>JAEEGI010023679.1_pt1 | contig 12033 bp, 11 predicted proteins | sample 8958751 | NCBI WGS metagenome assembly JAEEGI01 (sample SAMN16246545, study PRJNA631951) | gut metagenome | biome: gut microbiome; feature: rumen; material: KS-attached | host: Bos | place: Iran: Karaj | collected 2018-10 | reverse complement strand
TTGAAGCCAAAGGCGTCGGCCTCTTCGGTTCCGGCTGGGTCTGGCTCCAGGCCGATGACGCCGGCCAGCTGTCCATCGGCCAGTACCCCGGCGCCGACAACCCCGTCGCCCACGGCCTCCGCCCCATCCTCACCTTTGATGTTTGGGAGCATGCCTACTATCTCGATTATCAGAACCGTCGCGCAGCGCACCTGGAGGCGTTGTGGGGGATTGTGGATTGGGAGGTGATTGATGGAAGATACGGTCGATAGGGGAGGCATTCCGAACCTTTTTTGTCATTTGCGGCCGATTTCTCGTCATTCCGGGCTTGCCCCGGAATCTCCCGAAGCCAAGGTTGCAAAAACGGCCACTGGTGCACTCCAGCGCAACGTATACCCATCCGGATAAATAACGAACACAAAGCCCCTGCAATCAAGTCGTCAAATTCGTAACAACCCTTCGGGCCAACCACTTAAATGTGGCTGGCCCGAAATCCTTCAATAGTTAGTGAGCAAATTGCACGTGAGGAAACTCAATTGCAGAATAGCTGAATTGCCGATTCTACGGCAAATGACAACCGTAGATAAGGCAGGAAAAACGCGGTTATGCCGAAAAAATTGCGTATATTTGTATTCTTACGTATACGCGTGAGTACGCGAACCCCGGACTTAGGTCGTTTTCCTGGATAGGAAAGGCCGGTGCGGGTATGTTCTCCGTTGATGAAAAATTCGACGGGGAATGGATGAATTGTACTTAATTACCATTTGAATCTCTATTTGTCGTACATTCTTGTTTTGATAAAATGACTTCAAAAAAGAGAATAATGCTCGTTTTCGGCACCCGTCCCGAGGCCATCAAGATGTGCCCGCTGGTGAAGGAGTTCCAGAAGTATCCGGAGGAGTTTGAGACGATTGTGTGCGTGACGGGGCAGCATCGGGAGATGCTGGATCAGGTGCTTCGCATCTTCGATGTGAAGCCGGATTATGACCTGAATATCATGAAGCAGGGGCAGGATCTTTACGACGTGACTGCCCGCGTGCTCACTGGCATGCGCGATGTCTTCAAGGGGTGCAAACCGGATGTTGTACTGGTCCATGGTGATACGACTACCAGCACTGCTGCCGCCCTCGCTGCATTCTATCAGCAGATTCCCGTTGGCCATGTCGAGGCCGGTCTCCGGACGCACAACATTTATAGCCCATGGCCGGAGGAGATGAACCGGCAAATTACAGGTCGCATAGCCACCTATAATTTCGCCCCGACACCCCTAAGTGAAAAGAACCTGCAGGACGAGAAGGCCCATGGCCAGATCTTCGTCACCGGCAACACGGTCATTGATGCGCTGCACATGGTGGTCGATAAACTCAAGAGCGACAAGGCTCTTGCCGATGAACAGATCAATGTGCTAAAGACCGCCGGCTACGATGTCACCCGCCTTGACAACGGAAAGAAACTTGTCATCATCACAGGCCACCGTCGTGAGAACTTCGGAGAAGGATTCATCAGCATGGTCACTGCGATGAAGGATCTCAGCGAAAAGTATCCTGATGTGGATTTCGTCTATCCGATGCACCTCAATCCCAACGTTCGCAAGCCCATCCACGAGGTGTTTGGTGAAGACCTCACTCGTCCCAACTTCTTCTTCATCGAACCGCTCCAGTACCTCGAGTTCGTTTATCTGATGGAGAAGTCCGCGGTCGTTCTCACCGACTCTGGTGGCATTCAGGAAGAGGCCCCTGGCCTTGGCAAACCCGTGATTGTGATGCGCGAAACTACAGAGCGTCCTGAAGCTCTGAAGAGTGGTACTGTTCATCTTGTGGGTACTAATCACGATCTTATCGTGAGTGAAGTAAGTACTTTGTTAGACGACTCCGTTGCCTATGAACGTATGTCCAAGGCCGTGAATCCTTATGGCGATGGTAAGGCTTGCGACCGTATTGTGAGAGCGCTTACAGGCGAACATGTAGATAGATACGAAGTGGAATAAAAATGACAAAGATTTAACTATGATCAACGTAATTGGCCTGGGCTACATTGGGCTGCCCACTGCATTGATGATGGCCTCCCATGGTGTGAAAGTCATTGGAACGGACTATAACAAGGAACTTGTCGCTACGCTGAACGCTGGCAAGACCACTTTCAAGGAGGATGGTCTTGACGAACTCTTCCAGGCGGCCGTGGCGAAGGGCATCAAGTTTACCACAGAGTATCAAAAGACAGATATATACATCGTCTCTGTTCCCACGCCTTATGATAAGTTCTCCAAGAAGGTGGATGCCTGCTATGTCGTGGCTGCGGTCAAGGATGTGATGAAGGTATGCCCTAAGGGCGCTATTGTCGTGATTGAATCCACTGTCAGCCCGGGAACTATCGACAAGTTTGTCCGTCCTGTGATTGAGGCCAATGGTTTCAAGATCGGTGAGGACATCAACTTGGTCCATGCCCCCGAGCGCATCATCCCAGGCAATATGGTGTACGAACTGCTGCACAATAATCGTACGATTGGTGCCGACAGCAAGGAGATTGGCGAGAAGGTGAAGCAGTACTACGCCTCCTTCTGCCAGGGTGAAATCGTTGTCACAGACATTCGTACGGCCGAGATGACCAAGGTGGTCGAGAACACTTATCGTGCTGTGAACATTGCCTTTGCCAATGAGCTCAGTCGCATCTGCCGACACGACAATATGGATGTCTATGAGATTATCAAGATCTGCAACATGCATCCGCGCGTGAATATTCTTCAGCCTGGTCCTGGCGTTGGTGGTCACTGCATCAGCGTGGACCCGTGGTTCCTGGTTGGGGACTATCCCAGTCTCGCCAAGGTCATCGACGAGTCCATGAAGACCAATGACAGTCAACCGACGTTCGTACTGAATCGGATATACGAGATTATGCAGGAGAACGGTATCACGGATAACCGTAGGGTTGGACTTTACGGTCTTACATACAAAGAGAATGTCGATGATGTGCGCGAGAGCCCGACACTACAGATGCTGGAGATTCAGGAGCGGCATCTTGCAAGGCCATTGAAGACGTTTGATCCGTTCTTCACGGAGAAGGAGATTGTTATAAACCAGATTTTGGACTTTGATCAATTCTTAAACGAGGTAGATATGGTGGTAATTATGGTAAAGCATGATCATCTAAAGGCTAATTGGGGGAAGTTAAAGGGGAAGGTTATCCTTGATTGCCATAATATTTGCCCATTAGAGGATGTGTACCACATTTAGTATTCCCAAGTTTGAATAAACAGACACATAACCAGTATATGCAATCGTACGTTTTTCCTGGAAATATCGATAAATCGATAATGAGTATCGGTGCACAGCCATTTTTGTATATGAGAACCGATGCGTTTTCGGAGATTAACAAAGAGTCAGAAAGGATTCTTCTTGATTTAATTCACTGTACAGGTGGTAGAACCATTATTTATACAGGTTCAGGTACAGGTGCTATGAGTGCCGTGGTGGAGAATTACTGCACCACCAAGAAGAAAGCTTTTGTAATTGATGGCGGCTCTTTTGGTCACCGCTGGTTCCAGCTCTGCAAGTATTATGGTGTACCTGTGGTAGATTACATCGTCCCATTCGCCAAAGATATTGACTATACGGATTTGGAGAAGAGAGTGGCTGCTGAGCAACCGGATGTTTTCCTCTGCCAGCATCACGAGACTAGCACCGGGCAACTCTTTAACTTGAAAAAGATCAGCCGCATCTGCCATAAATACAACGTGTCACTGGTCGTAGATGTCATCAGCACATTCTTAGCTGAGGAACTGAGTATGGACGAATTAGATATCGACATCTGCATAACCAGCACTCAGAAGGGGCTCAACATTCCCCCTGGATTGTCAGTACTGTTTTTCAGCAAGAATCTGGATGGTTATAATTTCAATCACAAGGGTTATTATTGGGACTTTGATGATAACTTCAGCAACCTCAAGCGTGGACAAACCCCTTTTAGTCCTGCTACCATTCTTTATCTTCAGCTTCATGCCCGTTTGAAGCAGTTGCAGGCAGAAGGTGGTGAGTATAAGAACATTGAAGAAGTAAAGCATCGTGCTCTTTATTTCCGCACTCTTTGCAAGAAATACGGATGGGATATTCCCGCCGAGAATCCATCAATGGCTGTAACCGGCTTTCAGACTTCGGATACTGTTGAGCGTAAAGTCTTCAAGGGTTTGATTGCAAAATATGACACTTATATCATGCCGGGTTCCATTCCTGGTTTTTATCGTGTTTCTCACATGGGGTTGCAGACGGATGAGGAGTTGGATCGACTTGCGGAACATATTGCCGAATTATCAGAGTCGTAATAGGCGTCAAGGTTTTTGATAGAGAAGTGTAGATTATTGTTTTGGTGTATTGCTCTCCTGGTGTATGCAGGAGGTTGCTCATCGTCTGATTATAATAATACAGATTATATTGAACCAGACGGAATTATATCGATTCCCAACTATTTTGTTGAGCAACTGGAGGATAAAGAAGATCGGATCAATAACGCAATTCAGTCCACCGATGGGAGTTATGCGGCGCTTATTTTTTTTACGGATGTCCATTGGGGGTATAATCAAAAGAATTCACCGGCACTCATTAATCATCTATATCACTTTACTCCAGTTGATGATGTGGTTTTTGGTGGCGATGTAATCACGACATCGTTTGACGATCCCCAAGATGCTATTGCTTTAGGGAAAGAGTTTCGCTTAGCGTTTGATTCGATAGGTTGTAATATGTACTATTTGTATGGGAATCATGACAATAACTCGGATGGGCACCCTACCGAAGTGGAACGTCATCTTTCCGATGAGCAAGTATACGATTACCTTCAGAAGGGGATGGGCGATTGTATTTATGGGGGTTATTTCAACTTTTATTTCGATAGACCTGAAGGTAAGACGAGGTTTTTGTGCCTGGACACTGGCCGGTATTACTATTCGCAGTTACGAGGCAACACAATAGAGACAGTAAAGTTTCTTGTCAATGCTCTGAATGAGACTCCATCTGGATGGCGAATCATCTTATTAAGCCATCTGTGGGCTCATTTGGATTATGGAGAACCTTATTTGTCATCGTATATGAAGACGATTATTCGTGTGTTGGATGATTTTAATGCCGGGAAGAAAGGAGTATTCAGATATGCGGGAGATTCTGTTCAGTATGATTTTTCCGGTGCTTCCTCAAGAATAATATGTTGTATTGGTGGACATTGTCATCTAGATGCTACCATGTTTTCAGATGGAGGAATACCTATCATTTTAACGACGGCTGATAGAAGAGTGATTGGTGGCAAGACGTCCGTCATCGGGACGATTGAAGAGCAGGCTGTTTCAGTCTTTGTTTTTGATTATGTAAGTGCTTCTATCAAGATGTTCCGTGTTGGAAGAGGCAATGACATAGAAGTTCCATTAAAATCAGATAGATGAGCAAGGCAAAGGAATTAACTCCAGACCAATTTAGAAAGATGCAGTTGATTGAACTGGAAATGCTCGTCGAATTTGATCGGGTTTGCAGAAAGAACGATATCAACTATGTCTTGTTTGGAGGAAGTCTCCTTGGCGCTGTTAGACACCAAGGGTATATCCCATGGGATGATGATGCCGATATCGGGATGCTTCGTGAGGATTACGATCTGTTCAAGAAGCATATGAATGAGATGAATCCGGAGATCTGTTATTTCCAAGATCATGAGACGGATTCGGAGTACCGCTGGGGTTATGGAAAACTTCGCAGGACAGGGACTAAGTATGTCCGTGTCGGACAGGAGCACTTGAAATGCAAGACAGGGATATTTGTCGACGTGTTCCCTATGGATGACATTCCATTAAGTGTTCCTGGGCAAATCCTTCAGGACATGCATTGTTATTGCTTGAGGAAAATACTCTGGTCTGAAGTCGCGAGGGTCAATTCAAAGGGATTCTGGAAGTTGTGGTTCTCTTTATTGTCGAAGATATCCGTTAGCATTCCGTTTTCCGGATATGAAAGATACTCTAGGAAGAGCAAGAACAGTTCGCCCAATAGAGTTAGATGCCTGTCATTTCCCGCAACGGGAACATTGTATAAAAAGAACCCCATTTCTGAGCGATACGGGATGCCGAAATCATGGTTTACCGATCGGGCCGAGTACTTGTTTGAAGGAAAAATGTTTTATGGCTCACGAGATTATGATACGGTTTTGAAATATATTTATGGAGATTATATGAAATTACCGGACGGCAAAGGGCGCGAACAACACTCGCCTTTTTCCGAAATTGAATTTCCAAACGAAAAAAAAGGCTCGTTATGATTGTTAAATGCGGAAGAGACGACGGGCAAAGGGTGCTTTCTTATATCGGCCCTGATTATTCAAGATGCCTTTATCTTTATCTGAATTTACGGAAATATGGCTTCGATTCTAGTATCATTGAAGTTTATTATCAAGAAGAAGGCAACAATTTGACGGCGATAATGCTGAAGTATTATTCCTGTCTTCATTTATATTCTAGAGACGGCTTCTTTGATGCGGCCGAAATCGGCTCCTTTTTTGTGAACAATGGCTTTACGATGCTGTATTCCACGGCAGAAACGGGGAAGCGCGTGTTTACTGCTCTCCCATGCTCCATATCGAAGGACGTAACCATTTCAAATGGGTGGGTTGCACAGTTAAAGAGCGTCGATCGAGAGCCAAAAGGATTAGCCGTTCCGGCACAAGCGGGCGACTTTGTCCAGATTGTTAAACTAATCTATGAAGATGAAGATATAGGACGTTCCTATAATTATGATGATTTGGCCAGGCAGTTGGTGGAACGCAACGAAGAAGGATATGCTAGAAACCTTGTAATCAAGCAAGACAATCTGGTAATTGCCCATATCTGTACCAATGCCGAATTCGGTAAGGTATCGGTCATAGCTGAATTGCTTGTTAGAGAAGAGTATAGAGGTAAGGGCTATGCTTCTGAGATAATGAGGAGTATCTGTGGAGATCTTCTTTCGGAAGGGAAGGTGGTCTATTCATTCTATTATTCGGAAGAGTCCAGAAGGCTTCATAAACACATCGGTTTTTATGAGGTTTGCGAGTGGTCTAAAATTGTAATCAATAGTTAGAAACATATGAGTAAAGAATCACTGAGGAAGATATGGGACGTAGAACTTGACTTGCTGGAAAAGTTAAAAAGCATCTGCAAGAAATACGATCTTAGTTATTGCGCATCTTCCGGGACGCTTCTCGGTGCAGTCCGACATGGTGGCTTCATTCCATGGGATGATGACATTGATGTGTTCCTTCCTTGGAAGGATTATAAGAGACTACTGGAGGTGGCTCCGAGTGAGTGTCAGTATCCATATTTCTTTCAGAGTTTTTTGACCGAAGCGGAAGGAGAGGCGAGTGCTAGCCGATTGCGGAGAAGCGACACGACGGGATACACGTTGTGGGAGCAAGAAAACGTAGGGCCAGAATATAACAAAGGGATTTTTATTGACATTTTCCCACTCTTTAATGTTCCGGATTCGGAGCAAGAGAAGACCGTTCAGAAAGAGGCGATTATGTTCTTTTGGAAGTGTATGCGAGGGGGTATAGCTTAGGCTCAGATAAAGCGGGGAAAGGTTAACGATGATTATGCCAAATATATCCCATACTATAACAGCGTCAGCAAATACATGAGCATGATTGACATCAAGTGGGCTTATCTCTATGCATGCGCAATGGTTGACGGTGACACGAAAGAAGTGGGTGCGACATCCTCCAGAGTTCATCTGCCTTCATTGATGTGGGATTCGAATCTGTATGAATCATATGTGGATCTTCCGTTTGAGAACACGACAATCCGTTGCCCTGCCGAATATGTTAAGGTTCTGGATAAACAATATGGTAATTGGCGTGTGCCGGTAGAGAACGGTTCCAGACATGAAATGGCCGTCATTGACACTGAGACTCCTTGGCGTGAGATTTAATGCATTTCCCGATTTGTTGTCATATAGTGTTTAGATATGATAAAAGTTATTACATACGGAACTTACGACCTGTTCCACTATGGTCATCAGCGTTTGCTTGAAAGGGCGAAGGCCCTGGGCGACTATTTGATAGTCGGTGTTACCGCCGAGGATTTTGACAAGGCGCGTGGCAAGATAAATGTGCAGCAGAGTCTGATGGAGCGCATTGAGGCCGTTAAGAATAGCGGCCTTGCCGACGAGGTCATTGTAGAGGAATATGAGGGGCAAAAAATAGATGACATCCAACGTTATGATGTGGATATTTTTGCTATTGGGAGTGATTGGCAAGGCAAGTTTGACTACCTGAAGGAGTATTGCGATGTGGTGTATCTTGATCGTACGCAAGGCGTTTCAAGTACTGAACTTCGATCCGAACGCAATCTTGTGCGACTGGGTTTGGTCGGCAGTTTTGGCGGTATTCGAAAGTATGTCGCCGAGGCTTCGTTTGTGAATGGCTTGGAGGTGGCCGGTGTGTTCGTCAGTGATAAGGAACGCCTCATCAAAGAGTCGCCAATTATCCCATTTGTGGCTGATACCTATGATGATTTGTTGGAGGTGGTGGATGCTGTCTATATCGTTTCGCACCCATCAAAGCATTATTTACAAATCCGCGAGGCCTTGCAAAAGGAGAAGCATGTGCTGTGTGAATCTCCTATTGCTTTGAGCGTACAGCAATATAAAGAGGTGACGTCACTCGCCAAAGAGAAAGGGTTGGTGCTGATGGATGCCATCAAGACAGCTTATGGCATGGCATATAATCGACTCATCTTATTGTTGAAAGGTGGGAAGATAGGGCGCATTGTATCAGTGGATGCCGTCTGTACCAGCCTACAGGATTTGCAAGGTAGCGACTACAGGGATTTAGATAAAAAATGGAATAGTATCTGCGCATGGGGTCCAACGGCATTGCTTCCTGTTTTTCAGTTGCTTGGCCCTGATTACAAAAGCAAGGTTATTACCAGCAGTTTCATCGACAAGGAATTGTCTTTTGACGTGTTTTCCAAGATAGCTTTTGTATATGACCATGCCGTGGCCTCCATCAAGGTGGGAAAGGGTGTTAAGAGCGAAGGAGAACTGATCATCAGTGGCACTCAAGGCTATGTATATGTGCCTGCACCATGGTGGAAGATGGACTATTTCGAACTGCGTTTCGAGGACAGTAATCGCAATCGACGCTATTTCTATCAGTTGGATGGCGAGGGTATTCGTTATGAGTTGGTGTCGTTTGTCAAGGCCATCGAGAGCGGTCGTGCAAGTCACTATGTTCAAGTTCTTACATCGATGGCTATTGTTCAGATAGTGGAGGATTTCTATAATAGAAATGATCTAATCGAGATATAAAGGGATTGTTAGTGCAAACGACTGAATTCGTATGAGCTATCTGAGATTGCTCTATCCATTCTTCCTGCCCGTTATTATCGGATGTGGGAAGTTGGAATTGACTCCGTCGGAGACGGAATTGACACCATCGATTGTGTCTTTACAGGGTTTTTCCGATGGCATGCTTGATTCGCTCGACTGTGTGATGAGTAATGATGTTTTGGAAAGGGCATATCAGATGGCGACCTTGGAATGGACTCCTATTAATCCAGTTCCGATGAACGGGGGAAGGTTTTACTCTCCCGGGAAGACGGTGACAGGTATCCCGTATTCGTCTGTGAAAGAGATTAATACGTATCTTTTTCAGGATGTGTCCTATCATACATTTATGACGGCAGTACACAATCCAAAGAGCGTGTTTTATACGCAAGATATCAGTAAAGCACCCTATCATGGAGAGAACTGCGCCCCCTATTATGGTGCGGTATGTAGCTCGGCAGTGATGTGCGCTTTTGGTATTTCCACTCCGTATTATGTGAGTCAGATTATAAGGCTGCCATCTATGGAGAGGATTGAAGATCAAGTGATTGATTCTTTAAAGGTTTGTGATGTTATAGCGAAACCCGGCCATGTCCAGTTGATTTTTGAAATGGAGTATAAGGCGGATACTTTATTTCGTATAACAACTTTTGAGTCTTCTGAGAGAAGCGCCCATCTTTCAAGTTATTCGAAGGAACAATTTATTAAGATGTGGGAAAAAGGCAGGTATGTCGGGTATCGGTACAAGAATCTCAAATATTCGGAAGAAGAAGTGGTTTTTAAGCGATTGGCTCCAGTAGTATACAATGATAATCTTTGCCCGTCAAAAGGAGACAAGGCAGTGTATCGGACAACAGATAACATTATTCTTAATGTTTTTAATTCGGACTACGATAAGATCGTGTTGAGAAATGAGACGACAAAGGAAACTGTCATGGTGGCGTATCGTGGAGAAGATGTTGTGTTTTCTAACTTGCAACCGGGGATATACTTCGCTTCTCTTCAAAAAGGTTCGGAAAAGTCGGCAGAAGCGTCGTTTGAAGTCATTGAGACGAGTATCAATTGTTTGGAAGGTGGTTCCGGTGATTGTATAATTGTCAACTTCCATTCATCGGCCGATCCGGTTTACGCTGCATTCTGTGATTTGGTTGGAAACTCTATACGCTATTATCATATTTCTGCCGAGGACAAAGCGCAAGGATTCGTTACATTACCGAAGATAGACAGGCAAGAGTATTATTGTAAAATTATCTTTAAAGGCGAATATGGTAGAATAATTAACGAGCCAATAAGAATTCAGTAGTAACTAGGAAAGTTGTAGTATTATGTTTAAAGTTTGTATTCGAAGCTATACATTTAATCATTCTCATTATATAGAGGATGCCATGAATGGCTTTGTGATGCAAAAAACAGAATTCCCCTTTGTTGCCTTGATTGTCGATGATGCCTCGACGGATAGAACTCCCCAATTAATCACGGAGTATTTTCATACGTATTTTGATACGGAGGATTCATCTGTGGCATTTCGAGAGGAAGCGGATTATGGGACGGTCTTGTTCTCCCATCATCGTTCAAATACGAATTGTTTTTTCGCGATTGTCCTGCTTAAGGAGAACCACTATAGTCATGGGAAAAGCAAACGGCCGTATTTAAGCCGCTGGATGGATGATTCTACGTATATTGCGTATTGCGAGGGAGATGATTATTGGATTGATCCGGATAAACTGCAAAAACAAGTCACTGTTTTAGAAAATGATAAGAAACTCATGGCTGTTGTGACAAATTCCATGGTGGTTGATAAAGAGGGGACTATTCTCTCGGACCGGATGGAAAATGTTGTTCCTGACAATATCGAAGGGAGGTACACGCTTCATGATTTTTTCAAGGGAATCCATCATTATCCGACGGCGACAGTCTTGTTTCGGAACAATCATTATTCCGAAGTCAATAGAATGATGTCGCATACAAATAATAAGTATTTAGGCGATTGGACTCTTTGGGCTATTCTTCTCTCTTTTGGAGATTTCTTCTATCTGGACAAGGTTACAAGTGCGTATCGTATCAACCCGACCAGTTCGACGCATGTTGTTGATCGGGTCGGCCGTGCAAAAGCAAACTTGACTATCTGCCAATCGTTATCCGAAGTCTTGCCACCAGAGTATTCTCCATATCTGAAAAAGGCCGGATGGATGTATTTCTCGGTTTTTATGGCGTACCGAAAAGAAAAGAGATGGTTCAGAATGATGTTAGCCTTGTCCATTTGTTTCTTTAAGTATCCGACCTATACAATTAAACGGCTGATTCATTTGGCTCAAGGAATTGATAAATAATAAGTGTACTTTTATAATTCTTTTTTGTATGTCAACTGCAATTGAATTCAATCATGTAGGAAAACAATATAGGTTAGGCTTGGTTTCTACGAAGACTTTGTCTCACGATTTAGATCGTTGGTGGCAGACTGCCGTTTTGAAGAAGGAAGATCCCTATCTTCTGGTTGGAGAAACAAACGACCGTACTGTCACAGGAGATAGTGAGTATGTCTGGGCTTTACGGGACATTGATTTTAAAGTGGAACAAGGGGATGTTGTCGGCATCATTGGTAAGAATGGAGCAGGGAAGAGTACCCTTTTGAAACTCCTTTCCAAGGTTACGGGACCTTCGGTAGGGACTATTCGTGCGCGTGGGAGAATAGGTGCCTTGCTAGAGGTCGGGACAGGTTTCCACTCCG
>JAEEGI010023675.1_pt1 | contig 12036 bp, 8 predicted proteins | sample 8958751 | NCBI WGS metagenome assembly JAEEGI01 (sample SAMN16246545, study PRJNA631951) | gut metagenome | biome: gut microbiome; feature: rumen; material: KS-attached | host: Bos | place: Iran: Karaj | collected 2018-10 | reverse complement strand
CCGGGCATGGTGATGCCCACGATGCCCTTGCGGTTCTTGCCGAGACGGTCGAAGGCCCGCACACAGACCAATAGGGCCAGTGTGGAGTCGAGCCCGCCGCTGATGCCTATCACGGCCGTTTCGACCAGCGTATGCTCCAGGCGCTTGGCCAGTCCCATCGTCTGGATGTTGAGAATCTCCTCGCAACGGCGGTCAAGCTCGTCGCCTTCGGGCACGAAGGGATGTGGGTGAAGCGGACGGGTGAGGCGCAGGTCGGTGGGGCCGAACAGGGCCAGGCTGTCCACCACATTGTACCGGCGGTTGCGGGACAGGCTGGCCGTGAACGTGGTGTTGACTCGGCGTTCGCTGCGCAGACGTTCCATGTCGATTTCGCTGATGACGAGTTGTTCCTCCATGCTGTAGCGCTCGCCCTGGGCAAGAAGGTGACCGTCCTCGTGGATGTAGGCTTTGCCGCCGAAGACCACGTCACCGGTGCTTTCACCATAGCCGGAGCTGGCGAAGACGTAGCCGCACAGGCCCCGGGCACTCTGCTGGGTCAGCAGGCTCAGCAGGTATTTGTTCTTGCCGATGACATCGTTGTCGGCGCTGAGGTTAAAGATGACTTCGGCACCGTCGAGCACCATCTCGCTGCTGGGAGGCAGGGGCGCCCACACGTCTTCGCAGATTTCCACGCCGAAGGTGCACGAACTGGTTTGGAACAACTGGCGTCGGTCGAAGGGAATGGTCTGTCCGGCGTAAGCGATGGCGGTGTCGGGCAAATTGAGGCCGGAGGTAAACCAGCGCATCTCATAGAACTCTTTGTAGTTGGGTAGGTAGCTTTTGGGGACGATGCCAAGTATTTTTCCCTTGAAGAGCACGGCAGCACAGTTGTAGAGGGCGCCTCGGTGGCTGACGGGGAGGCCGACGATGCTGATGATGTTGTGCATGCGGGTGGCGTCAGCCAGTTTCATCAGTGAAATCTCGGCTTCTTCGAGCAGTTGTTGTTGTGCGAAGAGGTCTTGGCAGGTGTAGCCGGTTATGGAGAGCTCGGGGAACACGATGATTTCAACGTTTTCCTCTGCGGCTTTGGCGACGAGGTCTATTATGTGGTTGCAATTGAATTCGCAGTTGGCCACCTTGACGGCGGGGACGGCTGCGGCCACTTTCATGAATCCGTGGGTCATGTCTTGAGATGTTTTAGTGATGAATTATATGCGGAATATGCTGCCGCCCAGGAATTCGCGCAGGAGCGACATGGGCGGGATCTGGTCTATCTGGATGGGCCGGATGTAGTGCAGGAATTTGCGCAGGCGGACGGCTTCGGCATGTTCGGTGACGTTTTCGGGCACCATTTCGAGTAGGGCCAGGGCCTGGTCGCGCAGGCAGGCCAGTTCGAAGAGCAGGGCCGAGTTGAACATGGCGTCGGCGTTTTCCTGGAAGGGGAATATCCATTTGTTTTCGCCGGCGCGCACGCTGGGCCAGCGGTGTATGGTGTCGTAGGCTGAGTAGGAACGGTACTTGTGGTCACGTATGATGCGCCGCAGCAGACGGTTGTCGGTCGTCGGGATGTAGTTGTGGTTGTCGAGCAGGATGGTTGTCAGGGCCGACACGTAAACTTTGTACTTGAGCAGGTCGCTGATGCTTTCGGTGAGTTTGGGGTTCAGGGCGTGGATGCCTTCCATGACTATGACGGTGCGCCGCGTGATTTTCAGGCGTTGTCCGCTCTTTTCGCTTTTGCCGGTGTGGAAGTTGTAGCGTGGCAGTTCCACTTCCTCGCCGTCGAAAAGGGCCTGGAGGTGTTGCTGGAGCAGCGGCAGGTTGAGGGCGTCGACCGATTCGAAGTCGTATTCGCCTTTTTCGTCGCGCGGTGTCAGTTCGCGGTCCACGAAGTAGTCGTCCATGGAGATAGGCATGGGCCAGATGCCGCAGGCTGCCAGCTGCACGCTGAGGCGGCGTGAGAATGTGGTTTTGCCGCTTGACGACGGGCCGGCGATGAGCACCAGTTTCACTTGCGGGCGGTTGGCTATTTCTTCGGCGATGTGGCACACTTTCTTCTCCTGCAGTGCCTCGCTCACGTTGATGAGGTCGGTGGCATGGCCTTTGGAATTGATGTCGTTCAGGTCGCCGATGGTGCGCAGCCCGATGATGTCCTGCCACTCGCGGTGGGTGCGGAACACCTCGAACATCTTTTCCTGTTTCACCAGCGGCCGCAACTGTGTGGGATTTTCCGAGTCGGGCACACGCAGCAGCACGCCGTGGTCCATGCGCATCAGGTCGAACAGGTGGAGCTGTCCCGTGTGTTCCACCAGGGCGCCGTAGTAGAAGTCGGGGAAACCGTCGAGGGTGAAGTAGGTGGTGTAAAGCGAATTGTAAGTGTTCAGCAGTTTCACCTTGCTCATCATGCCTTCCTTTTCAAACACCTTTATGGCGTCTTCCGTGGGAGTCTTCACGCGCAGGAAGGGCAGGTCGGCGTCAATGATGCTCCTCATCTCGGCTTTGATGGCCTCCACGTCGTTGTCGGTCACGCGGTGGTCCAGTTTCAGGTCGCAGAAGTAGCCGCCCGACACGGGGGCTTCCATGACGAATTCGCCCACTTCCGGGAACAGGCGTTCCAGAGCCAGGCGCATCACGAAGAACAGGGAGCGTATGTAGGTGCGTTTGCCCGAGGGGTGCGTCACGTCGAGGTACCGCACGTCGACATTGTTGTATATTCTGGTCGGCAGGCCCACCACGCGGTTGTTCACATGTGTCACCAGGGCTTCGCCTTTCAACTGCGGTTTCACTATCTGGCATATCTCGCTCAGCGTGCTGCCCGCTTCCACTTCGTAGAGCTTCCCCCCGTTGTTCATGCAACGGATGGTAATCATTTCTTTCATGACGGTGTCTTTGGTTTTTGTTACAGACAGAAAGCAAAGGTACAATAATTAATTGAGAATGGAGAGTTGAGAATTGAGAATTTTTCGAAAATTCGAGATTGTGGGTCGCACCGCCGCCTGTTTTCGTCTGTCTCCTGTGGTTTCCTTTCTGCCGTTTTGTCAAGATTTTTTACCCCGAATCCAAGCGTTTTGTAAACGGCTGATTTCCAATCGAAGTTAGATGTAGTAAAACAGAAGCGGCGTTTCAAACTTTTGAAACGCCGCTTCTGTGGCCCGAAGTCCCGCTTCTGAACGCTGCGCTCCGGGCCCGAAATGTATAGGTGTCAAAATTCGCGAAATAAAAACAGCAGCGGTGCCTCCGGTTGTCGGGACGCCGCTGCTGAATGTGTCGTGACGGGAATTTATTTCTTGGTTTCAGTTTTCTTCTCGGCAGGCTTGGCCTCTTTCTTGGTGTCCTTGGCGGGCTTGTAGCGCTTGTTGAGCCCCTTGATGACGTCGTCGGTGATGTCGAGGCTCTTGTCGGCGAAGAGGATGTTGTCGCCTATCTTGCTGAGGATATAGGTGTAGCCGTGAGTCTTGTTGTAGGCGGAGAGGAAGTTGTCCACACTGTCGTGGAGGGCTTCGTTAAACTTGTCCTGCTCCTTGGCGAACTCGGTGGTGAGGCTCTGCTCGAGCTGCTGCAACTGTTCGTTGCGCTTCTGGAGCGATGTCTGCTGGCTTTCGGCCTGTTCGCGGGTAAGCTCTCCCTGCTGCAACTTGTTCTGGAACTCGGCCACGGCTTTTTGCAGCGCAAGGCCTTTCTGGTTGAGTGTGTTCTGGGCGTTTTGTGACTTCTTTTCGAGAATTTCCTTGTAGTCTTTGCAGAACTGGTAGTGTTCGTTGACGGAATCGGCGTCGACGTAGGCTATCTTGAGCGGTTTCTCCTGCGGAGCCTGCGGTGTCGGCGCGGGTTGGTTCTGCTGTTTGCCGCAACTGGCAAGCATGGCGAGTGCTGCGGCCATGAGGAAGATTTGTTTCATATACATTAATAATATGTTTTAAGTTATTTCCCGTTTGTGTGTTCGGTGCTGTGCTCCTCGATGACGAATCCCTGTCGCCGCCGCTGCTCGCTGTCCTGTCGGCGGGCGCAGTGGATGCCACGCTGCTGCATGGCACGGCTGCCGTCGACGTGATGGTTTACAAAGCGTTTGCCGAAGAAAAGGGGCACGCAGAACAACACGACGGCCAGGGCCACAAGGCCGAGGGTGAGCAGCAGGATGTGAAGCATGAACCTGACGCTTTTCAGTTATTTTGTGCAAAGATAGACCTTTTCAACGATTGGGAGCGGAAGAATTGGCGGAAAATACATGGAATTTATTCTTTTTTAGTGATAGAACGTGTTTTGGTTGGCATATTTTGCATAACTTTGTATCAAACATCAACAAATATCGCAGAAAAATGGAAAAGATACAACTGGAACCTAAAATTGTGTTCGACTGCTTCGCGGAAGTGAACAAGATACCCCGTCCGTCGAACAAGGAAGAGAAAATGATGGCGTTCCTGATGGATTTCGGCCAAAAGCTGGGCCTGGAAACCTTGCAGGACGAAACAGGCAACGTGCTCATCCGCAAACCGGCCACACCGGGCTACGAAGGCCTGGAAACCACCGTGGTGCAGAGCCACATGGACATGGTCTGCGAAAAGGTGGCCGGCCTGGAGTTTGACTTCGAGAACGACGCCATCCAGACATATGTGGACGGTGAATGGATGAAAGCCAAGGGCACCACGCTGGGCGCCGACGACGGCATCGGCGTAGCCATGCAGATGGCCCTGCTGGCCGACGACACCATTGTGCACGGCCCCATCGAATGCCTCTTCACCCGCGCCGAGGAAACCAGTCTGGGCGGCGCATCGGGCATCAAGCCGGGCTTCATGACGGGCAAGTATCTGCTCAACCTCGACTCGGAGGACGAAGGCGAAATATTCATCAGCTGCGCCGGCGGCGCCAACACACAGGCTTTCTTCGACGTGAAGAAAGAAGCGGCTCCGGTCGACAGCTACTTCTTCAAAGTACAGGTGCAGGGCCTGGTGGGCGGCCACTCGGGCGACGACATCGAGAAGAAACGCGCCAATGCCAACAAACTGCTGGCCCGCGTGCGCTATGAATTCATGGACTACGGCGTGCGTCTGGCCGACATCCAGAGCGGTGGCCTCCACAACGCCATTCCGCGCGACGGTTACGCCGTGTGCTGCGTGCCCATGAAATACAAGGAGCAGGTGCGTGCGGATCTGAACGTGATGGCGGCTGAGTTCGAGCAGGAATACTTTGTGACGGAAGAGAACATGCAGTTCGAACTGGGCAGTCAGCCAGCTCAGGACGAAGTCATCGACAAGCAGACGAGCGACAACCTCATCAAAGCCCTGGTGGGTGTGCCTAACGGCGTGTTTGCCATGAGTCAGGACATCCCGAACTTTGTGGAGACCTCGTCTAACCTGGCCAGCGTGCGTCTCAACGGCAACGTCATCCGCATCAGCACCATGCAGCGCAGTAATCTGACCAGCAAACGCCTCAACGCTTGCGACATTGTCCGCTCGGTGTTCGACTTGGCCGGTGCCCGCACCGAGACCAACACGGGCTATCCCGGCTGGTTCCTCAACCCGAAGAGCCCGTTGCTGCAGATTGCTGTGGATGCCTACGAGCGTCTGTTCGGCAAGAAACCCGTGGTGCGAGCCATCCATGCCGGACTGGAGTGCGGCCTGTTCAGCGAGAAGTATCCGGAGATGGACATGGTCAGCTTCGGACCGACCCTGCGCGGCGTGCATTCGCCCGACGAGAAACTGCTCATTCCGACGGTGAAGATGGTCTGGGACCACCTGCAGGAGGTGCTCAAGAACATCCCGAAGAAAGCTTGACGCGATTTTCTTGCGCCGTTTGATAATAAAAAGTCCCTCTGTTCGTTTTAGAATAGAGGGATTTCTGTTTCCCTGAAGGAAAATTATGCATAGACTGATAACGATACTTCTGGCGGTGCTGCTACTGGGTGCCTGCATGGAGGAAGAGAAATTTGACACAAGAGCCGGCGACCGTCTGGCCTTTTCTGTGGACACTCTGAAATTCGACACGGTAATTTCAGGCATGGGCACGCCTACGGCTTTCTTTATGGTTTACAACCGCAGCGACCACGGCGTGAGTATTGCCGACGTGAGTTTCGAGAACGGGGAAAGCAAAGGTTACCGTGTCAATGTGGACGGCATGTACATCAACGAAGGCTTGTCGCAGAGCATCGACTGCCCCAAGAAGGACAGCCTGCGTGTCTTTGTGGAACTGACTCCCGAGGTGCGCGACAGCGACGACCCCGTGGAGCTGACGGCCACATTGCTCTTCACGCTCTCCAACGGTGTGCAGCAGCCTGTGGTGCTCACGGCATGGAGCCAGGACGTGGTGGTGATGCGCGGTTTTCACGTTACGAGAAACATGACGTTCAGTTCGCGGCGTCCCTATCTGGTTTACGACAGTCTGACCGTGGACGAGGGTGTCACGATGACCATTGCCGCCGGCACGCTTTTCTATTTCCACAGCGACGCCGGGCTGCGTGTGGACGGGACGTTGAAAGCCGAGGGTAGCATGACGGACCCCGTTGTCATGCGCGGCGACCGCACCGACATGATGTTTGAGAACCAGCCCTACGACCGTGTGTCGAACCAGTGGCAGGGCGTGCATTTTACCGGCAAGAGTTACGGCAACCGCCTCAACTGGTGCGACATCCACAGCGGCAAATACGGCGTGGTGTGCGACTCGTCCGACGTGACCCGCTTGAAGCTGGTGGTGGAGAACAGTGTCATCCACAACATGGGCGGCCACTGCCTGAGCGCCTTCAGTTCGAAAATCATGGTCGGCAACAGTCAGATTTCCAATGCCGCCAAGTGCTGCGTGAAGCTTTATGGCGGCGACGCCGAGTTCATCCACTGCACCCTGGCGCAGTTCTATCCCTTCGACGGCATGCGCGGGCCGGCGCTGGAATACGGCAACTCCTATGGCGACGTGGCCTGTCCTCTGGTGCGCGCCCACTTCATCAACTGCATCGTGACTGGCTACAGCGACGACGAAGTCTTCGGCCTTCAGTGGAAAGACCATCCTGAGGTGGACTTCAACTACGGTTTCTATAACTGCCTGCTCGACACCGACGAGGTGCTCGAAGACGCCAGCATCGTGCAGTGCCAGTGGGACCGTTCGGGCAATCCCGTGAAGCGAGAGGGCAATTTCCCGAAATTTAACCTTGACGCCCTGCTGTTCGACTTCAGTCTGGTGGAGAAGTCACTGGCCGTCGGGGCCGCCGACGCCACCGTGGCTGTGAGCCACTATCCCCGCGACCGCCGCGGCGTGGTGCGCATGAGCGACGGACAGGCCGATGCCGGCTGTTACGAATTTGTGATGCCGGTAATATGAAACGTCTGCCCCAGACGGACGGGGTACATGAAACAACAGAAACGGCGTCTCAAAATTTTGAGACGCCGTTTCTGCAGTCTGAAGTCCGACCTCAGGTGGACGAAATGCATCCTTATTATATATAAACAACCTTTGTGTGGTGTCACTCGACCGGTTCAAAGGGCAGTCGTGCCTTGCCCGTGAAGCGGTAGAGGCGCACTTCGCAGGTCTGTATGCCTTCGGGGGTGCGGTCTCCCTGTGCCAGGTAGAAAAGGTTGTTTCCCAAGGCGTGCATGCCCGTCTGTCCCACTTTCTGCCGCCAACCGCGCAGCCCGGTGGGCTGATGGGCGGCACCGGCGTTGGCGAGGGTGAGCACCAGGCCTTTCTCCTTGCGGTCGAAGCCGCGGAGCCACTGCTTGCGGGGTTTCGCGGTGCCGTCGACGGTGAAGAGAGGGAAGTTGGGGTACTGCGACTTGCTGCCTTTGTAGACGGCCGTCCACCACCAGCGGTTGGTCGGGTCGTACTCCAGGTTCTGCACGCCGTAGGTGGTGTTGCCCGTGAAAACGAAGAGTTGGCGGCGCGCCCGTTTCGGTCCGGTGCGGTGGGGATTGCTTTGGTCAAGGGGCCGTGCATAGCGGTTGAGCGTCTTGAGGTCGTACTCGAGAAACATTTGGTAGTCGTTGTCGGTGCGTGTGGTGTCGCCGTAAACGGCCACGTCAATGTACAGCCGTTTGGGACCGCCGGGCTTGCCGAACTGCGGGCCGATGGCAATGCCGTCGATGCCGCTGCAGCCGTAACGGTGGGCCACGCGCCGGCCCTGGTTCACGACGGTGTCTTCGTAGAAGCGGGCCACCTGGGGCAGGAACACGGTGCGCATGACACCGCCCGTCTGGGCGTCGATGCCCACTCGGTCGATTCTGTCGGTGTCGAAGATGCCGATGTAGAACGTGTTGTCGCGTTTGCCGAGCTGTTTGCCCATGATACGCATGATGCCGCGCCCGATTTCATCGTTCTTGTATTCCACCGAAGCATATACCTTGCCCGTCTGTTCGTCAAGGTCAAGGCAACCCAAGTGGCATGTCAGGCCCGTCACGCTGCCGACAACGTGCCCCTCGAGGTCGGTCTTGATAAGGCTGGTGGTGAACGAAAAATAGGCATAGCCTCGCAGGGTGTCGATGGCTATGCCTTGTACGTGTGAACTCTTCTCGGCGTTCTCTACGTAGATGCGTCGGGGCAGACGTGTCTGGGAGGAGAGCGCGGTGACAGCCAGCAGGGCGACTGTCAGAAAAAGTGGTTTCATATTATTCTAAACGTCAAAATCGTTGCGGACGATGTGGCCCATCTGCATGACGAACTTTAGGCTGATTTTGCTGTCGTACACCACAATGTCGGCGTCCATGCCTTTCTTGATGGTGCCCTTGTGGTCATGTTCGCCCATGATGGTGGCCGGTGTCTCCGACGACATGCGGATGGCGTCTTCAAAAGGAATGCCGACCTTGAGAACCATGGTGTTGATGAGTCGGTCCATGGTGGCGATGCTGCCAGCCAGCGCGGAGTGGTCAGCCAGTTTGCACACACCGTCCTCGATGATGACGCGGGGGTCGAAGGCCTTGTTGCTCGTGGAGGCCGAAACGGCGAGGGCATCGGTGATGAGTGCCGTGCGCTCGATGCCTTTCACGAGGTAAATCATCTTCAGTATGGTGGGTGGCACGTGGATGCCGTCGGCAATCATTTCAACGGTCATGTCGGGAATGGCGTAAACGCTTTCCACGGTTCCCTCATGCTTGTATTCGCGCACCTTGTGGAAACCGGTCATGGCGTTGTAGAAATGGGTGGCGTGGCGGAAACCGTGGTTCCAGGCCTTCAGCACGTCGCGGTATTCGGCCTTGGTGTGGGCAATGGCTGCCATGACGCCGTGGGTGGTGCAGAAGTGTCCGAAGGCTTCGGTGCCGGGCAGTTCGGGAGCTTCATCCCAACGCTTCAGTACCTTAGTGCTCTTGATGATGCGTTCGTAATCGTTCTTGATAGGTGGCGTGATGTATTCGGGCAACTGGCCGCCGGCCATTTCGGGATTGAAGTAGGGACCCTCGAGGTGCAGGCCGAGAACGGGGCTGTCTTTCTCGGCCATCAGCCGCTCGGTGGTTTCGATGGCGGCTTCTATCATAGGTACACTCGATGAGGAAAGGGTGGGGTAGAGGGCCGTCGTTCCGTGGATCATGTGCGAACTGATGGCTTCGCGGAACGCCTCTTCGGTGCCTTCCATGTAGTCGCGTCCACCGCCGCCGTGGATGTGCAGATCGATGCCGCCGGGCACAATGTTGCCGCCGCCGACGTCTACCACAGTGGCACCTTCGACGTGACTCTCGCTGGAACTCACTTCGGAAATACGGTTGTCCTCAACAATGACAGAGCCTCCCTTGACCCAACCGCCGGGGGTCAAGATGCGGCCGTTTGTAATTTGTATGATACGTGTAGACATAGTGGGTCAGATAATTCACATACAAAAATAACTAAAAACAGCGGTATTTCTTTTATGTTTTGTGGAAAAAAGAACAAAAAATCCACCCTTTTGACAGAAAAACGTATGTTTTTGAAGGTTTGTGATTAATAAATTGTTCGTTTTTGCTTGTTTTTTAAAACTTTATTTATAACTTTGCATTGCCAAGATTCGCAATGGTGAAAAGACTTCAATAATTTAAAACCATGATACAATCAGAAGATTTAAGGCAATTGGAAGCAAAAGGAATGACGGAAGCCCGGCTGGAGGAACAGCTCGAATGTTTCCGTAACGGTTTTCCTTATCTTCGGGTAAAAAGAGCGGTTTCCCTGTACGATGGCATTTTGCATTTGACGAATAAAGAAGTGGACGATGCCGTGAAGGTTTGGGAGCAGTATTGTGACAATCACCGCGTAGCCAAGTTTGTTCCTGCCTCAGGTGCCGCCAGCCGCATGTTTAAAGATTTGTACGCCTTCTTAAATGGTACGAGTGATATACCCCAAGACTTACCTGTGATGAGGTTTTTCAACAACATCAGGTCGTTTCCTTTCTATCAAATATTGGAAAAACAATGCCGCAAGCAGTATAAGAAGGACATTACGCAACTGATCATTGCGGGCCGCTACAAAGATATCGTTCGCATGTTGCTCCTGCCCGAGGGCATGGGCTACGGCGAATTGCCCAAAGGACTGCTCATTTTCCACCGCTTGAATACCAACAAGTACACGCCTGTGGAGGAACATCTGACCGAAGGTGCCCTGTATGCAAGCAATGCCAAGGGTGACGTGTTCCTGACGTTTACCGTGTCGCCCGAGCATCGTGCTTTGTTCCAGGCGTTGCTCGATGAAAAGATTCCTTCTTACGAAAAGCGTTACGGCGTGACCTATCATGTGACGTTGACCGAGCAGAAACCGTCGACAGACACTGTGGCCGTGACGCCCGAAAACGAACTTTTCCGTACCGACGACGGCCGGTTGCTGTTCCGTCCCGGAGGTCACGGCTCGCTGATAGAAAACCTCAACGAAGTGGATGCCGACGTGGTGTTCATCAAGAATATTGACAACGTGACCCATTCCGGGGCAAAGAGTCCGATTATTAAGGAGAAGAAAACGCTGGCCGGCTTTCTGGTGATTGTCCAGAAAAAAGTGTTTGCCTATTTGCGCCGCTTGGAAAAGGGAAAATGCAGCCGTGCGGAACTGGAGGAGATGTATGGTTTCCTTACTTCCATCTTTGACTGCCACATGCCCGACGCCGATCTGATTCCCACTGATGAGGAGTTGAAGGCTTTCCTTCTCAATAAGTTCAATCGTCCCATTCGTGTCTGTGCCATGGTACGCAACGACGGTGAACCGGGTGGAGGTCCTTACGAAGTGTACAGCAAAGACGGCAGCCTGCAGTTGCAGATTCTGGAGAGTTCACAGATAGACCACGATGATGTGGAAATGGACAAGATTTTCTTGGGAAGTTCTTTCTTCAATCCCGTGGACTTGGTGTGCGGGCTGAAGAATTACAAGGGCGAACGCTTCGACTTGCGCCGTTATGTGGATAAGCAGACGGGCTTCATTTCTCAGAAATCGAAGGACGGGCGTGAACTGAAAGCGCTTGAGCATCCCGGCCTGTGGAACGGTGCCATGAGCGATTGGAATACGGTGTTTGTTGACGCCGACTCTTCCACGTTCACTCCGGTGAAGACCGTCAACGATTTACTCCGTCCCGAGCATCAGAAATAGACCGGCTGTCGGTCGGAAGGAAAGCGCCCCGCTTGCCACAAAGAGCAAGCGGGGCGCTTCGTTTTGTATTGTGCCGGAGACGTTATCTCACGATGGTGGCATGGCGGTCGGGTCCCACGCTTACAATGGTGATGGGCACCTTGATGTAGTCTTCGATGAAGCGGATATAGTCCTTCAGGGCTTGCGGGAACTCGCTTTCCGACTTCATTTGTGTCAGGTCCTGCTGCCAGCCCTGCAGTTCTTCGTAGACGGGCTCGCAGTCGGATGTGTCGTAGGGCAGGTCGGTGATGGTCTGTCCGTTCTGCCGGTATGCCGTGCACACCTTGATGGTGGCGAACTCGTCGAGCACGTCGCTTTTCATCATGATGAGTTGTGTCACGCCGTTGATGACGACGGCATATTTCAGGGCCACGAGGTCGAGCCATCCGCACCTTCGGTTGCGTCCGGTCACGGCGCCGTATTCGTGTCCTATTTCGCGGATGCGGTCGCCGGTGGCGTCAAAGAGTTCCACGGGGAATGGTCCGGCGCCCACGCGAGTGCTGTAAGCCT
>JAEEGI010023674.1_pt1 | contig 12037 bp, 10 predicted proteins | sample 8958751 | NCBI WGS metagenome assembly JAEEGI01 (sample SAMN16246545, study PRJNA631951) | gut metagenome | biome: gut microbiome; feature: rumen; material: KS-attached | host: Bos | place: Iran: Karaj | collected 2018-10 | reverse complement strand
AGTTCTGTACCCCGGACCATCGTCTGATTGGTCCTGTCCCTGTCCTTGGTATAAAGATCCCAGAGCTCCATCTAGTAGTTTCTCCAGTCGAAGACGATGCAGTTGTTGTCTTCCTTGTGGTACATCAGATCATAGTAAGCCTGTTCACAATCCTTTGGATCGATCACTTTTGTGATGAGCTTGGAGATATCGATGTCTTTATTTATGATCAGATCACAGGAAATATTGAAATTTCTTTCCAGGCAGTCATAGGATCCGTCCGTTTCATAGACCGGTATCGTCTGATTGAAGCCGCCCAGTACTTTCAGGTTCTTCATGTGGATCTTTGAGAACACCGGCATCAGGTCACTTTCATAAGACTGTCTGGGTGATCCCAGTAAAATCACCTGACCGTATCTTCTGGTGTAGCTGATACAGTCAGCGATCACCTGCGAAAGACCGGTGACATCGACAGCAATATCCAGATCCTTTCCTTCACTGACTTTTTTAATAATCTCTTCGTAATTCTCAGAAGCGGTGTATTTCAGACCCATGGACTTTGCCAGCTCACATCTTCCTTTGACCACATCGAAACCGATGACCTTACAGCCAAGTTTCTGATACATCAGAGCCGTCAGGATACCTATATTGCCCAGTCCGAAGACACCGACCGTATAGCCAAGTTTCACATTGCTGAGATTGACGCCCTGCATCGCCACCAGCATCAGATTGATCGCGCTGGCTTCAACAGGATCAATCCCGTCTTTCAGTTTGAAGATCTGTCTGCTCTGTACCTTGTCGGATGTGTTCCATCTGACCAGAGAGGCATGCGGAGCATTGAAAAAGACCAGATCGCCGACATCCGCTCTGATCGCTTCTCCTTTTTCCAGGATCTTTCCGACCATGCAGTAGCCGGGTCTCACCGGATAGGAAAAACCCTTTTTCAGCGCGAACGCTCTGGAGAGTTCCGTTCCGGCAGAGATCATCGAATACTCCGTCTTGATGATCGCCTCATTTTCCTTCAGATCACTGCAGTCGATCTCTTCTTTAGAGACTCTTGATTTGCCGACATCCGTCAGCTCGATAAAATAGCTTTCCATAATCATCCCTTTATGAAACCGAAATGTTTCAATGCATTATATACACCCTCATCGCAGATATCATCCGTCACATAATCTGCGGCCAGACGGCATTCATTGCTGCCGTTGCCCATGGCGATCGAAAGACCTGCTTTCTCCATCATGTCGATATCGTTGCCGCCGTCACCGAAGGCACAGATCCGTTCTGCAGGTACGCCCATTCTTTCTGCCGTTTCCAGCATCGCCTTGCCCTTGCTCTTGCCGGAAGGAGATATTTCCCCGGCAAACCAGAGACGGGTATTCTCTTTATCAGAAGCCATTTCAATGACCTCTTCCCGCAGATCACCGACCGCATAATACAGAAACTGCAGGACTCTTTCTCCTTCATAGGGCTTGATCTCCGGTGTGACACCGTAAAGCCTCTGGAAGATCTCTTTATGTTCATCTTCCCTGCTCAGATAGCCCTTGCCGCTGTCGACGCAATAGCGGTAAGGAATGTCGTGTTCCGCAAAGAAAGCGACATATTTCTTCACATCCTCATCCGGCAGATAAGTGATCCTGGTCTCACCCTTCTCAATGATATAGGCACCGTTGATCAGAATGACCGCATCCATCAGATCCAGCAGTCTTTTGGGAATATTGTATGTCTCTTCATACGATCTTGAAGTATTCAGCACCAGCTTTTTACCGCTTCGTTTCAGCTCTTCAAGCGCTTCATAGGTCTTTTCATGGATCCCGCCGAATTTGTGATCATAGAGTGTCGAATCGTTATCAAAGCAGAACAGATCCATCTCATAGTGATCCTCTTCGATGATACCCAGATCCACAAAGGCATCATAAAGCCCGCCGTCCTCGATCGACTTCCGGCAGACATAGTCTGCCTTTTCCTTTGTATTTTCCACCGCATCATCGACAGCGATGCCGATACCTGCCATCTCCAGCATCACATCATCGTTGATGCCGTCACCGGCAGCTGCGATCTCATCGGTCGTAAAAGAGAAGACCTGGCAGAACTTCAGCAGACCGAAACTCTTGTCGATCAGCGGAGCGCAGATATTGCCTGAATTCCCCCATCTGGAGATCAGGGCTCCGGGATTGATGTTCTGAATGTATTCGCATTCCTCATCCTTGGCATGATAGTAGAACAGATTGGTGATCTGTTCATCCTCGTATTCCTTGAACTTCACATTGCCCATCGCATAACTGAGCCATCTGCCGTTGTTGACCTGATCGAGATCGCCCCAGTAATAGACATCGCCGTTGATGTCGGTATAGTGATAGGAGATATTGTGTTCCCTAAAATAATCAGTATACTTCTTCGCATCATCCGGATCGATCGTGTAACTCTTGATATACTCTCCCTCAACGATCGTCGTCGCACCGGTACCTACGATCTTGCAGTCGATGCGCTTCCAGAGCTCATCGGGAATATCGGCCATCTCCGCCGCGATGCGGCTGGTACAGACACCGATCCTGATGCCCTTCTCCCTGAGTTTGTCCAGAGCCTTTATGGTCGCCCTGGGGACCGCATTGATCTCATGCGAGAACAGTGTATCGTCTATGTCAAATAAAGCACCCTTAATCATAACTACATCTTAACATAAGCTATAATAGAATCATGATCAACAACATCACAATCGAGATCTGTATCGGCAATCCTGACGATGCTATGACTGCCGCAGAATACCCGATCGACCGCATCGAACTCAATTCTGCCCTGGAACTGGGCGGGCTTTCGCCTTCTTTGGAAACACTGAAATATCTCAAAGAAAACATCGATAAAAAGATCTGCTGCATGGTCAGACCCAGAGGCGGAGATTTTCATTATACGGAAAATGAGTTTGAGATCATGCTGAGGGATGCGGAGAACTTCTTACAAAACAATGCCGACGGCATCGTCTTCGGCTTCTTGCATGAAGACAAGACAGTCGATATCGAAAGAACGAAACAGATGTGCGATCTGATCCGTTCCTATCGCAAAGAAGCAGTCTTCCACAAAGCTTTTGACGAGATCGATGATCTGGACAAGGCATGCATGCAATTGATTGACTGCGGTGTCGACCGCATCCTGACTTCCGGCAAAGCAGTTTACCCCGACATCCTGAAAGGCTGTGAGATCATTTCCGATCTGAACCATAAATACGGAGACAGACTGCAATTTCTGCCGGGAGGCGGTGTTCGCATCGAAAACATCAAAGACGTCATCACGACTGCCGGAAGCGGACAGATCCACATGACCTCCAAGAAACAATATCCCGGCGGATATCTGGGACTGGATGAGAAACAGCTGCAGATCATGTTAAAAAAGATCGCTGAGATCTGATTATGGCCAAAAAGAAAAAGAAACTTCACATCAAGCGAAAGACCAAGCGGATGATCGCGATCGTCATTGCCGCGATCATCATTGCGGGAGTCCTCTACGGTGTCTTCATGAAACCGGAATACGAGGTCTCGCCTGCGCCTTTCACCAAGAAATACAACGCCGTCTATCAGTATATCCATGACGGAGATACGGCGGTCTTTTACATCGACACCGGTGAAAAAGTCATCTGCCGCTTCCTGGCGGTAGATACGCCCGAGATCGGTGAGGAAGGCTATGATGAAGCCAAGCACTTCTGTGATGTCACTCTGGAAAAAGCTTCCAAGATCGTCTTAGAAATGGACCCGGTCTCTGAAGAATACGACAAGTATGAAAGACTTTTGGCCTGGGTGTGGGTGGACGGCGAACTGCTGCAGGCCAAGCTGATCAGGGAAGGACATGCCAAAGTGGCCTATATCTTCAGCGGTGAATATCTTTATCTTGATTATCTGAGATCAGTCGAAAAAAGTGTGACGCAAAGTGAAGAAAGCGCCAGTTGATAGATGAAAGGAGAAAAGACATGGATGACAACAAGATCGTAGAACTCTACTGGAACAGAGACGAACAGGCCATTGCCGAAACATCCGACAAATACGGCAACTACTGTTTTTCCATCTCCCGTTCCATTCTTCACAACCAGCAGGATTGTGAAGAGGCCGTCAATGACACCTATCTGGCGACATGGAATGCCATTCCGCCCCATCATCCGTTGAACCTCTCGACTTTCATCGGCAAGATCTGCCGCAGGATCTCACTCAACAAATGGAGATCCCAGACGGCGGAAAAACGCGGCGGCGGCGAAGTCACAGTTTCCTATGATGAACTGGAAGAATGCATCGCAGATGACAGGTCGATCAGGGAAACACTGGATGAACAGATGCTGGCGGAAACCATTGACGAATTTCTGGCAACAATCAATGAGACACAGAGAAAAGTCTTTGTCTGCCGCTACTGGTACTTCGATTCCATCGAAGACATCTCGTCCCGCTTCCATTTCTCTCAAAGCAAGACCAAGATGATGCTGAAGCGGACAAGAGACAAGCTCAAAGACTATCTGATCAAGGAAGGAGTAATCGTATGAAAAAAGCAGACAAATTGGTCGACGCCATCGGCATGATCGACGACAGATACGTGGAAGAAGCCCACGATAAAACAAAAAAGAAATTTCATTTCAATCTGAACTGGGGGACCTTCGGCAAGATCGCCGCAGCTGCCTGTGCGCTGCTGCTGGTGATTAACATCTTCCCGGTACTGTTCCACAGCTATTCCAAGAAAGATTCGGCAGACGAAGAATACTACTACAACTACGACTCCGGAGCCGGAAGCTATTATGCAGCACCGTCTTCCAGCTACTACGACGGCGCAGCCTATGAAGCCGACTATATGGAACAAGCAGCCTATGCCTCCGAACCATCGGAAGCTCCGGTACCTTCTCCCAATACGGAGGCCAAGTCGGAAGAAACGGATATCAGACAGAACAAGAAGCTGATTCTGACTGCCAACATGAACATGGAGACACAGGATCTCGACAGCGTCCTGGATACACTGAGCGCAGCTGTCAAGAAGTACGGAGGCTATTTCCAGAGATCCTCTGTCAATACCCGCAATTCCAGCCGTTACTATGAAGCAGCGATCCGCATCCCGGCTGAAAAGTACGCTGAATTTTTAGAAGAGATCAAATCTTCCGGAAACAGCACCTACTATTCCGAGGAGACCAAGGACATCACCGATTCCTACACGGACATCGAAGCCAGACTCACTTCTCTGAAAGCACAGGAAGCCAAGGTCCTGGAATTCTATGACAAGGCCGAAAGCATCGAAGATCTGATGTCTGTCGAATCAAGGCTTTCCGACATCCGCTACCAGATCGAATACTACGAATCCCAGATCAAGAACTATGATCTGCTGGTGGCATACTCGACGCTCTATCTCAACATCACAGAGACCAAGGTCTACACGCCGGTATCGATAAACTTCTTTTCCAGACTCGGACGTTCCTTCGTCAACGGCTGGAAAGACTTCATCGGCGGCATCGGTGATTTCGTCATCGACATCACCTACAACATCTGGACGATCCTGATGCTGGCAGCACTGGGATACGGTGCATACCGTCTCTACAGATTCATCAGAAACAGAAAAAACAAATAAACGAAACAAAACAAAAAGGTATGTGATCACAATCCGGATTTGATCGATCCATACCTTTTCTTATTGGTCTGATATCCGCAGTAAAAATAAAACAGAAAAAACTTCACTATTTTTTCACTATTTCTTCACTATTTCAGAAAAAACTCCCGTAATACGCGGGAGTTTTACCTTATCTGATGTTTTGTGACAGCCGTACGGCGATGTTTCTCCACAGATGGAACAATACACCGAAATCTCTGTTTAATGATTGTGGAAGCGTCGGGATACGGTCATAGAGGATCTGGAAGTATTCCTCTTCATCCTTTCCGAAATCAAGGATCTCGATCCTGTAGACATCGGAAGAACCGTAACGTGATCTTGTAACATCCGTGATCACGCCTTTCATCTCTGCCCTGTATCTGAGATCATCGATGCATACGGAAACAGAATCTCCGATCTTCAGCTGCTGGCATTCATCCAGGAAGACCTCCATGTGGTGTTCACTCATCAGTGTCGTGATGCCCTCATAGGTTTCGATACCGTTTCTTCCTTTTTTCCTGGAAACAGTGACCGGCTCACCGTCTTTTACTCTGACGACATCACTGTTCTGGTCCCTGCCGTCGATTAAGAAGATCGCCATCAGCAGGAAATAACTGTTTCTGACCAGCCAGAAGACGATCGTGATCAGACCGTACATCTTCCTGGAAAACAGAAGGTAAAGCACACGTATCAGACCGATGAATGACAGCCCCAGCAGTACGAGGAAAGGGGTCATATGCTGCCAGTCGGTTTTTCTCACACCCTGTTTTGCCGACTTGTCCGTCACCTTGAATTTCGACAGACTGATACCGACTGTTTCCTTCAGGATCGGGATCAGCAGCGAAGGCATGACGGAAGTCTCATAGATACCGCTCCACTTGCCGGAGATCTCATTGCCCGAGATCAGTCGCAGAGCGATATCCTGCAGCAGGAACATCGGCAGCCAGTACACGGCAAGTTCCAGCCAGTTGCAGTCGAAGACCGGCAGATTCAGTATCGCAAACAGCAGTGGTGCAGTGATGTAGACGAAGTTCTTGATCGGTGAATACCAGTAGAACACTGAAGACCAGTAGCTGATCTTCTGCATCAGGGAAAGTCCCTTCTGTGAGAAAAGCTTCAGTTTCTTCGCCGTGACGATGACGCCTCTGCCCCAGCGGGTCCTTTGCTGGACATGCTCCCTGAAGGTATTTGGTGTCCTTCCGGAAGCCAGAGGTTCTTTCAATCCGAGCGATACATAGCCTGCCGCCTCTATCAGCATGCCGGTCGCGAAATCCTCGGTGATCGATCCGGTATAGAAGCCGCCGATATCCTCCAGAGCCCTTCTGGAGAGAACCGTGTTGGAACCGCCGTATATGACAGAATTGCTCGCTGTCTTTGCGACCTCGATGCTGCGGTAGAAGAAATCCTGTTCATTCGGCGCATTATATTCGGAATACAAGGCATGCTGGAAGACATCCGGATCATAGAAACACTGAGGTGTCTGCAGCAGACCCATGTGGACCTGATCCTCTTCTTTCTTTCCGATATTGTATTTCTCGAAATTGACGAAGTAAGGGATCGTCTTGAGCAGGAAATCGCTTCTCACGATCATATCCGCATCCAATGTGACAATATAAGGCGAACTTGTTCTTTCCATCGCCCTGTTGAGATTGCCGGCCTTGGCACCCTCGTTGTTCTCCCGGTCGAAATAACCCACACCCATCTTCTTCGCAAGTTTTTTCATGGAAGGCCTTCTGTTATCGTCACAGACCCAGATATGGACCTTGGAAAAATCGGGATATTTCAGATGTGTACAGCCGTTGATCGTCCTTCTTAACAGTTCCTCGTCCTCATTGTAGGTGGCAATGAAGATGTCAACATCGGGATATTCCTCATCGGCGATCCTGGGCAGTTCATGTTTTCTTCTGCTGAGCATGCCGGCATAATGGATGAGCGTTTCAATAAAACCGGTCACTTCGAAAAACAGCAGGATGAGATTGGCGATGATACCGAAGATATTATTCTTAGGGATCGAATAGAGGATCCTCCAGATGAAATAATCGATCGTTACGGTGATGCTGACAAAGATCACAGCCAGCTTCAGAAGCTGCTTTTTTTCTGTACTGTTCCCGGTCCTGACGATATCATCGTAGGAACAGAAACCCTTCTTTCTGCTGTTGAGCAGACCGATGCCTGAAACGAAAAAAAGGATCGCCAGCAGCAGTGACAGAACCGTAAAGCTCCGGTAACGGCTGACTGCCTTCAGACCTCTTCCGCCCAATGTCGAAAAAAGAGAAGAAGAACCTCTGTAACTGTTCCAGTCGATATCCTTGGGATATTCGATCATCGAAGGCTTTATGCCCATTACCAGCTGCTTCACATAAGCACCGGCATAAGTCAGATCATCATCCTCAAGATGTTCGCAGTGGAGACTGCCGGCTTTGATCATTGCCGAAGTCTCTGCCTTGTTGGAAAGGCTCCATACCGCATAACTGATCTGATTCTGATCAAGCAGCTCAAGCCAGGTTCCGGCATTGTCGAAATCCAGACGGCCGTTGCCATCTGCTTCCGACACGCCGCATTCGCTGATAAAGACAGGGATCTCATGATCCAGAGCCTTCTGCAGTTTCTTCTGCAGACCGTCATAATGGCTGGCTGCATAAAAATGCAGCGAATACATGATGTTTTCAAAGTCAAGCGGTTCGACGATGACACTTTCCAGATCCTGATCATATTCCGGAGTCCCGACGATGATCAGTGCCTTGTCATTGTTCTTGCGTATCGTTTTGATGATGACGTCTGCATAGACGCCGATCTCGCTCCAGGTCGTATCGCCGTTAGGCTCATTGCAGATCTCATAGAGGATGTTGGGCACATCGGCGTATTTCCTAGAGATATAGTCGAAGAATTCCTCCGCCTCTTTCAGATAGATATTGGGATCACAGTCCTCCAGGATATGCCAGTCGACCAGGACATACATGTCGTTTTCGATCGCCGCTTCGATACCTTTTTCCAGAACGGACAGAGAAGTCTTCCTGTCTTCCTCCACATAGATCTTCGAATACATCGGCAGTCTGATCAGATTGCAGTTCCATTCTTTCGAAAGCTGACTGAACAGCTTTGTATTGATATATTCCGGATACCATGTCAGACCGTGTGCCGAGATGCCTCTCAAGACGACGGTATAACCTTTTTCATCGACGATCTTCGTGCCCTGCACATGCAGAAAACCGCTGTCCTTCGGTCTGGCCGTAAAGACACCTTCTTCCGCTGCGATATCCGCAAACGGCAGTAAAAGAAGGCACAGTATAAGTACTGTCCTGATGATCCTGCCGATTTGTTTTATTTCATGATACATACGATTTCCCGATCTCTGTTTTCTACTCAATCATAACACAGGGACAACAGCGAAAACATCTGACCGTAAGAAAAAGCAGAGTTGATACCCTCTGCTTCATTCATATATGATCCTCTTCAGTACTGTTCGATCAGCAGGCTGTATCCGGAAGCATCCTTCACATACAGCTGATAGGAATCCATCGTCAGATAGATCAGATCATTCTCATCTTCCTTGTTGACATAGACTCTGTACCAGGAACAGTCATTGTCATCAAGTACTTCATGAACAGTTTCCTTCAACTGATAATACCTTTTCTCAACACCGTTGAAGTTCACCAGCATCGGTTCTTCGTCATGGTAATAGTACAGCTTGGTCTCATAGTTCTCATCATGCCAGTAGCCTTTGAGGAGTTCATCGATCTCCTCGTCGCTGTTTTCGATGTCTCTGCCGCTGTATATCTTCTCTTCGCCGTAATTTTCCAGCCAGGTCTCCAGCAGATTTTCTTTCTTTCTGCAGGCACTGACCTTGGACATGAAGGCATTGAGCACATCATAGCCTTCCCTGGGAATCTCCTTATCATAATCGATGTGGACGCTCTCCCCGTATTTCTTTCCGTTCTGCGGTGCGAAATAAAGCGACAGACTGGTACCCGGTGCATCCAGAACTTCATACTCCGATTCGGGGAACTCCTCCCAGAGAGACATGTTGTATTCCCTCACCATCTGATCGAGTTCTTCAAAGATCTTCTCATTGTCGACTTCATAGACACGGTAGCGGTCATACATGCCCGGATCATCGGCATCCTGATAAGTCAGAGTGATCCTTCCGTCTTTCTCTGTCTTGAGCTCGACGCGGTGAGTGGAACCTTCCATACCGCCGCCGTGATAATAGCTGACTCCGCTTAAGCCTTCATATTTCGGTTCTCTTTTTTTCAGATCATCAAGAGTTATTTCTTTCTTTTTACAGGCAGAAAACATGAGCCCTCCCATCAATATCGAAACGACGGTTAATATCAGCAGGCCTTTTCTCATAGCTGCTTCTTGCCCAGACAGAAGGTCTGTTTCACGGAATAGTCATCATTGAGGATGACGATATCCGCATCGAAACCGGCCTTGATCCTGCCTTTGTGATCATCCATGTTCAGATAACGCATCGGGTTGATCGATGCCGCATCCAGAGCGATCTCGAAAGGAACCAGAGCCTTTTCCACCAGGATCTTCAGTCCTTCATTGACCTTCAGGGTCGAGCCCGCAAGCTGCTTCTTTCCGGTGGTGATATGAGCCGAACCGTCCGGATAGATCTCGACATCCTGTCCGCCGAAATCAAAGACGGAACCGACTTCATATCCCTTGCACATGAGCGAGTCAGTGATCATGATGTCATATCCCTGCTTCTCCCTGAAGAAGATATTGAGAGCCGCATAAGTGGAATGGTTGCCGTCGCAGATACATTCCGCATACGTGTCATGGCAGCGGAACGCCGCACCGACTGCTCCGTTTGCCCTGTGGCCCAGAGCTGTCATGCCGTTATAAGTATGGGTGAAACCCTTGGCACCGTTGGCGATCGCCAGGACAGCCGTATCATAATCGGTATCGGTATGACCGATGGAAACGCAGACGCCCGTCTTTGCGCAGTATTTTGTCAGTTCAAAATTCTCATCATGTTCCGGAGCCATCGTGATGACCTTGATCAGATTGTCACAGGCGTCCTGATATTCCTTGAATTCCTCGACTGTTCCCTTGACGATATACTCTTCCGGCTGGGCACCCTTGTATTTGACATCCAGATAAGGTCCTTCAAAATGAATACCCAGGATCTGAGCACCTTCCGGATTCTCTCTTTTGACTTCCGCCACTTCGGCAACAGCCTTTTTCAGGGTGTCATGGCCCTGTGTCAGCGTTGTCGGGCAGATGCCGCAGACACCTTCCAGAGGCAGATCCTTCAGCCAGGCCTTCAAACCGTCCTTGCCTCCGGCCGTCGTATCATAGCCGTGATAGCCGTGGGTATGGATATCATAAAAACCCGGAACGATCCTGAGATCTCCGTAATCTTCATCGACTTCTTTTTCCCCGTAAGGATAAACGGCCATGATCTTTCCTTCTTCGATCTCAATCTGTGCTGGCATCAGTGTAGATGCGATATATACTCTTTTGCTCTGTATGATCATTTTTTCTATCTCCCTTACTTTAATGATAGCACAGGAAAAATGTGTATAATGAAAGAGTAAAAGAGGTAATGAAACATGGCAAACAGAAGAATCATCAAAGCCAGTGATCTCTCCGGATTCTCCATTTTCCAGGATCCGAAACGCGGAACGATTTTTTATGATATCATCAGCCGCAAAGGCTATATCCTGACTTCGTCCGATGTCAGGACCTATACGCTGTACACAGCCATGCTGCCGTTAAGCATCGTGATCGCTGTCCTGGCGATGTCGATGTTCAACCTGACTTATGTGACGACGTTCTTCATCTTTCTCGGACTGTATCTGATCGCTTTCCTTGCCTACCGCTTTGCCTTCTTCTACAAGCTGCCGGAAGCGACCAACTGGAAGAAAGTCAAGAAAGAAAGCGTCTTCCTCTATCTGGCCAGGGGCTACTCCAAAGCCAGACTGGGTGTCCTGATCTTCCTCTTAGCTGCCTTAACGATCCTGATGCCGATCTATGCGATGCTTGAACAAAGGACCGGGATCGACCTCTACGGGTCCTATGCCCTGGCAGGAGCTTCCTTCATCGGCATGATCATCGTGATCATATCCCTGATCATCAAAATCAGAAACAACTACTAGAGATATTCGTTAAGAATATCTTTTTTCTGCTTCATCAATAATGTGATCCAGATCACATAAAAAGCTCCGGAAACATTCCGGAGCTTTCTTCACTTTATTTGGATGATTACTCAGCCTTTAAGGAACCGAGAGTGATGATCTCGCCTGACTTCCTGTCAAACAGGATGGCGTTGTTGCCCTTGAATCCGACATTGACCTTGTCGCCCAGTTTGTAGACGACACCGCCGAACATGACGCCTGTCAGCAGGTAATTGCCGATGGCGACACGGACAGTCGTTTCCATACCGGTCGGCATTGAAGAGTAGATCTCTCCCTTGAACTTGCCGTTCTCGGAGATCTCAACGAAT
>JAEEGI010023672.1_pt1 | contig 12037 bp, 9 predicted proteins | sample 8958751 | NCBI WGS metagenome assembly JAEEGI01 (sample SAMN16246545, study PRJNA631951) | gut metagenome | biome: gut microbiome; feature: rumen; material: KS-attached | host: Bos | place: Iran: Karaj | collected 2018-10 | reverse complement strand
AAGGATGACCGCTATCAGGAAGACCGGCCAGACAAGATTCGCTATGTTGAAGGAGAATCCGGCCGACATGATCCAAGCCGAGAGGGTGGTTCCGATGTTCGCACCCATGATCACCGAGATTGCCTGCGATAGCGATAGGAGCGCGGCATTGACGAATGATACCGTCATAACCGTCGTAGCGGCTGAAGACTGGACAGCGACGCAGACGAGCATTCCGGTAAGCACTCCGGTGAAACGGTTGGTAGTCATTGCCCCGAGGATGTGACGCAGGCCGGGGCCGGCCATCTTCTGCAGGGCCTCGCTCATCACCTTCATTCCGTACATGAGGAGGGCGATCGAGCCGAGCAGCTTGAAAACAGTGAGAATCATAACGCGAATTTAATCGGTTTTCCCTTTATGGGAAAGCCATTTGCGATTTATTTATCAACATTTTTTCCGTGAATATTCTCTAACGCAAATATCCGAAACGGACCAGGTCATCACGGCTGTGTACCGGAGCGGTATAACCGTCGGAAATGACAAAGAGGTTGTCGGCGACGCTGGATATGGCGTCGTAATTGTGGTCGGTCACTATGATGCCATGATCCAGGCAATGTTCCCGTATAAGCCGCTGCACAGCCTCAATATTCACTGGATCAATCTGCGAAAACGGCTCGTCAAGAATGTAGAATGGCGCTTCGCTCAGCAGGATCAGACATAATTCAGCCAATCGCGCCTCACCGCCAGAGAGTTCCCAGATCGCTGAGTCATGGAATCTTGAATATTTAGGGAATCGGTTGACAAAACTCCAATAATTAACTCCGAATAACTCAAATGCCTTGTGGAGTTTGATGTTCTCAGGAAGCATCCTTCCCTGGGGAAGGTATTTGATATATTGGCCGATAATCTGCCTGTCAACAGGAAAGCCATCGATACTCACCATGACATTCTCGACTTTAAGCCCTCCCATAAGCGCACGGAACATACAGGATTTCCCGGCACCGTTGCGTCCCAGAAGCCCTGTAACCATTCCGGTTTCAGAGGTGATATAACCGCCGCTCAAGACCGTCTTGTCGCCAAATCGGACCACCACGCTGTCCACTATGAGTTTGTGTTTATCCATATATCAGCATGACTGTGGTTAACAAAATGGCAAGAAACAGGAAATCGACCAGCAGCACGCTCAATTGCAGTTTCCTGCGGGAGAGGCCGAGATTGATAAAGAAAAAGATGGCGTCACGGCCTCTGAACTGCCTGACCAAATAGTATGTGATGGCGTAGACGACTGCCTTCAGGATGAACGCATCAATGTAGAAGGAATAAGAAAAACCACTCGCAAGTAGCTGAGCACAAACGATATTGTACAAGGCACCTACAAGAAACTGGATCTTTCCGTAACTCCAAGTAAGATAGATTCTGTCCCGAAAGGTCATGGTTTCCCACAGACCTCAATTATTATGCCTTATAAACAAATAACCCGCTGAATGATCAGCGGGTTACGGTGGTGCTGGGAAGAATCGAACTGCCGACACATGGATTTTCAGTCCATTGCTCTACCATCTGAGCTACAGCACCGTTTTTGGTTTGGGATTGCAAAGATAGACAAAAATCATTTCTATACAAATTTTTTTTGGTAAATTCGCCTTATGCGCAGATTGCGATACATACAGGTTCTGCTTCCGCTCCGCTTAAAATGGGAGCCTTTCTATTCATATTCCGAGGAACAACTCCCTGACTCTATATCCGTTGGCGACAGGGTCAGGGTTGAGTTCGCCGGAAAGGAATATGTGTCGGTGGTCACGGTCGTGGACGTCGAGGAAGAGGCCGGTGCCGTTGGCTATGACAGGATCAAACCGGTAATCGGACCGGCCGAAGGGCTTGACAGGATATCCAAGGAAGAGATCGATTTGTGGAGGATGGTGGCGGAATACTACTTGTGCACTCCTGGAGAGGTCTATAAGGCGGCATATCCGGCAGGTAAGGTTGAGGAGGAGGAAGTCAAGGCTCGAATAAATGACAGGCTCCAAGAAAGGATCGCCAAACTGGACGAGAAGATAGCCAAAGCCAGAAGGGAGGACACAAGGGCCAGGTACTTAGCTCTTCGAGATGAATTATTGCGGCAGGGCCATTGTCCTGGGGCCGTACTCAGCCGCAGCGAAGCGAGGATGGACGCGGCCACGGACAGGTGGCCTGCCGCAATAGAACTATCTGATTCTCAATCGGAAGCATATTCCAAGATCAAGGAGGTCTTCAACGATCGTAAACCGGCTCTCCTCCGAGGAGTGACCGGATCCGGGAAGACTGAGATTTACCTCAAACTGGCCGCCGAGACACTTTCAAGCGGGAAAAACGTCTTGTTCATGGTCCCTGAGATCGCCCTGAGCAGGCAGCTCGAGGACAGGATCAGGGTGCACTTCCCCGAAGAGTTGATCGTATTCCATTCCGCTGAGACACTAGCCCGAAGGGCAGACGCTGCGGCATTTATAAAGAACAAGCCTTATCTGGCGCTAGGGACTCGGAGCTCAGTATTCCTTCCACACAAGAACCTCGGGCTTATCATTGTGGACGAGGAGAACGACTCCTCATTCAAACAGGACAATCCCTCTCCCCGCTACAACGGCCGGGAGACCGCCATCATGCTCGCTGGGCTATTCGGAGCAAATATAATTCTAGGTTCCGCCACACCGTCCCTCGACTCCCTCTACAACTGCGAAGTCGGAAGGTTCGGACTTATTGACCTCAAAACCAGATACTTCCAAGCCGCTGACTCGGATGTCGAAATCATCGACACAATAGCGGAAAGGAAGAAAAACGGAATGGTCGGAAGTTTCTCTCGCAAGCTCATCGACAGGATCAAGAATTGCCTTCAGGAGGGAGGACAAGTCGCGATTCTGAGGGAAAGGCGGTCCTACTCTCCCCTGCTCCAGTGCGAGGAGTGCGGGACTATCCCGAAATGCCCCAGATGCGATGCCGCCCTAAGTCTCCACCTTAGAGAGAACGGTCCCTCGAAACTTGTCTGCCATTACTGTGGAAGGGTCTCTGAATATTCCGGGAAGTGCCCCAAATGCGGCGGGGCGTTGAAACCCCTTGGAGCCGGCACACAAAAGATCGAAGAGGAGGCCGCTTCCTTGTTCCCCAATGCCAGGATAGAGAGGCTCGACAGCGACAGCGCCAAAAGCCGCAAGCGCGAGAGTGAGGTCATCAGAAGATTCGCCGAAGGAGAAACAGACATCCTCGTCGGGACCAGGATAGTCGCCAAGGGCTTTGATTTCAGCGGACTCTCCCTAGTTGCCGTAATCCAATCCGATTCTCTACTTGGCCAGCAGGATTACCGGGCGGATGAAAGGGCTCTTCAACTTCTTGAGCAATTCAGGGGACGCTGCGGCCGAAGGGCCCAAAAAGGCCTCTTTGTGGTCCAGACCTCGCAACCTGAGCACCCTGTCTATGAGAGTGTCAGAGGAGCCTCCGACCCTGATCAGTCCGCACGGAAGTTCTTGTCAGAGAGGAAGTTGTTCGGATATCCACCTTTCTCAAGAGTAGTCAACGTTGTACTTAAGGACCGCAACCTGTCAAGGGTTGAACTGATGAGCCGCTATCTGTCCGGGGAACTGCCCGGAGTCCTTGGGCAAGGTTGCAAAGTCATTGGCCCGTATTCACCCGCGGTGGACAGGATAGGTGGCGAGAACATCCGGATAATAAGGATCCTCTTGCCCAAGGATATACACCTCAAATCGAACAAGGCAGCGATCTCCGGATTGTCGGAGAGATTCGAAAAAGAAAAGAAATACATCGGTCACATAGCGCTGGACGTTGATCCTGTTTGACAAGCGATTTATTTTTACTACATTTGTAGTTTGAATAATAGTCAAGACATGGGAAAAGTCATAGCAATAGCGAACCAGAAAGGCGGGGTGGGCAAAACCACCACCGCGATCAACCTCGCCGCCTCTCTCGCCGTCCTGGAGAAGAGGGTCCTGATAATTGATGCCGACCCTCAGGCCAACACGACTTCCGGCCTGAACTTCTCGCCAAACAACGATCAAAAGAGGACAATCTATGAGGTCCTGATTGGGGAAATCCCGGTAAGGAACGCTTTGATTCAGACGGAACTCCCTAATCTTCAGTTGATTCCATCCCACATCAACCTCGTTGGAGCGGAGATTGAGATGATCCATGAGGAGAACCGCGAGTCATTCTTGAAGGAAAGGCTCGCATCCATCAGGGACGACTATGACTACATTATCATCGACTGTTCCCCTTCCCTGGGGCTCATCACAATCAACGCCCTGACCGCCGCCGACTCTGTGATGATTCCTGTCCAGCCTGAATATTTTGCCTTGGAGGGTCTTGGAAAGCTTCTTCAGACTGTCAGGCTAGTGCAAAGGGAAATCAATCCCTCCCTCACGATCGAGGGCTTTGTCGTGACTATGTTCGATGGCAGGACAAAAGTCCACGCCCAGGTCGTCGGAGAACTCCGCGACCATTTCAAGGACATGGTGTTCAAGACCATTATCCAAAGAAGCATCCGGCTTAGCGAAGCCCCTTCACATGGGAAGCCGATCATCTTGTACGATGTGATCAGCAACGGCACCTCGAATTACATGAATCTCGCCAAAGAGGTTCTCGAAAAGAACGAAAGACAAAGTTATGAGCAATAATAAGGAAAACAGGCTGGGGAAAGGGCTCAGCGCCCTTCTGGGTGACATGGCCTGGGGTGAGCCAGAGAGGAAACCTGTCGGCTATATAGACAAGGAGATCGCCGGAGCGAAGCCTGTCCAGGACTATGGCGATGTTCTGAGAATACCTGCCGGATTGATCGATCCAAACCCCTATCAGCCTAGACAAGCATTTGACAATGACTCTCTTGAGGAGCTGGCCGAGTCTATCAGGACATTCGGCCTGATCCAACCCATATCTGTCCGCAAGCGTCCCGACGGTCGTTATCAGATCATCAGCGGTGAACGCAGATTCAGGGCTTGCAAGCTTGCCGGGATGGATGTCATTCCCGCCTACATCCGAGCGACAGATGACCAGGGCATGCTCGAGATGGCGATTGTCGAGAACATCCAGAGACAGGACCTCGATCCAATCGAGATAGCCATGAGCTACCAGAGACTGATGGACGAATGCGATCTCACCCAAGAGAAGATGGCCCAGCGCGTAGGGAAAAAGCGCGCGTCCGTGGCCAATTACCTGAGGCTCCTCAAACTGCCCGCCAAGGTCCAGCATGACCTCAAGGCAGGACTCCTCAGCACAGGCCACGCCAAGGTACTTCTTGGAGTGGAAGATGCTGGTGTTCAAGAACTTCTGTGCGACCTGACCATCAAGGACGGATTGTCTGTCCGCCAGCTTGAGGAAAAGGTCCGCAAGCTCGGCAAGGAAGGAATATCCCCCGCCCCGAGGACGCAGGACCTTCCCGATGATTATTACAAGGTCCTTGAGCGAATCGGCAAGTTTTTTGATAACAGTATAAGCCTGAAACGCACTCCAGCCGGGAAGGGCACAATGACAATCAGGTTCAACTCGGACGAGGAAGTGAAGAAGTTCCTCAAAGCACTTGAGGACGCGAACATCTAATCTCCGTGATGAAGGATCTGAAACTCAGGATATTACTGACAATCGCCTGTCTGGTCACCCTCGGCTCCGCCGCCCAGGCGCAGTTCAGGGAAGAAGCGTTCAGCCAGAACTACGCCAGCCCCTCCGACACCTTGTCGGCCAGGGATTCGGTGGATCAGATGTGGTCCTTCAAAGAGTTTTTCCATGGAGTCGCCAAGCACGACACCACCCTCAAGATCGGATCTTTGTTCGCCGGATCGACCGTTTTCCTCGGTGCCCAGCAATTCTACAACAAGCAGTATTGGAAAATCCCTGTTACCTATGCCGGTATAGGGGCCACGATGGCATTGGGATTCAAGTACAACAAGCAGTACAAGGCCTCAAAATCGGCCTACGAGCTTGCGTTTGAGGCTGATCCCGAGACAACGCTCACGGTCGATGAGCATTCGAAACAGATGGCCACCTACATGTTCGCCAGTGCCGGACTGATCTATTGGGGCACATTGATGGACGGAGTGTTTAACTACAAGAAGGAAGTCAAAGGGCAGGCTGGAAAGGCAACTCTCTATTCACTTCTGCTGCCGGGCCTTGGGCAGGCCTACAATGGGGAATACTGGAAAATCCCTATCTATTGGGGAGCTATCGTGGGATCCTGCCACTACTATGCGGTGAACAGCAAGAACTACAAGAGATACAAGAGGATACACAACGAGGCCACCGCTGAGGACAGCACATACGAAGGGCTGATTCCAGCGGAACGGGCGTTGTACTACAGGAATGTTTTCAGGCGCTTCAGGGACTATTCCGTCGTCGCGATAGTCGGCAGCTACCTGCTTCAGGTGATAGACGCCAACGTCTTCTCTTACATGCAAGGTTTCGAGGTGAACGACGACTTGACGATGGATGTCAGCCCAACCATCATCTCCCCTTATAATGAATATGCGATGGCCCCGCCGTCTTGGTCAAGCGGAGGAGGCGTGTTGGGAGGTAACGCCGTCGGTCTTAAGATCGGCCTGACATTCTAAGAAAAACAGCACTGATGATAGGAAAGAAGATAGTCATAGCCCTCACGGCCACTTTGCTGGCCGCAATGGCCCTCTCCGTCACAGCGGAGGGTCAGATACGTGGCGGAAAGTTATTCAAGAACCGGTACAAGAAAGAGAACGAGGAGCTTCGGCTCCAGATAGACTCGCTCAAAAAGGAGATGGAGCAGCTCAGGCAGGACAATCTCCTCAAGGACAGTCTCACGAAGGAGATGCTCAGCATCTATGAGGAAAATGAGGACAAAAGCGCAGCTGGCCTGAATCCCGAAGATTATAGCCCAGAGCTTACCGACAGCCTCCTGAATATCTGGTACTTGCACCGCCAAATCCAAAGCGACAGGATTGACGAGGACTACGATATGGACTCTGTGCATTTCACATCCAATGTCTCAGACGCGATCCTGAAAGAGAGGCTGGAGGGCATGAACTCCTTCATCACCCTCCCCTATAATGAGACGGTCCGCAATTACATGGTCCTTTATACGGAGAAGATGCCCACGAAGATGGGCAACATCCTGGGACTATGCCAGTACTACATGCCGATTTTCGAGGAGACCTTCAGCAAATACGACCTTCCGGACGAGCTAAAGTATGTGGCAATCATCGAGTCGGCCCTCAATCCGGTCGCGGTCTCAAGAGCCGGGGCGAAAGGAATGTGGCAGTTCATGACCAAGACAGCCAAGAGTTATGGCTTGGAAATCAATTCGTTCGTGGATGAGAGGCTGGATCCTTTCAAGTCATCGGACGCCGCGGCCAGATACCTTAAAGACTCTTTCCGCCTGTTCGGAGACTGGAACCTGGCAATCTCATCCTATAATTGCGGTCCCGGTAATGTCAACAAAGCTATCCGGAGAAGTGGAGACAGGGCTTTCTGGTCGGTTTACGACTATCTTCCCAGAGAGACCAGGGGCTATGTTCCCGCCTTCGTCGGAGCGATGTATGCCCTGAAATACAGCAAGGAATACGGCCTCACGCCCAGCAACGTTCAGATGCCGGTCCAGGTGGACACTTTCGAGATCCACAAGAATCTCCATTTTGAGCAGATCAGCGACCTTGTTGGAATATCCGTTGAAGAGCTCGAGAACCTCAACCCCCAGTATATCAAGGATGTGATTCCCGGCAACAGCGGCACCTACATCCTGCGTCTGCCTTTCAACTATTCCAGCGCTTTCATCGCCAATGAGGATTCTTTGTACAGACACAGGGCGGACGAGCTTCTGAACCCACAGACCCTTGTCAGCACCAAGCCGGTAACGCAAACTTCTTCCGGCAAGGCTTCTTCGTCTTCCAACCGTGTCTCTTACAAGGTACGCAGCGGAGATAATCTTGGGAAAATTGCTGCGAAATACCATGTGAGCGTGAACCAGATAAAAAGCTGGAACCACCTCAAGTCCAATACGATACGTATAGGGCAGACGTTGTACATATACTCTTCCGGTGGCCCCGCGCCGGCGTCTTCTTCATCCGCCTCCACAACAAAGCCGAAGAGCGGAACCACCTCCGGCTCAACAGCTTCATCATCCGGCCAGGTTAGAACCTACAAAGTAAAGCAAGGAGACAGCCTCTACAAGATCGCTAAGATCTACGGCACCACCGCTGACAAGCTGATGAAATACAACGGGATAGGAAGCAACCTCAGAATCGGGCAGATCATTAAGATCCCTCCGAAATAGAATCAGAAGGAAGTCACGGCCTGAAGTTTCACCTCGCCAGATGGAGGCTTAGGCTCTCTCATAAAAGGATACCTTACAACGGAAGCCCTGAAGTAAATCTTCAGGGTCCCTTTTTTCCCCATCCGGAACTTGCCTCCACCCACTGCAGCGACTGAGTAACCTCTTCCGTAATAAGCTGGCACTGTGAAGTTTCCGGGAGCATCCCGCTCATAAGAGTAGATCCTGTCGTCCCAATTGTCCACTATGAACAAGGTTCCCCTCAGATAGGCTGAGAATCTGTCTGTTTTACGCCCGAGTTCCAAATATGAGAGGCCGGCAAGTGAACGGCACAAGAGACCTTCCATCCTGGCCCGGGCCTTCCATGCTTCTCCATCCGACTCCCCATATCTGGAGGATATTCCCGCTGAAGAATAGTCCAGGTCAAGCCGGGCGCCTGTCTTATAGACCAGGTATTCCTCATACGGCCTTATCCTTTCGGTCATTCTCAATGAGAGGACAGTTTTGTCTCCGATTTGAGCAGGCACTTTCAAGAGTAGCTTGCACTGCTTCTTTGACTTGTCGTCTTCCTTGAAAGCGAGATCGGCGGTGAAATAAGCCCCATATCTCTCAATCCCAAGCGCCACTCCCCTCTCATCCGAGGTTTTTGTCCAACTCCGCACAGCACCCGCTAAAGAACTGTCAAATGTCTTGGGATACAATCTTGCGACCGTGTTGAGCCTCCACCCTTCCCCCAACAGTGCTGAAGCGCCCGCCACCGAGGCAAGCGAGTGAGAATAAGCGTCGAAGGTGGTTTCCCCAAATACATCAACCCCATACAGATTATATCGGTAATCCGCTGATACTTTGCCTTTTACGCCTGATCGCCATGCGGTCAGAGCCGCCTGGCCATTCTTCCCGAACCATCCTATCGAAGCTCCTCCTAGTGTGGTCACAGGAGTTTTTCTATCGCCTTCCATTTGTCCTCTGAGACCTGGGAAAGAAATGAACGTGGTCAGCATCAGGCGGCCCGCCTGGAAATCTGCCGCTGCTCCCCTATGGCTGCCTATTCCAGACCACGACCAAGTTGGTGACAAGCCCGTTGGCCGCCGGGAGAATGATGACGAAGTTGAGAAGCCTGTCAGAGACATTCCGCTCCAAAGTGACAGTCCCTGACCCATCCTAAGGTTATAGTCCCCGAGTACGGCTTTGCCAAGGTACCTTTTCCCATAGAAAGTGACCCCTCCGGACCAACTTGAAGGAGACCTCGCAGCGGCTGAGACCACAATTCTCTCCCCAAACGATGCCCGATATTTCGCCCCGTAATTGATCGACTTTCTTTTGACCGAGACACGGGCGGTAGCCTCATGGCGTATTCCCAAAGAGTCTCCCGCCGGCTTTCCAGGCTCAGAACGGCTAACGAGGGACAAAAAAGGCTTTATTCTCTTCACGAATTCTGGCGAAAAGCCTTCAATAGTAGCTAGTTCCGAGAAAGACAGCACATCCCCATAACGGGATCTGTAGTCATTGAGACTTGCCACCTGGTACTGGCTCAAAAGTCCGCTCGAAACAAGCCTGGAACGGCTGGCCAGGTTGATAGGCAAGGGATGGGAGAGATAGTGGTGAAACCGCTCAAGTTCCTGCTCATCAAGATCTTCCTCGCTCGAAGCGCCGGACAGCATCAAGATGGAACCCATATTCTCCTCGTTCTGTGCGGGAACAAGAACAGGGACGCAAGTCAGCAAGACTGGTAGCAGGAAAGGCAAACTCAAAAGGGACTTGAAGTTTCTCATGTCAAGAGGTCGTTATACGCGAATATACCACCTCCGGAATGAATTATCACGGAATGATAAAAAAGGTGCATCGTTTATTTCGGTTTTTTATAAGGATTGGCTATTTTTGTGTTGTCCTAAAAAATATATTTATGAGCAACATCAGACTTCACGACAAATCTTTCAAGCCTTTTATCAATTATGACGAGATCGAGAGCGCTATCGACAAGGTGGCTGCCCAGATAACCGCCGATTACAAGGACAGCCAAGATGTCCCGGTGCTCCTCTGCGTGTTGAACGGTTCCATCCTGTTCACAGCGGAGCTGATGAAACGTCTCACTTTCAAGTGCGAGATAGTTTGTGTGAAGCTTTCCTCATATGTCGGCACCAAATCTACCGGCGAGGTCAGGGACATCATCGGAATGACGGGAGATGTCAAGGGCAAGAGAGTCATAATTGTCGAAGACATAATTGATTCCGGCAGGACAATCGCCAATCTGACCCAAATGATGGAGGCTAATGGAGCAACCGAGACGAAGATCTGCACGATGCTTCTGAAGCCTGGCTGCTACAAGCTGGACAAGAAAATCGATTATGTCGCAATGGAGATTCCCGATGATTTCATAGTGGGCTTCGGCCTTGACTATGACGGTCTCGGAAGGAACATCAAGGATATTTATGTATTGGACGAGAATATGAAATACTACATTCTTTTCGGCCCTCCGGGTGCGGGCAAAGGCACCCAAGCCGCCTCTATGGCGGAAAGGTTCAACCTATGCCACATCTCCACCGGAGATCTTCTAAGGGGCGAGATGGCCAAGGGCACCGAGCTCGGGCTCAAGGCCAAGGCTCTCATTGAGGCTGGCGAGTTGGTTCCCGACGAGATTGTCGAGGGTATGATTGAGAACAAGTTCGACTCGGTCCAGGGTTATGCCGGATTCCTGCTCGACGGATTCCCTCGCACGACCGCCCAGGCGGAGGCTCTTGATGCGATGCTCGCCAAAAGGGACACCAAGGTGACCGGAGTTGTCTCCTTGATGATTCCCGATGAGATGATTAAGGAAAGGATACGCCATAGAGCCGCGATTGAAGGACGCGCGGACGACGCTTCCGATGAGACAATCGCCAATAGGATCAAGACATACCATCAGAAGACTGAGCCACTTGTGGATTACTACAAGAATTCCGGCGCCTACAATGAGATTGACGGCACAGGCACAATCGAGGAGGTCCGGGAGAGGATCAACTCACTGATGGAGACTCTATAAACCATTAATATTCAACACATATGACCAGACGCTTCCGGGCAGCCCTGCTGACCTTGTTTTTGTGCATATCGCCAGCGGCAGCCCAGGAGCCGCTCAGGGAGATGATTGACCGCGGACTTGACCGCGCCAAGACACAATCTCTCATCCTGGCCCGTAACCTTCGCGACTCGAAGGACGCTCTCCCCCGCACGTGGGAGAATGGGGAATTGAAAACGACAGGCTATTCCGGATGGATCTCAGGCTTCTTCCCCGGAGTCTTATGGATGATGTATGAAGAGACCGGCGACAACCTATACCGGGAATATGCTGAGTTGTACACCGCCAGGATTGAGCCGGCTAAGAAGATGACCAGCACCCATGACCTCGGTTTCATGCTGATGTCGAGTTTCGGCCAGGGTTACCGTCTTACGGGCAATCCGCACTACCTCGAAGTGATCCATGAGGGCACAGACAGCCTGCTGACTCGCTGGAATCCTTCTCTCGGAGTCATGAAGTCTTGGAACGAGAACGCCAGATGGAAGTTCCCCGTCATCATCGACAACATGATGAACCTGGAGATGCTCTGCTTCTGCAGCCACACATTCGGGGACAGGCATTATGAGGACATAGCGGTCACTCACTCCAAGACTACCATAAAGAATCACTTCCGTGATGACGCATCGACCTGGCATGTGGTCTCTTACGATCCGGAGACCAAAGTTCCCCACACCAAGAACACCGCCCAGGGGTATTCAGACGACAGTGCCTGGGCAAGAGGACAGTCCTGGGGA
>JAEEGI010023671.1_pt1 | contig 12037 bp, 10 predicted proteins | sample 8958751 | NCBI WGS metagenome assembly JAEEGI01 (sample SAMN16246545, study PRJNA631951) | gut metagenome | biome: gut microbiome; feature: rumen; material: KS-attached | host: Bos | place: Iran: Karaj | collected 2018-10 | reverse complement strand
ATCGAGAAGGTGGAATACCCCAAGCCGCTGCGTGAATTTATATACGGCACTTACAACGAGTTTGCGGAAGTTCACCCGTGGGTTGACGTGAACGTGGAACCCAAATCCATCGTGCGCGAGATGTTCGAGAACTTCAGCACGTTCAGCGGATACGTGAAGCAGTACGGCCTACAGCGCATGGAAGCGATTTTGCTCCGGCACCTCAACTACGTATATAAGGTTTTGAGCCAGACGGTGCCCGACGGCTACAAGAATGACGAACTCCGCGAGATGGAAGACTACCTCGGCGACATGATACGCCGCACCGACTCGAGCCTGCTGGAAGAATGGGAAAAGATGGCCCACCCCGAGGACTACCAGAAGCGCTTAGATGCAGGACTCACAGAAGACGAGGCGGAAAAAGCCTTCGGCGCCGACAAGGCCGCAGCCGACATCACCTACGACAAGAAACGATTCCTCGGCATGGTGCGCCAGCGCATCTTCCAGATCATGGGCAACCTCGCGAAGCAGGACTTTGCCGCAGTTCTCGACAGCCTCGCAGACGACCTGGAAGAGGGCCAGATGCTCGTGGACGGAGAAGGCAAGCCGTGGACCGAGTCGACGCTCACCGAGATTATGGCCGCCTACACGGCAGAGCACCACAAGTTCCGCCTGGACGTGGAAGGCCGCGCACTCGCCCACACCATCGTGACCTACGAGGGCGACGTGATGCACATACAGCAGATGCTGCAGGACGAGGAAGAATTCAACGACTGGAGTATCGATTTCGAGATAAACCTCGCCGACAGCCGCGAAGCCGGAATCCCGCTCCTGAAAATGCTGCGCATCGGCGAAGCGTAGGATGCAGTCATCCTGAGTGCAGCGCCATCATTAACACATTCATTGTCACCCCCGCCCATTCGATAAACTCAGGGCAGGCTCCGGCACGAATCTTTTTATATCTTTACCACCATGCAGAACTTGAAAGGCAGATTCGCGGCGGTCCTCCCCGCAGGAGGGCTCGGCAAACGCATGGGCGGCAACATTCCCAAGCAGCTGATGCTCCTGGGCGGCAAGCCCGTCTACCGCTACAGCCTCGAGACTTTCCTCGAGATGGAAGAAATCGCAGAAGTCGTGATGGCAGTACCCTCCGACTGGAAGGATCATTTCGAAAAGGAAATTTTCAACAGCGAACACTCCGGCAAGCTCGGCGAACTTATTGCCTGCAAAATGAAGATTGTCGTGGGCGGTGCGGAGCGCTGGCAGTCCGTAGAGAACGGCGTGAACGCACTTACGAGCAATGCGGAATACGTGCTGGTCCACGACGTGGCACGCCCCTTCGTGAGCAGGGAAATCATCCGCGACGTGTGCGAAACGCTTCTAACCAAGGGCAGCTGCCTTGTGGCAAAACCCGCCGTCGATACCATCAAGATCGCGAAAGACGGGCGCGTCGAATCCACCATCGACCGCAATACCGTCTGGATGGCACAGACCCCGCAGGCAGCCTCCATCGCGCTACTGAAAAGGCTCTACGCGCGCATCGCCGCAGAGCCCCTGAACTTCACGCCCACCGACGAGGCGAGCATCCTTGAATATTTTGACGAGAGCGTCTACATCGTGAAGGGCAACGCCGCGAACGACAAGCTCACCACGCCCGAAGACTTCGAGATTTTCGCAAGCCGCGCGAAGTAATTTAAGCGTCTTTCCGCACGAAACAGATTCTCGTCATGCCCGGCTTGGCCGGGCATCTTTTCTTCAAACCTTCCCGCCGAACTCAAAGCCGGCTTCTTCAACGGCCTTCCTGAGCGCACCTTCATCGACATCGTGCGCATCGTGCCACTCCACGCGAAGTTCCTTCTTCGAGACATCGGCCTCGGCAAATTCCACGCCGGCCAGCACGCGAACCGCCTTCTCGACACACGCCTTGCAGTGGCTGCAGCTCATGCCGTTCACGCGGTAAGTCACGTGAACGCATTCATCGCATTCCTCTTCGTGGTCGTGGCAGCAGTTTCCTTCGTGGTCATGGCCGCACCCGCAATGTCCACCATGTTCGTGCCCACAGCCGCAGCCCTTGTGCCCGAACTTCGCGTAAATCATGAATGCTGCGAGCAAGCCCGCACATACATAGTCAAACACGCCAAGCGCACCATGCCCGTGACATTCCGCAGAGCCTTGCGGGAGCATCGCCGCAAGGAACGTGTCCATGAAGAACGTATCCACAATGTAGCCAAAGAACAGCGCGCCCAGCGCAATGGAGGTCAGGTACGCAATCAAGGTACGCTTGCCAAACGCCTTCCCCACCACAAGCATGCTCGCGATACTCGTCGCAGGGCCCGCCATGAGCAGCACGAGGGCCGCCCCCGGAGTAATCCCCTTCGCCACGAGCGCAAGAGCAAGCGGAATGGACCCCGTCGCACACGTGTACATCGGCATTGCGAGCATAAGCACGGCAAGCATACAGAGCAGTGGATATTCACGCAGGGCAAGGAAGAGCTCGTTCGGGACAAACGCCGAAATCAAGGCTCCCAGCAAGAGGCCAATGAGCAGCCACTTGCTCACGTCGCCCACCATGTTCACGAGCCCGTAGCGGAAAGTTTCCACAACCTTCTGGCCGAAAGACATGCGGTGCACCTCGCGCGATTCACAACCGCAGCCATGTTCGCCGCACCCGCAATGATCGTGATGGTCGTGGTCATCGTCCTCCTCGCAGTGGCCGCAACCGCAGTGATGGTCGGTATCGCAGTCGTCAAAGTCGATGGTTTCGGGGTGAGCCTCGCCATGCGCCACAGCATCTTCCCCGCGAGAAACGAAATTCGTGAGCACGCCACCGAAAAGCGCCGTCGTAAACGCCGCAATCGGGCGCAAAATCGCAAACGGAAGCCCGAGCAGCGAATACGTCGCGAGGATAGAATCCACACCCGTCGCAGGCGTCGAAATGAGGAAGCTCACGCTCGCCCCCTTGCTCGCCCCCTCCTTCCGGAGTGCAATCGACGTAGGAATCACGCCGCAACTGCAAATCGGGAGCGGTACGCCAAAGAGCGCAGACCACAGCACCGACTTGAAATTCGACTTGGAAATCTTGGGAACGTACAGGTGGTTAGGCACCCACACGTGCAAAACGCCCGCAAGCAAGAAACCGAGCAGCAGGAACGGCGCCATCTCGGAAAACAGCGTGATAAACTCGTGTACAAAGACCTTAAAGATATCGACGAAGGAATCCATGTCTACTTTCCCTTCTTGTGCAGAATGTGCGTGAGACCCGTATTGAAAATGAGCCCGATATGCTCGTCGTCAAGCGAATAGAACATCTTGCGGCCATCGCGGCGCGGCTTTACCAGGTTCGCCGTACGCAAGATGCGCAGCTGGTGGCTCACCACCGACTGCTCGAGGTTCAGTTTTTCGGCAATCTCGTTCACGGAGAGTTCGCACGAAAGCATCAGGTGAATGATGCGGATGCGCGTAGTATCGCCAAAGAACTTGAAGAATTCAGAAAGTTCGAAAAGCGTATCGAGCGACACGTCCTGTTCTTGAGCCTTCCTACCGTTATTTTTGATATATGAACAAGTATTCATATTTTCATATATAGAAATCAGCACCCGTTTTGTCAAGAGATACAACGACTTTTTTCAAATACCCTCCCACTTTCTGTCGAAATTATTACATTTACCGCAAATTACCGGAGGAATCCATGAATATATCCAAGATTATCGCGGCAGGCGCCCTCGCCACCTCGCTCGCAGTCGCACAGGAAGACGCCTGGCCCGCAGACGAGCAGACCGATGCTTCGACAAGCTCAGCAACCGAAGCCGAGGAAGCCGAGCCCGCAGAGGAAGCTGCCGAACAGTCCAGCGAGGCCACAGAACCACAGAGCGAAACTACCGCCCAGACGGCCAGCGAACCCGCCCCCGCAGCCAGCGAACAGGCCGACACCCGCACCGCATACGACTCAGGCGACAATGCCTACGCAGAAAACACGGCAAGCGCCCCGCAAAAAACAAACACGCTCAACTCCAAGATGGGCGTCGGCGCGCACATCGACTTCAACTACAGTTTTTTGAACGGACTCGCCCAGGACTGGAACATGGGTGACGAGACTGACGCCCCGGCCGGCTTCGGCTTCGATGCGGGTATCCGCGGACGCATCCCCATGGTGGACTACCTCCAGTTCGTGCCCGAGCTGAACTTCCACTTCGCGGCCCTCACCCAGAGCGACGAGGCCGCCGAGCGCGTGTTCAAGCAGATGGACCTTGAAATCCCGCTCACGATGCGCGCAACCGTTCTGGACATGCTATACATCGCGGCTGGCGTGCAGCTCACCCTGAACCTCAGTTCCAAGGTCACCTTCGAGGAAGAGGACATCGATATGGGTGGCGGACTTGGCACCACGAGCATGGAATTCAACGAGAAAATCGAACAGGCCGGGTTCACGTTCGGGCTCCTCTTCGGGGCAGGCTTCTTTATTATGGAACGCCTCTCCATCGACGCAGCCTTCATGCTCGGACTCAGCGACATGTACCCCGATTGCGAAAGCGACCTGATTGAATCGATGGACGGCGGCAAGCAGATGACCTTCAAGGTCGGCGTCGGCTACTGGTTCATGTAAGCCAATATCGACCCGTGCCCCTTCGTCATACCGAAGCAGCGAAGCTGCAAGTGTATCCATAGACACACTCTTGCCAACGGAATGACACAGAAAAACCCGCTCGGACGAGCGGGTTTTTATTATAAAGTTTGGTCAATCTCTTAATAAACGGCGCACTTAGCTGGAACAGGCAGATTAACTGTAACAACGGGTTCCGAACATGGTGTGTTTATATACCACTCATTTGCAGCGCCAATCGTTACAACGTTACTGCCGCATTTAATCGTTCCACCAACCATACTTCCTGTAGGCTGGCAGTTGAAATTTGCATAACTAATCGCAATCGTTATAGATGCTTCACCAGCAGGGACTTCTATTCCTGTATTAGCGGCTTCAATTAGGAAATCCGGCTTCGTTGCGTCAATCGCCTTGGCATCGTCACACTGGATTGTCACCGCAGTGCTGTCATCGTTTTCGACCGTGAATGATACGCCCTTTACTTCATCGTCCTTGGCGGCCACCGGGGCAGTAGCAACTAGACCCGTGGCATCGGCAGTAGCGCCTTTCCACGTGTAGCCGATAATATTCGCCTTGGACGTACAACCGCTTGCAGTCCATGTAGCCGATTCACCTTTCGACACATCGGGTTGGATATTCGTCGGCATGCACTTGCAACCTTCAATCTTCTGACCGTTCACCCTCAACGGAGAGCAAGAAACTTCCTGCGTAGCTCCACCGGACGTTACAGATGCAACAGCCGTCTTTGTGCCCGAAACAGAATATGAAGTCAGACCTGTGGTCTTCCCTTGTGTACCTGCATACGAATCAGGCGTTCCATTCGGGAAGCTCCAATTTATCATAATCTTCAAAAGTTCATTAGTCTTAATTACAGCCGTATTAGGTTTAAACGTCCAGGTAACCGACTCGCCCAATTCCGCAGAAGTCTTTGGTGCAGTAGAAAGCCCTGCAAAACAGGTACCAAACTGCCCCGCCGGCACATTCACTTCCGACGAAGAAGACTCGACTACGACCGGAGCAACGGACGACGAGCTCTGCTGGCCGATGGGGCCCCTTGAGGAGAAGTTATTGAAAAAATCCCTTGAAGAAGACGAAGATACCGGCTGAGGGTTTCCGTCCGAAGATTCGGGGGTCGGGGCAGCAGACGACTCAATCTGGATTGCCGAACCCTGCGCCTTCGCCATCTCGTTTTCGCATATGACATCCGCGGCGCAGTTCTTCTTGGCATCGGCAACCTGGCTAGCGAAGTCGATAGACTGCGTTTCGAGCATTGCCTTGACATAACCGTCAGTTTCTTCGTTCAGGGGTTCCACGGAACCATCACCGCAGGCCCAAAATCCGGCCACCAAGCCGAACGACGATAAACCTATCAAAAGTTTCTTCTTCATAAAAAACCTCTTTTTCTACCTAGAAAATTACATTATTATTTGCAAAAGGGGTAACGGAAATCCTTTTTTTGTGAACGAAAACACGCAAAAAAGCCCATTTTTGCCCCAAAAACACGCACTACTGCTCCTCGTCCACCGAAATCTTGCGCTGGCCGGTAATAAACTGGTGCACGTAGGGGTTGCTCGTGTTCTTGATTTCGTCCACCGTACCCACCTCGATAATGCGCCCGTTCAGGAGCATCGCGATGCGGTCGGCCACCTTGAAGGCGCTCACCATGTCGTGGGTCACCACCACCGAGGTCACGCCGAGCTTGCTCTGCATGTCGAGGATGAGGTCGTTAATCACGTCGCTCGTGATGGGGTCAAGGCCGGTCGTCGGTTCGTCGTACAAAAGGATTTCCGGGTTCAGGGCAATCGCGCGGGCAAGCGCCACGCGCTTGCGCATACCGCCCGAAAGCTCGCTCGGCATCTTGGTACGGAACTCGGGAACGAGGTTGATCATCTGGAGCTTCTCGGTCACCACGTCCTGGATTTGCTTCTCGGAAAGTTCCGGATGGTGCTCGCGCAACGCGAACGCAATGTTCTCGCCGGTGTTCATGGAATCGAAGAGCGCGCCCATCTGGAAGAGCATGCCCATCTTGCGGCGAATCGTATGCGTGTCAAAGAACTTCGGGGTACTGATGGTCACGCCGTCGACGGACACTTCGCCACCATCGGGCTGCAAGAGGCCAATCATGTGCTTAAGAATAACCGACTTTCCACCACCGGACTTTCCGATGATGACCATCGTCTCGCCGCGTCGGATATCGAGGTTCACGTCCTCGAGAACGGTCTGCGGGCCGAAGGATTTCTTGAGTCCCTTGAGCCTGATGGCAATGTCGTTCGGGTCAATCTTTACGTTTGGCATATATCACCTGCAAAACTAGAAGAACATGATGGCATCGAGAATGAAGTCAGAAATCAGAATCATGAGGCAACTCGAGACCACGACGTTCATGGTCGCAAGCCCCACACCGCGGGCGCCGGCCTGGGCGTTAATCCCGTGGTAGTAGCCCAGCACAAAAATAATCACGCCAAACACGAGCGACTTTATCATGCCCGACCAAAGGTCCATGGAATCGAACAGGTACTGCATGCCGGTAGTGTAAGTGTACGTAGTAATATCTAGGCCAAGCACGCACACGATCCAGCCACCGATAAGCGCGAGAGCATTCGAAATCGCGGTAAGGCACGGGATCATCGTCATGAAGGCGACAAAGCGCGGGAGGGCGAGGTAGCGGTAGGGCTCAAGACCGAGCACCGTGTAGGCCGCGAGTTCCTCCTTCTCCTTCATGCTGCCAAGTTCGGCGGCAACGGCACTGCCCACGCGGCCCGAAAGCACGATAGCCGTAAGCAGGGGTCCAAGTTCGATAAGCACCATCTTGCAGGCGGCAGTACCCACAAACTTGTCGGCCACCAGGTTCTGGAACTCGAACTCGGCGCAAACGGTCGCCACCATGCCGGTAAAGATGGACGTCACAAACAAAAGCGGAAGGCTAGACACGCCGATGGAAACCATCTGCTTCACGACAAGGTCGGGGTTCTTGAACACGTGAGGCATCTGCTTGAGCGTCAACAGCAATATGCACAGCACCTCGCCAATGCTCGAGATGCCGTCCACGATGACGCGACCTATCCACGCAATGGGCCTGAGCAGCAAGGGCATCGCTAATACCCTCCAAAGTCAGAGGGGCCCGAGAACGAGGCGTCGTCGCCGTAACTGTAATCCTGTTCCTCTCCGCCAACCATCCCGGAATCGTCGAAACCGTCCTTGAACGTAGTGCATTCGGGAATGAACGTGAGCGGGATATCCCTCACCGAACCGTTACGGTGCTTCGCCACGATGAGTTCCGCCTTGTTCTTTTCTTCTTCCTTGTGGGTGCGCACGTAGGGGCGTTCCACGAACCACACCATATCGGCATCCTGTTCGATAGAGCCCGATTCGCGAAGGTCACTGAGCTGGGGCCTGTCGCGGCCCTTCTCTTCGACCTTACGGCTCAACTGGGCAAGCGCGATGACCGGAATCTGCAGTTCCTTCGCCAAAATCTTGAGGCCGCGCGAAATCGCACCGATGGCGACGGCACGGTTTTCCTCGTTGCCCGTCTTCATCAGCTGCAGGTAGTCGATAATCAGCATATCGAGTTCGCCCTTGCGCTTGAGGTCTCGGGCCTTGCTCATGAGTTCCATAATGCCGAGGTCGGCATTGTCATCCACGAACAGCGGAGCCTGGTTGATCGGCCCCACGTGTGCCACCAGCTGGTTCATCTCGTCCGAGTTCAACTTGTTGTTGCGGAGCTTACTCTGGTCCACGCCGGAACGGGAACACAGCAAGCGCTGGGCCAGCTGCACGCCATCCATTTCGAGGCTGAAGAACGCCACGTGCTTGCCGTAATCGATAGCGGCGTTCGCGGCAATCGTGAGCGCGAACGACGTCTTGCCCACACCGGGGCGCGCCGCCAGGATAATCAGGTCCGAATTCTGCAGGCCGTTCGTGAGTTCGTCCAGGTCCTTGAGGCCCGTGGGCACGCCGGTCATGCCGTCCCTACGGGTAGTGAGGCGCTCCAGGAGCGGGCTCATGAACTTCTCGATGGGGCGGAGCGTGTTCTTCACCTGCTTTTCGGCAATCGCGAACACGGAACGTTCGGCAGATTGCAGGACCTCGTCCGGCGACGATGTCGCATCCATCGCCTGCTTTATGGTTTCGGACGACATCTTGATGAGCTTGCGGAGCACGTGCTTGTTGCGCAGGTGCTCGAGGTTCCACTCCACGTTCGCCGCAGAAGCGACGCTTTCCATCAGGTCAAAAATGTATTCGCGGTTACCCGCCTCGCGGAGCTTGCCCATTGACTCGAGTTCGGCCGGGAGCGTGAGCATGTCGATAGCCGTACCGCGGCTATAAAGGTTCTTCATGGCACGCCAAATCAACTGGTGGCGTTCCAGGTAAAAGAAGTCGTCTTCCGCAATCATCTCGATGGCGGGCGAAATCGTATTCGGGTCGCGGAGAATGCCACCAAGCAAGTAACGCTCGGCATCGGTATCCATCGGGACCTGGCGACCTTCGTAAGTATTATTTTCCTTTGCAAATTCTGGCATAACAATCAACAGGAAATATAATTTTTATCGGGCTTGCGGTATGCGAGCTACGCCTTGAAGTAACTGCTCTTCGGGATATGGACCTTCCAGGTAACCCACTTGAGCTGCTTATCCTGCGACATGGCGTAGGCATCGACCAGCGAGCACGTCTTGACGCCCGAAAATTCCATATCGGTACCGGCGTGCTCCTCGAAATTCTTCCCCTTGCCGAATACCTGGTGAAAGAGCGGTTCCCCGAACGTGACCATGACCGAGGGGGCGATGAACGAGAGTTCCTTCGCAAGCATCTTCTTGAGAGTCGCCTCAAGCAGGGCGGGAATGTTACGCGCGGTTCTGCCCTTGTAGAAGAACGTGACCCCGATCGATTCTGCCGGGATGGAGAGGCTACCGAAGAGACGCACGAGCATCTCGCCCGCGGGGGTAGCAAAGAACGGGCCGCCTTGGGCCGGAGGAGCGGGCAGCAGGAGCAGGACCTTCGGGTTCGCGGGGCCCTCGTAGAGCGCGAGGTCGCCGACATTCGCGTAGACCACGTCGGACTTGATGGTCGCATAGAAGGCGTCGAGCGATTCCGCAGATTCGAACGCGGAGGCTGTCTTCTTGACTACCGGGCGGGCGGCCGGAGCCGCAAGGCCGCCCGTCGGGGCGAACAGCGAAGCGGCGGGAGATTCGCCTGCAAGCGAAGCGCTTGCGGAAGGCGCGCCTGTCGCAGACGTGTTTATCGCGGAAGGCGCGCTTGTCGCAGCGAAAGAAACGTTTGCCGCGGGATTGTTTGTCACGGGAGAGAACTGCGCAGATGCGGGCACGGAAGGCGCGGTGTTTATTGCCGGCCTGGACGGTGCCGGGGCGGCCCGCTTCACGAGGGTCCACGGTTCATCGAGGAACACCTCGGAATCCCCCATGTCAATCTGCCCACGGAGATACTTGCGAAGTTCAGCAAAGTCAAATTCTTCCGGCATTTTCCCTCACCGCGATACTCTTAGTTTATCAATAACAAATGCGACAATTTCCTGGGCCAGGTCGACCTTGCCGCCCATCTTCATTTCGGGCACATCCATGCCGGGGCGCACCAGCGTGTAGCGCACGCAATCGTGCCCGAATCCGGAATCGCTTGCGACCGGGGCGTTCAACAGGAGGGCGTCGGCGCCGCTCTTCGCGAGTTTTTCGGCAGCATGCTGTTCAAAGTGGTCAGTCTCGAGCGCGAACCCCACGATGACCTGTTGTTTATTGCAGGGCGCTTCTTTGCCGGTATGGGATGCGCCGGCATTCTGGTTGCGAGATGCGCGGGCGGCGGTGCAGTCCCGTAAAATATTCGGGTTAGGCACGAGCTCTATGGTAAGCTGGCTCCGGCTGTCCTTGATTTTCGCATCGGCGGCGTGGGCAGGGCGGTAGTCCGCTACCGCCGCGCAATGCACGACGGCGTCGGCCTGGTCGAACCTTTCCATCACGGCGTCGTGCATATCCCGGGCGCTTCTAACGCGGGTCACCTGGACTCCGCCCGGGAACGCCGCCTCCATCGGGCCCGCGACGACTTCGACCTGGAAACCGTTCGCGTAGAACACGGAAGCAAGCGCCACTGCAGTCTTCCCGCTGCTGCGGTTAGAGATGTAGCGCACCGGGTCAATCGCCTCTTCGGTGCGGCCCGCAGTCAAGAGCACCTTCTTGCCATGACCGGGGAGTGTTGCATCCAGAGTCGGGTCGATGTCCTGTGCGACAGGGAACGCGGGCGGTTCGGGGGGCGCAGGGAGATCCTTCGACTCCGCGCAATGCGCGTCGCTCAGGATGACACCGCTCGCTTCCAGCCACTTCACAATCTCCGCCGGTTCCATAAGCCTTCCCCGCCCCACCTCGCCGCAGGCAAGTTCACCTGCGGGAGATTCGAGCACGGTCGTGTTTTCAAACCCGCGCAGCACCTCGAGGTTGCGTTTTACCGCGGGGCTGTTGTACATCGCCACATTCATCGCGGGCGCCACGATGCGCGGGCACGTGCAACTCATAAAGCAGAGGCTTACCGGGTCGTCGGCGATACCGCAGGCGAATTTCCCGATAACGTTCGCGGTTGCGGGCACCACCAGGTAGAGGTCCGCCCACCGCGGGAAATCAATATGCTGGAAAGGCCGCGCCTCCACGGCACCGTTCTTCAGGTACACGGGGCACTTGCTGAGGCTAGCAAACGTAAGCGGCGCCACGAACTCCGTCGCGGCCTCCGTCATGCACACGCGCACCTCGGCGCCCTTCTTCTGCAGCAGGCGCAAAAGTTCGCAGCTCTTGTAGACCGCGATACCGCCCGAGACACCCAGAAGGATTTTCTTTCCGGCAAGATTCATATAGCGCAAGATAGAAAAACTAGGGCGGATTCACCCTTCCCGATGGCGCGCCCGGCCCGCACGAACTCGCTTTTTGCCGAAAAAACAGACCAAAGGGGGCGTTTGTCGCAATTTGGTCTGCTTAATTTCGTACAAATTAAACAAAATATGGTAAAATCAAGGCACCAGCGAATCCACCCCTCGCGCTACCTCAAAATGCAAAAATCCCGCAGGCTAATGCCCGCGGGACTTTCAATACGAGTAAGAGATCTTACTTGGCTTCTTCAGCCGGCTTTTCGGCAGCTTCGTCAGCAGCCTTCTCAGCCTTCTTCTTGGTAGCCTTCTTCTTCGGGGCGGCAGCTTCGCCAATCGTCGTACCCGATTCACCCGGCTTGTGGGAATCCATCCAAGCCTTGAGTTCTGCGGATTCGCGGTTCTTGAAGTAGTCCACCACGGAGAGGTAGATCTTGCGGTTGTTCTGGTCGATCTCGGTCACGACAGCCGGAACTTCGTCGCCAACCTTGAATGCATCGGCCGGAACCTTGATGTATTCAGCGGTGAGCTTGGAGACCGGGATGAAGCCTTCGATACCGTCGTTGAGTTCAACAACGACACCGCGGTCGAGCATACGAACA
>JAEEGI010023670.1_pt1 | contig 12038 bp, 5 predicted proteins | sample 8958751 | NCBI WGS metagenome assembly JAEEGI01 (sample SAMN16246545, study PRJNA631951) | gut metagenome | biome: gut microbiome; feature: rumen; material: KS-attached | host: Bos | place: Iran: Karaj | collected 2018-10 | reverse complement strand
AAAAAAAAGAAAAAAAAAAAAAAAAAGAAAAAAAAGAAAAAAAAAAAAAAAAAAAAGAAAAAAAGAAAGAAGAAGAAAAGAAAGAAGAGAAGAAAGATGAAGAAGAAAAGAAAGAAGATGAAAATAAAGAAGATGAAAATAAAGAAGAAGATAATAAAGAAGATATAACAGATAATAGCACAGAAAATACTTCAGTAATATCAAAAAATGATCAAAAAAAAAATGAAATAGGAATAAAAGGTTTATTATTATTAATAAATAAACTATATGCAAAAATTGGATATCAAGGAACAATAGTAACAGATTTATCAGGAATTCCATCATCAGATCCTCAAGAAAGATATTTATCATTTAAATTTATAAATTCATACAATAAAAAGACTTTTAGAGAGAATGTAAGATATGATGAACAATTTTATATATTAAGATATAAAATTTCAAGAGTGTTTGATATTCCAAAAAATAAAATACAATTTCAATATGATTTTAAAGCTGATAATGGGACAAAAAGTTCAATGAAATTTGATTTGTCAAATGATTTTGATTTCTTTAATTATAGTATTATTGGAGATAAAAAATATGATCCTTCTCAAATAATAGAAATATACATAAATATAATAGAAAATCCAATTATTGAAATTCCAAATAATCCTAAATTTTTATTAGAATCATATAATGAATTATATAAAATTTTAACTGATTTACTTAAAGAAAAAAATAAATCTTATACTTTAGATATTTGGAATTTATTAAAAGATGATCTTGATAAAAATGACGATTTAAATGTAAAAATAAAAAACTTTATTATGGATATTAACGGAGATTTTGATACTCAAATCAATGAAACTTTTAATTTTGAAAATTCTAGTTCTTATTATAAAAGTTATCTTTTATCTCATTTAAATTATGTTTTGGATAAAAATAAAGAATTTAAATTATTTTTAGAACAATTTGTTCAAAGTAAAATTTGGAAAGGAAAAATTGAAGAAATAATAAAAAACTTTTCTGTTAAAATTGAAAATGAAGAAACAGACTTAAATGAAAAAATTAAAACACTTCATTCTTTAGATAATTTTACTAGTATATTTAAATTTGTTATTCCTTTAGAAAAAGAAGAGATTAATAATTTAATTACCAAAAAAATTTTACAATTTGTTCATGAAATTTTTTATAATGCTATTAATGGAGAAATAAAAGGAGATTTATATTATGCTGAAGTTAATTCTATTCAAATTCTTTTTGATTTAATTATTGATAAAAAAATATTTGTTAAATTTATTAATAATATTTTAAATATAGAAAACGAAAAACAGTTATTCGTTTCTATTTTAGTAGATGGATTAATTTTATCAAAGAATAATTTAATTAAAGTAGAATTTAAAAAATTTATAAATAAAATATATGAAAATGATTTATTTGATAATAATAAAGATTTATTGTTTTCATTTTCAAAATTCCTTTTTTTGTTTTTATTTTCAGAAGAAACTTTAAAAAAACTAAAAGAAATATCAAAAAATAATGAAAATATATCTTTTGAAATTTATTTTGAAGTATGTGATTTATTAATTGAAAAAATATATCCATTAAATATAGAATTTGATTACAATAATTATGTAAATGATTTCCTTCTTCCAGAAATTTTATCACAAGAAATAAAAGAAGAATTATTATCAGGTTTTTTATTAATAATATATTCCATATCTAAAAATTATAAAATAAAATATAAAGAAATAGAAGGAAAACAATTTGACTTTGCAAATTTTCTTTTCTATGATTTATTATATAATAAATGTAGTGAAAATCCTTTATCTTCAAAATCAATAATAATAAAAAATACAAGTACATTTAGAAATGCTTCAAATTTATTAATATATTTAATAATAAATGATGAAAATAAAAGAAAAGAAGTTTTAACTAAATTATATCAATATAATAGTCTTCAATTTTGGAAAAGTTCCAATTTAATGGATTGGAAACTTTCTTTTGAAGATAATAAAAAAAATAAATTTGTCGGATTAAAAAATTTAGGATGTACATGTTATATGAATAGTTTATTTCAAGTATTATTTTTTATTCCTTCATTTAGAGAATCAATATTAAATTCAGAATGTAAAATAGAAGAAAAAAATGCATTATATCAATTAAAATATGTATTTAATAATTTAAAATTTTCAGATAGTCAATATTTTACTCCTATAGAATTTGCAAAAAATTTTGATAATGAAGAATTAAATGTAAGAGAACAAATGGATATAGATGAATTTTTTAATTTATTAATAGATAAAATAGAAAATCATTTAAAAGGAACAAATAATGAAAATTTAATTAAATATTTTTTCCAAGGAAGAAATACAGATGAATTAATTTTTCAAGAAAATTGTAATCATCATAGAAAAAATGATATTTCTTTTTATTCTATTCAATTACAAATAATGAATAAAAAAAATATATATGAATCTTTAGATTCTATTATTGATGGAGAATTAATGAATGGTGAAAATTCTATTTTTTGTCAATCATGTAATAAAAAAATTTCAGCAATAAAACATCAAAGTTTTAAAACATTACCTAGAATATTAATATTTGTTTTAAAAAGATTTGAGTTTGATTATAATACAATGACTAAAACTAAAATAAATGATTATTATGAATTTCCACTTGATTTAGACATGACAAAATATACTTCTGATTATTTAAATAATAAAGATAATTATAATTCAAATATTAATAATAAATATAAGTTAAAAAGCTTTGTTGTTCATTCTGGAAGTTGTGAATTAGGACATTATTATTCTTTTATTTTTGATAATAAATCAAATCAATGGTTTCAATTTAATGATTCAAATGTAAGTAAATTTAATATTGAAAATTTAAAAACAGAAGCTTTTGGAGGATATGAAAATTATTATAATCAAACTACTAAAAAAGAAGATAAAATTGTTTTAAGTAGAAATGCTTATTTATTATTTTATGAAAAAGAAGATATGAGTAATTGTGAAAATTATGATAAAGTTGAAATTGTTTATGATATTTCTGATAATATTAAAGAAAGTAATATTTCTAAAAAAGTTAATCAAAATGTTTTTCATTTTCATTTAGAAAAAATTATTTTTTCTCAAGAATATCATAGATTTATTTTACAATTTTTAACTAATTTATTTAATTTATCTTTTGAAAATAATCAACTTTTGAGTTATATTCCTTATTTTTCAAGAAATAATGATGTCAATATTGTAAATAAAGATTTATTAAAATTAAGAAAAAAAGCAATTGGCTCTAATTTAGTAAATTATATTAATTTAAAAGAAATAGAAGTATTAAACTCAAAAAAAGAAAATAAACAAATAAATTTATATGAACAATTCAAATTAGATGATAATATAACAATGTCATTTCAATTTTTATTATTATTTTTCTTTAACGTTTTAGTAAGATCAAGGCAAAAATATTTTTTAGGAGGAACAGTAGATTTAATAAAATTTTGTTTAAATGAATATAAAGAATGTTCAGAATTTTTAATAGAAGAATTTTCAGATTATAAAACATTAATGGAATATTTAGTTAATTGCCCCTGTTTTGAATTAAAAAAATTATTTGTAGGATTATTATATTGTGCAATATTAAAAATTCATGAATCAGAGACAATAAATAATAAACTTAAGAGTCCTAATGATAATTATATTATAAATAATTCATATATAAATGAAAATGATAAAGATAAAGATAATAAAATAACAGATATAAATAATATCGATGAAGAACTTGATGATAAACCAAAAACAGAAAGACAAAGTCATTCAATATTTAGTACTTTTTTATCTGCTTTTACTTCATCATCAAATAAAAATTTACCTCCAATTGAACAAAATGTATCTAATCATCTTTCATCATCTTATATACCAAAAATATTATTAAAATTTATAAATAATATAATATGTCTAATTAAAAAAATAAATGATGATAAATCTTGTATGTTTCTATATTATATTTTATATAGATTTTCATTAATTTCACCTTATACAAAAGATTATTTAATAACAAAAATTCCAATGTTAACATTTTTAATATATCATTTATATCCTAAATACTCTGAAAGAAATATTCCTTCAAATTTTCCTTTAAAAGTCAATGTAGAAATAATAAATCCCGAACACAATAATTTAGCTCCTATGAAAAATAATGAAGTAGGAAATATAGTATCAAAAGAAAATAATATAGCACAATATAAAAAGGAGTCTTATATTAAAATCTTATTATTTAATTTAATGACTGGACAAAAAGCTTCTTCTAAATTAGAATCTTGTTATGATTTCAATAAATATAGTTTTGTTGTTGATTTATTTAATGGAATAAAAACTAAACAAGATGCAGATATTTTATCAAATGCTATTAATAAATTTTGTTATAATAATTGGAATAATGTTAAAAATTTAATTGAAATATTTAATAAAATAATCGATGTTAATGAATGTGAAAAATTAGATAATATAATGTTAATTTATAAAAGATTCACGGTTGATATTCATGATGATGCTGATAGTCAAATTTCAAGAATAAAAACTTCTTTAAAACAATTGTTCAAAGTAATGAATAATAATAATAGAATTTATTCTCATTATGATTATTGCACTAAATTTATAATTAGTTTATTCATGTTAAACAATGAAAAAATGTTTGATTATGTAAATTATTTTTCTTCTAATTTAGAAAAAATAAAAAATTGGTATGATGAAAATAAAATTCCTCCTTTATTATATAATATTGATGGAATTCAAATGTATAAATCAAATAGTTCAAGAAATAATAATCAAAATAATAATATAGATATTAAAAAATTTAATGAAAAATCAATTGAATATTCAAAGAAGATTATAAATATAATTGAAAATATATTAAAAAGTAAATTTATTTTAATTTTATTTTTATAGAAAATGTTATTGAACTTGATTATGAATTTGAGAGATATGTTGATTTAACAGATTTTAAATTTGTTACTGGAGATATAATATCATATGAGTAAATTATATTATTTAATTTTTATTAGTGGAGAAAATGCTGTTGTTAAACAACACTTAGATGAATTATTACAAATTGAATTTGAAGATATAAAAAATGATAAAAGAGATAAATGGATTGAAACAGATGATCCGAAAATAAAAATAAAAAAATTATATGAAAAATAGTTTTTTTAAATTAAAATCATATAATTTATATCTTATATTTAAAATAAATAAAATAAACAATAAAAATAAAAAAATTTACCATTTAAAAGAAAATAACAACTTCAAAAAATAAATAAAAATAAAATCTAAAATAATAAAATGTCACAAACACCAACATCTCAAAATATATATAATTTAATAGATAATATAGAAGCAAAATTAAATAAAAGAGGAAGAACAATAGAAGAAGGAAATTATTATTCCGATTATGAAGAAATAAATTCAAATAGAAATAAAAATATAAATGATACAATTCCAAATTTCAATTCAACCAATAATATAATAACTACACAATATGAAATAAAAACAAATCCTATTAATTTTAATTCAGAAACTCAATTTATTCAAATTCCAATTGAAAGATTAGTTAATGCTAATCAAATTAGTATTAATGATCCAAATTTATATTTAACTCAACCTCAAAAAATTATTTCTCAAAGTGAATTTAACGGTAGTGTTCCTCAAAATGATTTTTATTTAAAAAAATTAATAAGAGATGAATTTTCTAATTTAATTATTCCTTATCAAAATCAATTAACTAATAATTGTAATATTTTAGATGAAAAAATTAAAAGTATTCAAGTTCCTGATATTCAAAATATTTTATTAAAAGAAAAAGAATTAAATAAAAGTAATTTAGATCCAAATACTTTTACTTTAAAAGAAGAATATGATAATAAAATGTTACAAATAAATACTCAATTAAATAATTTAAATGAATATAATAATCAATTAAAAGATGCTTTTGAAAAGATGAAACAATTAAATGAAGAAAAAAATGATTTTGAAAATGAAAATTTTAAAAAAGAATTAGATTCAATAATTAATGATTTAAATAATAAAATAAATAATACAAATTCAAATATTAATTCTTTTAAAAATGGTTTTCAAATGCAAATAGATAATTTAAGTAGTTTAATTAATAATAATAATAGAGATTCTAAATATGATAGTATTTCTTTAGAAAATAAAAAAATTAAAAATGATATTTTAAATTTACAAAATGAACTCTTTAAATTAAAAAGTCAAGTTGACCCTGATAAACTTCAAAAAATTGATTTAAATCAATTACAAAAAATTGATTTATATGATTTAAGTCGAGCTGATTTTAATTCAATTAATGATTTAAAAAATCAAATTGGTCAAATTGATAATTTAAAAAAAAATTATAATGATATAAATAAAAAAGCAAATGAAAATGGAAATAAACTTTTAATTTTAGAATCCAATTTATTAAATCTAAATAATGGTTTAAATAATAATAATAATAATTATAATAATTTAAAAAATGAAATTGAAAATTTAAAAAGAAATTTAAGAAATATTCAAAATGATAATAATAACAATAATAACAATAATAATAATAATAATAATATTGATTTTTCAAAATTAAATTCTTTTGATAATCAATTTAATCAAATAGATAATAATTTAAATAAATTAAATAATGATATAAAAGATTTAAAAAAGCAAAATTTAGATTTACAAAATAAATTAAATATAGAAGAATTATCAAAATTAAAATTTAATGAAATAAAAAATCTTCCTTTTAATGAAATAAGAAATTTAAATTATAATAACATAAATGAAATTCCAAATATTCAAAATGAATTAAATAACTTAAAAAATTCATTAAAGAATTATTCTTTAAATTTAGATTTAGAAAATTTAAAAAATCAATTAAATTCTTTAGAAAGAAAATTAAATGATTCAAATCAAAAATTAAATCAACATGAATTAAGATTAGATACTTTAAACACAAATATTTCTTTTCCAAATAAAATTGATACAGAAAGTGATAATGCGACTCAATTGTCAAATTTAAAAAATCAATTAGATTTATTAAATAATAATATAGAAGAAATGCAGAAAAATTTTAATAGTCAAAAATTACAGGATAATCAAAAAATGAATTCTTTTGAAATTCTTCTTCAATCTCATATTGATAATGAATATAAGAAATTGAATAATGAATTCCAAGAATTACAAAATGATTTCTTAAAATTAAAAAATTTACTTAATATAAATGCATTATCTAAATTAAGAGTAGATGATTTAAATAAATTAAATATTGATGAATTAAATAATATTAATTTTGAAAAAATAAAATCAATTCCTCAATTAGAAAATGAAATAAATTCTATAAAAAATTCAAATGATTTATTAAATAACCAAATAAAATATATTCAAAATCAAATAAAATTAATAGAAAATAAAAATAATAATAATAATAATAATAATGAAGAATTAAATAAATTATTATCAAGTCAAATATTAAATAATCAACCTCAATTAGATCAAAGAACAATAGATAATTTAAAAAAATTAGATTTAGAAAAACTTTCAAAATTAGATTTAGATAATTTATTAAAGGTCGATTTAAATAAAATATGTGAAATTGATTTAGAATATTTAAAAAAAGTAGAAAGAACTCAAGATGAAAATTCAAAGTTATTTTCTATGTTTTCTAAATACAATAAAACTATTATATCAATTAAAAATGAAATTAATAATATTAATCATAAAATAAATAACAAAGATTTGGATAATTTATTAAAAGTCGATTTAAATAAAATATGTGAAATTGATTTAGAATATTTAAGCAAAGTAGAAAGATTATGTGAAAGAACTCAAGATGATAATTCAAAATTATTTTCTATGTTTACTAAATATAATAAAACTATTATATCAATTAAAAAAGATATTAATAATATTAATGATAAAATAAATAATGAAGATTTGAATAATAATATGCCTAATTTATATGAAGGATATATTAATCTTTTAAAAAATCAAGTTGCTAAAAATAAAAATGATATTCTTTCAATTAAAAATGAAATTAATGATTTAAAAAATAATAATAATAAAAAACAAGAAGATTTTTAAAAATATTTAATTGTTAAAATTATTTTTTTTTTTACTTTAAAAAAATCATTTTTATTTATAAATATATTTAGAAAAAAATTAATTCCCTGAAAAATAATATGAAATCTTTTTCATATCATTTTCATTATAAATTTTATATAATTCTTCATTTAAATTTCTTTCACTTTCATTTATTAAATCATCATTATCAATAATAATATTATTATTATTATTTTTATTCTCAAATTGTTTTTTATTATTATTAATATTACTTTTATCAATATTATTTCCAATCAATTGATTTTTTATTTTTTCAATTTCCGTATTTTTTTTATTTAAAAGATTATTAATTTTATTATTTCTTTCTTCATTTTTTTCTTTCATAATTTTGTATTGATTTTGAAAATTTTCAACTTCAGAAAAAATATTTTCAAAGTTTTGAAGAACTTGATTATTAATTTTACTATTATTAATATTACTCATAGAATTATTACTTTGAACAGAATTAGTTCTATTACTTGTGGATTTATTAGAATTATTAAAACTTTTATTAATATATTTATTATTAGAATCTAATTTGGAAGAATTTTTATTTTTTCTGTCATTTGAGTATTTTCTTGAAGAATCATTAACCAAATTATATTTAATAGAATCTTGATTAATTTCTGAAGAACTATCATTTGAAATATTATTATTATCAATATCATTGTTCTCATTTTTATTTAAATCAAAAAATTTATTTTGATTAATTATATTATCATTATTTTCATTCAAAAAATTTTCATTATCTTCTTTAATATCAAATGAAGTTTTTTTCATTGAATTAATTTTTTTTAAATTTTGTTGGATTGTTTTACATGGAATTGGAATATCATTTGTTTTTTTTTCTTTTATTATTTTCTTACTTTTATTATTTGATTTAGGACTTGATAAATTATTATTATTATTTTTCCTAAAAGAATTATTAGTTGATAAATTAATTATATTATTATTATGTTCAATATTAAAAGAATAAAAATTTTTATTTATTAAATCATTATCAGAATTTATATTCTTTGATTTTTGTTTTGAAATAGGAGTTATATCATTAATGTTATTATTAATATTATAATTATTTAAATTATTATTAATACTTTCATCAAATTCAAAATCTTCAATTTCATTAAATATAAAACCTTTATGTGTTATAAAAAAATTTTTTAATTCATTATAATCATAATTTTTTGCAAATTTCTTAAATTCAATTCCAAAATGTAATATTCTATTTCTTGGTCCAATAGGAATATTCATTTCAATTAAATCTTCTCTTGTTAATAAAAATAAATCATGAAAAGAAATATAGTTTAGGTTAAATTCATTAAATAAATTTTCTAAATCTAAAGTTTTTAAAGTAAATATTAGTTTTTTATCATTATTTAAATTTTGAGTATAATTTTCATTATTTAAAATAGGAGATAAATCTTTATTATTATTAATATCTTTAAAATAATTTTCATCTATTTTTTTTTCGTCGATAGTAAAACTTTGAGTTTGCTTAGAAAGAATAGCTTCATTATATTTACTAATATTATTTACCGCAACATTAAAAATATAATCATTATTTCCTAATTGAACAGGAGAACATTTTGGTTTTTTTTGTATTTGTTTATTTAAAGAATTAGACTTTACTGAAAAGTTATTTATTGTTTTTGGATTTGTTAATTTCATTTTTCTTTCTCCTTTATATTTGTTAAAGTACATGTTTAAATTAAACAAAAATTAAATTTATAAAATACTTATTTTTTTCTTTTTATGCTTATAATTTTTAAAAAAAATTTAAATTTTATTTTTGAAATTCAATTTTATTTTTTTATACATTTTTTTTTTTATTTATATAATAAATAAATTATTATGAATTAGAAAATTAAAAACTTATACTTTATTTTTTTTATTTGCTTCTTGCTTTAAAATTCTTCCTAAAATAGTTGGAACATTATTAATTTCTTTTTTGTTATTGGAACAATTATTATTTAAATTACAATAATAATTTTTATAAATTATTTTATTATTATTTCCTTTAAAAAAAATATTATTATTAATTACTGTATTATAATTACAATTATTTAAATTAAAAGATTCTAGATCATCATCTTCAAAATCATTTAAATAAAAATTATTAATTGGTTCAATTTCATTCCAATTAATAGGATTACTTGATAATAAATTTCTTGCTAAATTTCTTATTTCAGGAGATAAATTTTCATAATTCATAATTTTATTTTTAAAATTTTTTTGATATGATTTAATTGGACTTATTATATTATTATTATTATAATATAAATTTTCAGAATCATCTTCATTTAATTCTTCATATACTATTGTTCCTATATTTTTATTTTTATAATCTTGTTTTTTATGACTTTGACTTCTTTTTAATTTTGGTATTTCTGATATTTTTTTTTTATTTTTGTTTTTATTTGTTAAAATACTATATGATAAATTTAAATTATTTGGATAATTCTCATCATAGTAATTATTAAAAGTAGAAATATTTGATGTTTGTTTTGTTATCATTGTTCCATCTAAACTTGAATTATATTTTATTGATTTTGATTTATTATCTTCCATTTTTTTTATTATAATAAAAATATATAAATAAAAAAAGTATTTAATTAATTTTTTTCTTATGTATAATTTTATATAATATATCTTTATCTTTTTGTAATTTTATTATAGTTTTTTGATCTTGTTCAATTTTACCTTCTAATTCTTTTATTTTATTTTCACATTCCATTCTTTTTTGTTCTTCAATAAATAAATGTGATGAAAGTTGTAATAAATTTTCATCTTTTTCTTCATTAATTCTAGTTAAAACTTTATTTGAAATAACACTATCTTGAACTGCTTTATTATTTTTTTTTAAAGCATTTAATAATTCAGAATTTTTATATGATGTTTCTATATTTTTTTCATTTAAAGATATATTTTGCATTTTTCCTCTTACAATATCTTTATTTAATTGAATATTTTGTGATATTACTTCATTAAATTTTTGTTCTAATTCATTATATTTATATTCTAATGATGATAATTTATTATTTTTTTCTGTTAATTTTTTTTGTAATGAATGATTGTCTAATTTTATTTGTTCATTTTTATTTTCTAATTCAATTTTTTGTTTATATAAATCAGTTATTTGAGTTGAATAATCTTTTATTTGTTCATTTGTCATATTTTTTACTACTAAAATTGGTTTTATTTCTTCATTTTCTTCTTTTGAATTTTCATCTTTTATAGAATTTGCTTTACTTGTATTAAAATAATATTGTTTTAAGAAATTATTTTCATTTATTAATTTTGTTATTTCATCTAATTGAAATACATTTTCTTTTTTTAATAATAAATTATCATTAGTTAATGCTTTTTCTTTTTTATAATCTTTTTTTGGTTCTTTTTCTATTATATTATATTGTTGTTGATAATATTGAATTTGTTCTTTTAATTCTATATTTTCTTTTTGTAATATTAAATTTTCATTTGCATTTTTATCATTGTTCATCTTATTAATATTTGTAAAATTTTGATAATAATTTAATTGATTTTCATATTGATATATTAAGTCTTTTAATTTTTGATTTTCATTTTTTAATTTTTCAAAATTTAATTCAATTTCTTTTATTCTATATATTTTATTATCATTTTCACCTGAAATATTTTTTAATTGTTCATTTAATATTTGATTATTTTTATTTTCATTTTCAATTTTTAAATTTGCATCATCTAATTCTTTATTTAAACTTTCATATTTTTTATGATAAATATCTTTTATTTCATCATTATTATTTTCATTATTAACTTTTTTAACTTCTTTTTTTTTTGCTTTTTCAGTTGATAATTCAATATTAAGTAAATTAATACTTTTTTTTAAATCATTATTTTCTTTTATTAATGATATTATTTTTGATTTTAATT
>JAEEGI010023664.1_pt1 | contig 12039 bp, 11 predicted proteins | sample 8958751 | NCBI WGS metagenome assembly JAEEGI01 (sample SAMN16246545, study PRJNA631951) | gut metagenome | biome: gut microbiome; feature: rumen; material: KS-attached | host: Bos | place: Iran: Karaj | collected 2018-10 | reverse complement strand
CACAACTTATGGCAAAAGCACCCGAAGAAATGAACGCAGCCAAGCTCAAGGCACTCCAGGCTACGATTGACAAGATTGAGAAAGATTACGGAAAGGGTACCATCATGAAGCTGGGAGACCAGCCGGAATGGGATTCCGCGCAGGTTATCCCCAGCGGCTCCATCGCTCTGGACCACGCCCTTGGAATTGGCGGATATCCCAAAGGCCGCATCATAGAGATTTACGGACCGGAAAGCTCCGGTAAAACCACCCTGGCCATCCACGCCATAGCAGAGGCCCAGAAGAGCGGCGGCATCGCAGCCATCATCGACGCAGAGCACGCCTTTGACCGCACCTATGCAAAGGCCCTGGGCGTAGATCTGGACACCCTCCTCATCTCCCAGCCGGACAACGGAGAACAGGCCCTTGAGATTGCCGATAATCTTATCCGCAGCGGCGCCGTGGATATCGTGGTAATTGACTCCGTTGCCGCCCTCACCCCCAAGGCGGAAATCGAGGGAGAGATGGGAGACAACAAGGTCGGCCTCCAGGCCCGCCTCATGAGCCAGGCCCTCCGCAAACTCACCGCAAACATCTCAAAGACAAACACTTGCTGCATCTTCATCAACCAGCTTCGTGAGAAGATAGGCATCATGTTCGGCAACCCGGAAACCACCACCGGCGGCAACGCCCTCAAGTTCTACGCCTCCGTGCGCCTGGACATCCGCCGCACCACCCAGATCAAGGATGGCGAGGAAGCCCTTGGCAACCACGTGAAGGTGAAGGTCGTGAAGAACAAGATGGCCCCTCCTTTCAAGAAGGCCGAATTCGACATCGTCTTCGGCGAGGGCATCTCCCGCTCCAGCGAACTGGTTGACCTGGGCGTGGAACTCGACATCATCCAGAAGTCCGGCTCCTGGTTCAGCTACAACGACTCCCGGCTCGCCCAGGGCCGCGAAGGCGCCAAGAAAGTGATGCAGGACAACCCCGAACTCGCCGATGAGATCGAGGCCAAGATCCGGGCCGCGATGGCCAACGTCCAAGACTGATCCCTCCCATGAAGCGCATACTGGTCATATTCTCCCTCGTCGCCGCCTTTCTCGTCGCGAGCTCCTGCTCTCGCGAGACGAACCTGTCCGTTACCGCCTTCGTGGAACTGGACGATATCTTCAGTTCGTATAAGCTGAAGGATCCGCCCGTCCGCATCGGCCCCGTCAAAATCGGCAGGGTCTTCCACAACGACCATTTTTCGGACAGCGACCTGGAGTATATCTTCAAGGAAGTGACGAAGGGGGTTTCCAGCAACTACATAACCGCCATCATGCGCCTGGAAGTCTGCGACGCGGTCAGCGGCAAAAAACTGAGGGACGAAAACTACGGGGTCGTCATCAATGGCTCAGGCGGTTACGACTTTGCCAATCTGGATGTCGCCTATTGACGGGCTCTTTGAAAAAAGGAGCTGACTCGATTTCGAGCCAGCTCCTTTTTTTCTCTTTTAGCCTTCCTTGTCTTCCTTCACCGCCTTGTTGTAACAATCGCGGCAAAGAGGTTCGTAGGTGTCCTTCTCTCCCAGGACGACCAGTTTCTTGCTGGCGGAAAGCCGGTGGGAATGGTTCGCGAGGGAGCCGCAGCGGACGCAGATGGCATGAACCTTCTGGACGTCCTCGGCGATGGCCATAAGGCCGGGCATCGGGCCGAAGGGCTTGCCCAGGAAGTCGGTGTCCAGGCCGGCGATGATCACGCGGACGCCGCGGCCGGCCAGCTCCTGGGCGACGGGGATGATGCTTTCGTCGAAGAACTGGGCCTCGTCGATGCCGACGACCTCCACGTCCGGGTCGATCTGGAGCATCCGGGAAGGAGACTTGATGGGGGTGCAGGAAATGCTGTGGGAATCGTGCGAGACGACATCCAGGTCGGAATAACGCTTGTCGATGGTGGGCTTGAAGGTGGCGATTTTCTGCTTCGCAAACTGGGCGCGTTTGAGCCTCCGGATGAGTTCCTCCGTCTTGCCGGAGAACATCGAGCCGCATATCACTTCAATGCTGCCCGTTTTTCTTGTGTTTTCCAAAAACATTTCCTTACTTTGCTAATGTTGACTTGTACAAAGATAGTCATTTATGGAGAAAAACAGCACAGAAATCTTGAGAGAAATCGAGGCCGCCATCGCTTCGCTCAAGGACCAGCTCCGGGGGCTGGAGGACCAGCTTGCAGAGTACCAGCGGCTTGCCGCCGAGGAAGAGGCCGCTGCCGCGGTGGAACCTGCGCCGGAACCCGTTTCGGACGAGGTCGATTTCACCGACATGGAAATCGGCGTGGCCGAACTCCCGGAGGAGCCTGCACCCCTGCCGGAGGAACCTGCACCCCTTCCAGAAGAACCCATCGTGGTTCCGGAAGACTTGCCGGTTGAGCCCGAGCCGGTAGTTGAAGACCTGCCGGTCGAGCCCACCCCAGCGGAACCTGTGCGTGTTTTCGAGGTTCCTACGCCTGTCCCGGAGGGCCCGGCTCCGGTGAAGCCGGCCGCCCCGAAGGTGGATACGGAAAGGATGGCGTGGCGGTTGGACAAGCCCGGCGTGGCGGTCAAGAACATCCGAAGCGGTATCTCCCTGTATGACCGTGCCCTGTTCATCGGTACCCTGTTCAAGGAAGACTATGCCCTGTATGACCAGACTATCGGCACGCTCAACGGCATGGGTTCCCTGGACGAGGCCGTAGACTATCTGGTGGAGGCCTTCCCGGACTGGAACTTCAAGTCCGACATCGTCTACAACTTCATGATGGCCATCCGCAAGAAGCTGGGCTGATGGCGGGAAAGCTGTATATCGTCCCGACACCGGTCGGGAATCTCGACGACATGACCTTCCGGGCCGTCCAGGTCCTGAAGGAAGCTGATCTGATCCTGGCGGAGGACACGCGCACGAGTTCGGTCCTCCTGCATCATTATGACATCCGGCGGCCCTTGCAGTCGCATCACAAGTTCAATGAGCACCAGACCGTCCAGCTGGTGAAGGAACGCATCCTGGGAGGACTGAACGTTGCCCTTATCAGCGATGCCGGTACGCCCGGCATTTCCGATCCCGGTTTCCTGCTGGCCCGCACCTGTGCGGAGGAAGGAATTGAGGTACAGACCCTTCCGGGTGCGACCGCCTGCATTCCGGCCATCGTTTCCTCCGGACTGCCCTGCGACCGTTTCTGCTTCGAAGGTTTCCTTCCGCAGAAAAAGGGCCGGCAGACGCTGCTGACCGCGCTGGAGGCGGAAACCCGTACGATGGTTTTCTATGAATCGCCTTACCGGCTTGTCAAAACATTGGAACAACTGGCGGAACATTTCGGACCGGAGCGCCGCTGTTCCGTCGCCCGCGAGATATCCAAGCTCCACGAAGAGCATCGCAGAGGCACCCTCCAGGAAGTCGCCGCCTGGTTCCGGGAGCATGAACCCAAAGGCGAAATCGTCCTTGTCGTCGCCGGCGCGGAGCCGGTAAAACCTGTCAAAAAGAAGCGCTATGGAAGAGGGGAAGAGACAGAAGAACCCGAATCGTAGTTTCACGGTGGGCGCCATCGCGCTCGTTTTCCTGGTCATCGGTTATCAAGTCGCCCTGTTCGTCCACAAGGCGGCGGTGACCCGTATCGTGGCGGACCGGGACCGGCCGGACACGGTGTACGTCGTGGACCGGGCCCTGGCGGAAGAACTCCTGTCCGGGCAGGATGCGGGGGACCTTTCCTCCGGTTTGTCTCCGGCATCCGGTCAAGGGGCGGTCCCGGTCCGGAAACAGTCGGGACACGCTCCCGAAGCCGTCCGGATCCGGGAGAAAGCGGCTCCCCGCCGGGCAGAGTCCTTCCGGTTCAATCCGAACACGGTTTCGCTCGAAGAACTGATCCGGCTGGGCTTTTCCGAAAAGCAGGCGCAGTCCATCCTGAATTACCGGGCCAAAGGCGGCCGTTTCCGCCGTCCGTCGGATTTCGCCAAATCCTATGTGGTGGCCGATTCCGTGTTCGAACGGCTGGAGCCTTACATTGACATTCCCCGGATCGACATCAACCGGGCCGACAGCGCCACCTTCGAGACGCTACCGGGCATCGGACCGTATTACGCCGCGAAGATGGTCTCGTACCGGAAGGAACTCGGAGGCTATTCCCACCCGGAGCAGTTGATGGACATCTATCATTTCGACCAGGAAAAATATGACGGGCTGAAAGACCTGATTACCTGTTCGAAACCGGAGCCTTACCCCCTCTGGACGCTCTCCGAGGCCGATTTGGCCCGCCATCCTTATCTTTCGAAGGAGGAAGCGCACTCCATCGTCCTGTACCGTACGAATCAGCTCCCGGAAGCCTGGACGGTCGAGGGCCTGCACAAGGCCGGCATCCTTTCGGAAGACCATTATGCGAAATTATCCCGCTGTGCGCTTGCCGAGCCGTGATATTTTCCTATTTTTGCGACAGAACCAATCGTTTTCGACCATGAGACCCTCTTTACGGATCCTGCTGACAATCTTCGTCTTTTCCCTGGCCTGCCTGGAAGGCAATGCCCAATTTGTTCCTGAATGGCATCAGGGCGATTTGAAGATGAAAGGGGCGAGAATCGCCGTCCTGGGTGAAAAACTGGACCAGGAGACGACGCGCGCCCTGCTGGATCAGGTCGGTGGTGCGGAAATGGTCGCCGAATGGGACAAGTACGTGGATCAGCGGGGCTGGGGCATCGGGCTCACGGCCGGCGGCTATACCCTCGCCGTCGCCGGACTCTGCTATGGCGGAGTCTATCTGCTGGCCGGCGTGGTCGGTTCGATATTCGCGGCCATCGGCGGTCAGGAGGCCGTAGATAAACTGTGGGACGACATGGGCCCGCGGGTCCAGATCGGCGGCGCTGCGATGGTGGCCGGCTTGGCTGCCGGGACGACCGGTGTCGTCCTTCTCTGCGTCGGCAACCACCATCTCCGTGACCTGACCGCATCCTGCGATGCGGCCGGCCTTCCTCCCGTCACTCCCGCGGCCGAACTCACCTTCGGCCCTACACCCTCCGGCATCGGCCTGGCGCTGCGGTTCTAGCACTCAGCAACTTCGAATTGAACGGATCCCTGAACTTTTGTCCAAACAAAACGTACAGGGGTTCGCTATTCTTGGCCCATATCTATATCTCGTGTTCTTTTCCCCGTTTCTAAAATGGGGGAAACGAACACTATGCTTAATCACAGTGCATTAATCGCCACTTGGCGTTCGCTCCCTTTCACAAAAAAGGAGAAAAAGAGCAACGGATATCTGCTTTGCCTTTTCGAGCCGGTTGCTTTAACATATTATTCCAGCCATTTTGTTGATAAATATCCATTGAATACAGTTTAGAGGCCGTTTTCTCAGTTAAACGTTTAAAAACGGCTCGTCCGGTTATTTCTTCCGATCTTTGCAAAAAACGATTTGTGATGGAGAGTTATGTGCAGTGGGAACGGCATCCTGTTCAGGATTGCTACCACATCTGTTCGGATGGTACCCGGTTGTCTGTCTTATTCGAGTTACCGAAAGACAAGGTCTTTGCAATGAATCTGATTGCCGTCCTGACCCATAGATACAGGATCCGTGTGTATTGTCCTGTTGTAATGGATACCCATTTCCACCTCGTCGCCCAAGGGAAGGCGGAAGACATCGCCTCCTTCACCATCCAGATGAAAAGGTTATTGACCATGTATTTCCATCGTACCGGAAGGGACTACTTGTTGAAAGATGGGATTTGGATCCATCCGGAGCCCATCCGGGACGACATCGAACTGATGCAAAAGATCATATACGTTTTTCGGAATCCCATGGACGCCGGGTACCCATTCCTGCCTGAGGATTATCCCTGGGGCGTGGGCCCGCTGTTTTTTCATCCGGCTTACGACCGCCCGGTGAAGCGGGCCGGCGACTTGACCGTCCGGGAGAAATGGAGTCTGTTCCGCACCCGGATAGCGATTCCGGACGACTGGCAGTTGGATGAAAACGGAATGGTCCTTCCCCGCTGTTTTGTGGATGCCGATGCTGTCCAGAGGCTATTCGGCTCTCCCAAAAGGTTCATCTCTTTCCTGTTTGTCAGGAAAAAGGACTTGGTAGAGCAGGAAGCTCAAGACGCAAGGGTATTTCTTGAAAAAAGGGGCGATTCCGAACTGAATGAGGAAGCCAATTCAGAAAGCGAACGGCGGTTCGGACGCCGTATCCCGAAACTGACCCAAGCGGAACGCATTGAGGTTGCAAAAATACTGTGGCAGAACCGTCGAACATTGTCCCGAAAGCAACTGGCCCGGGCCGTCAAGATGAATCCGGCCATCATAGAGGCAGTATTCCACTGAGTCAGTGTTTTGCGAACCAGGACGCAACCCAAAGCGTCCACTCATCCACGTTGTCATACAGAACGGACGGATAATCGCAATCAATGACGACATCCGGAATTATACCGGTGGAATCAATTCCGCTTTCCGGCAAACCCGACCGCCGGGTAGCCGGAACACGGAACCGGGATTGGGTCCTCGGCAACTTGAAGAGGAACGGGTTCATGTAATCGACGCAACCCAGGCTGGAGTCCTTGCCGAAGACCAGTACCCGGTCACTCACATTCCGCAAGTCGAGCACGAGCGATTCCGCATTACTGGCCGTATGGTTGTCGATCAGGATGGCGGCTTTTGCGGGAAGGGTGAAGATTCGATTGTAATGAATCGCAACATCTTGATAAAGAACGGGATATTCCTCTTCAGACCGTTCGCAGGCATCCAGCCTGTCTTGTAATCGTCTGTCTTTAGGAGCAGCTTTGCGAAAAAGGCCGATATTGGTTGCTGTGTTCCTGATTTCGTTACCGCGATAATAAGCGTCATGGTCGAACAGCAATTCAACGAAGGCCCGGGAGGTTTGATCGGCGCCACCATGATTGCCCCGCAGGTCAAGAATCAGGTATTTGCATCCGGACTTCTGGAACGCCCGGACTGCTTTCCTGGTCCAACGGACCCTATCCTTGGACCAGGCACAACTGCTAAAGCGAATCAAGAAAGTGCTGTCATCTACCTTGCAGAAAACATCAGACGGTCTGTATTCCATGAAGGACGCATAATCCTTAGGACCGGGCATATACTTATCCTGCAATCCGCCGACATCGTGCAGATGATAATCCTTGAACCAGGCGAGATAACAGCCGAAAGCATCTTCAAAAGACGAAGTCCCAGTGACGAGTACACATCGCAACGAATCTTTTACGGCCTCATAATCAACGCGTGTCAAGTCATTCACCTTCATGGAGAAGCCAGCGTAATTATTCTCGACGATCCGTACCCCTTCATCGAAATCTGCCAAATAATCTATCGGGGAAACCTGACAATACAAGAGGGAAAGGAAAAACAGTATCTTTTTGACCATAATCTCAAAAACAAAAGAGCATAAGAACGAGTCAGAAACAGTATTTCATCTATTCATGTTCTTTTCCCCGTTTTAAGAATGAAGGAAACGAACAAGCGCATGCGCTCAGCTCTATCATTCAGGGATGGGTGTGCTTTTTCTTTTTTAGAAGGGGCAATGAGAGCCTGGAACCGGCCCGGACTTATTCCACGAGCATCGTCGCCTGGTTCCAGGCAACGTTTTCTTTATAGAAACCGTCCAGGAACTCCGTCCCGTGATAGGTGTCCTTCCTGTAATCCGGATAGGAAGGAAGATACACGGAAAGGCCGCAGCAGCGCGTCAAAGGGATGTTGATGAATTTTGGGGTATGCGCCTCATACACGATGGCGGCGTCCAGGGCATCCTGCAGGTCCTCCAGATCAGCCTGGGAGGCCCCGGCTTCCCGCAGGAGATCCTTCAAGTCGAAGAAAGCCAGATAATTCTTGCTGCCCGATATGCGGTCGTAGACCTGGACATTCTTACCGGAGACGTTGCGGATGGCATCCCGATAACGGGAGAAAAGGCTCCGGCATAGTGTAGCCAGGGGATCCAGGGCGCTGCAGTCCAACATGGTAATGGCCGCGCCATAGGTGGAATCGTGCTCGTACTGGGAGAAATAGTCCTCACAGGCTCCCTTCAGGTCAGGGACTTCCGGTTCGAGCAGATGCTGGGTCAACGTCTTGTAGTTGAATCCGGCCGCCGGAATCTCGCAAGGGGCGGCGGCAAGATAGGTGCAGACGTTCCGAAGTTCCCAAGCCACCTCCACCGATGCCATCAGGCAGGCATCGAAAAGGAGGTAGTCCAAGTGGTAAGGGATGGCGGCGGCGAGGTCCTTCAGTTCGATTTCCTTGGTTTTCTTGCCGTCGGTATAATACTCCTGTCCGAAAGTCTTCCTGCGGGTGGCGCTCCATACGTCGATGCCGCCGCTCCCCCGGTCATTCCCTTCGTACTGCTTGGGATTGCTGAAGTAGCCTTCCGGCAGCCAGCCTGTCGCGTGGGAGGATAGGACGGCGCCGTAACCGGCCGCCGGGAACAGGTCCCGGACCAGCGTGAACACCTCGTTCACGACGGCGGCGTCAGCCACTACCGTTCCTTCCGGCCAGACCTTGAGCGTGTCCGTGACGACGATGTCGTTCGCCTTGTACATCCGGACCAAAGCCGGAGAAGTTGCCTGGGTATAGGCCCGGCTCTTGACCGGGAGATGGCTGAATACGAGGAGAACATCGTCCTGCCGGCCCTTGCCGGGGAGATACCCTTCCTTCAGCGCCCCGATGTTGTAGCGGATGTCCGTGCCCAGGGAATTGAAGCCGGCCTCGTACAGCAGCATCACCTTCCGGGTCTCGGCCCCGAACGGGCCGACGGAGAGGGTCAGGTCGGTTCCGTCCCGCTCGCAGGAAGCGAACAGGACAAGGAGGAGAGACACCAGTATGAGGCGGACTTTTGTCATATATCTTGGCAAAGTTAATGATTAATTTCATATTTTTGCACCAAATTCAAACCCTATGAAACGTTTCTTCAAGATGATGATGACAATCGGAGCCGTGGCCGCCATCGGCGCCTGCTCGGAAAAGAAGTCGGAAGAGCCCTTCCGCTATACGGTCGACACTTTCGCCGACCTCAAGGTGATGCGCTACCAGGTCCCCGGCTGGGACAGCCTGACGCTCAAGCAGAAGGAATATGCCTACCACCTGGCCGAAGCCGCCAAGTTCGGCCGCGACATCCTCTGGGACCAGAACTGCAAGGACAACCTCCGCGTGCGCCACGCCGTGGAGAACATCCTGGAAAACTATCAGGGAGAGCGTGAAAGCACTGATTTCCAGAACTTTCTCGTCTACGCCAAGCGTCTGTTCTTCTCCAACGGCATGCACCATCACTATGCCGAGGACAAGTTCTTCCCGGTCTGCCCCCAGGATTACTTCGCGGGCCTGCTGAAAGCCGTCGGCATCGAGGATGAGGACCTCCTGGACGTCATCTACAATCCCGAAAGATATCCCCAGCGCCGTTCTACCGAGACTTCCGGCGACATCGTGGCACTGTCGGCCGTCAACTTCTACGACGGAGTCAACCGGGACGAGGTGGAGAAGTACTACGCCCGCATCGCGGACCCGAAGGACCCCTGCCCGATCGCCTATGGCCTGAACACCAAGGTCGTCAAGGGCCCGGACGGCATCGTCCGTGAAATGCCCTGGAAGGTGGGCGGCATCTACTCCCCCGCCCTCGAGAAGATCTGCGACGAGCTCCTGAAGGCGAAGGAAGTGGCCGAGAACGACATCCAGGCCCGCGCCCTCGGTCTCCTGGTGGACTACTACCGCACCGGCGACCTCCGCAAGTGGGACGAGTTCAACATCGAATGGGTCAAGGACACCATCGGCACCGTGGACTTCATCAATGGCTTCGTCGAGGACTACAACGACCCGCTCGGCCGCAAGGGTTCCTGGGAAGGCTATGTGAACATCAAGGACTTCGCCGCCTCCGCCCGTACCGAGACCCTGAGCGCCAACGCCCAGTGGTTCGAGGACCACTCCCCCGTGGACCCGCGTTTCCGGAAGGCCACCGTCAAGGGCGTTTCCGCGAAAGTCATCAACGCCGTCTGCCTGGCCGGTGACAGCTATCCTTCCACCCCGATCGGCATCAACCTCCCGAACGCCGACTGGATCCGGAAGGACCACGGTTCCAAGAGTGTGACCATCGCGAACATCACCCACACCTACGACTATTCCGCACAGGAATTCCCGAAGAGCGTCCTCAGCGAATTCGCCTGGGACGAGGCGGAGGTCGAGCGCTCCAAGAAATGGGGCACCGTCGCCGACGAGATCCACACCGACCTGCACGAGTGCCTGGGCCACGGCTCCGGCCAGCTCCTGCCGGGCGTCTCCACCACGGCGATGGGTGAGTATGCCTCCGCCCTGGAGGAAGCCCGCGCCGACCTGTTCGGCCTCTATTACACGGCCGATCCCAAGATGGTCGAACTGGGTATCATGCCCGACCCGGAGGCCTACAAGGCCGAATATGACAGCTATATCCGCAACGGTCTGATGGTCCAGTTCAACCGCGTGGAACTGGGGCGTCCCAACACGGAGGCCCACATGCAGAACCGCAAGCTCGTCGCCGAATGGTGCTACGAGAAGGGCGCCGCGGACAACGTCATCGAAAAGAAAGTCCGTGACGGCAAGACTTACTTCGTGGTCAACGACTACGTGAAACTCCGCGGCCTGTTCGCCGAGCTGCTGGCCGAAATCCAGCGCATCAAGTCCGAAGGCGACTATGCCGCCGGCAAGAATCTCATCGAGACCTACGCCGTCCACATCGACCCTGCCCTTCACAAGGAGGTCAAGGAACGCTATGACGCCCTGGAACTGAAGCCCTATGGCGGCTTCATCAACCCGGAAATCCGTCCCGTCGAAAAGGACGGCAAGATCGTGGACTACGAAATCGTCTACTCCGACGACTACCTCGGGCAGATGCTCGAGTACGGCAGGAAGTACGGCACGCTCTGATGAGCCGCATCGTCGAGGACTTCCGCAATTACCTGCGGATCGAGAGAGGGATGTCACCGAACACGGTGGCATCCTACTCCCGGGACGTGGAAGGATTGCTGGAAGCCTTCGAAGGATACCGTCCGGCCGATATCGGGACGCCGGAACTGGAACGATACCTGTCGGAACGGATCGAAAAAGGTCTCTCCAAACGTTCCCAGGCCCGGATGCTTAGTTCCTTCCGCTCCTTTTTCAACTGGTGCATCGAGGAAGGCGACCTGAAGGACAACCCCTGTGACCGCATCGACGCCCCCAAGCTGGGGAAATACCTTCCCGCCGTCCTGTCGGTGGAGGAGGTCGACGCCATCATCAGCTCGGTGGACCTGAAGAAAGCCTCCGGTCCGCGCGACCGGGCCATCCTGGAAGTGCTGTATGGCTGCGGCCTCCGCGTGAGCGAGTGCACCGGCCTCCTGATCTCGCATGTCCATCTGGACGAAGGGTTTGTCGACGTCATCGGCAAAGGGAACAAGCAGCGGATCGTCCCCCTGGGGGAAATGGCCGCCGACGCCATCCGGAACTATCTGCCTTCCAGGCCGGAACCGGCCGCCCGCCCTTTCGAGGACATCCTGTTCCTCAACCGCGCCGGGCGCCCCCTCAGCCGCGTGTATGTCTTCGACATCGTGAAGAACCAGGCGATGGCCGCTGGCATCCACAAGGAAATCTCCCCGCACACCTTCCGCCACTCCTTCGCCACCCACCTCATCGAAGGCGGGGCGGACCTGCGGATCGTCCAGGAGATGCTCGGCCACGAATCCATCCTCACCACCGAGATCTACACCCACATCGACTCCTCCACCTGGCAGGCCGCCGTGCTGGCGCACCATCCGAGACGGTAAAACTTTTGGAAATCAAAATATTTCTCCTTATCTTTGCGCGCTTAAAAAAGCGCAAGGCTTTTTGGTGCAATGGGGTCTTTGAAACAGAAGACTGAGTAACACATTTTTAAATTAAACTGCAATGAAGCATTTCCAGCTGAACGGCCAGATCCGCGAGAAGGGCAACAAGGCCGTCATCAAGGCGTTCCGCCGCCAGGGTCTCGTCCCCTGCAACCTCTATGGCCAGGGCATGGAGAACATCCTGTTCACCGTCAATGAGAAGGAGCTGATGGGCCTGACCCACACCCCTGCCTCCTACATCGTGG
>JAEEGI010023658.1_pt1 | contig 12041 bp, 9 predicted proteins | sample 8958751 | NCBI WGS metagenome assembly JAEEGI01 (sample SAMN16246545, study PRJNA631951) | gut metagenome | biome: gut microbiome; feature: rumen; material: KS-attached | host: Bos | place: Iran: Karaj | collected 2018-10 | reverse complement strand
GTCGGCGTTGAGCGTACCAACAGAAGCGACATCCTTGACGACCTCTACGGCATCGTTGGCATCCCAGTTGGTGTAGAGCGTCTGTCCGTTGTTGCCACCCACGCTGATGGCACGAGTTGTAGCAGGACCAGCGTTGATGCTCACCTGCCATGTGCGGCTTTGCTGGGTGTTATCGCCCGTTAGTGCTGTCGCGTCCTCATTCGAGCACGCAACCATCATCATTGCCGCCATGATCATGGGCAGCGAATGGAAAAAAGTCTTTCTCATCATTATAAGATAGTTTTTTTACTCATTACTAATTGTTTCTTACATCACAGGGGGTTAGAACGGCTCTGCAGGCACTCCGCCCGGCATACCTCCACCGTTTCCGTCGCTGACAGCCTCCAACAGTGGTTGCTGTTTCAACTCAAAGACCTGCATCGCAGGCTTTTCATACAGTTTTCTTTTCTTCATAACAGTTTCAGATATAAATGATTAATCAGCCTGCAAAGGTACGAAGAAATTCGTTAACGACCGTTACCACCCCTGAAAAAAGTGTTAAAGCAATAAAAATTGATTCGTTAGACCATTTTTCGGTAAAGTCCGTAACGAATAACAATGGAAATGAGAAAAGGACAAAATGACATATTGACAATTGACATTAAGCGAAATAAAATACGGAAATGAAGTGAAGCAAAAGTTGAAAAATGTATCCCTAATTTATATATTATATTATATATATTATAATATATATAATATAATATATAAATTAGATGTCAAGTCCTTGTTAATTAAAAACACGGCTAATGTCAATGTCAATATGTCAACTTCTCCCGCTAACTGGCCTATATGCATAGCTAACTAGCCTATATAGCACACCTAACTGGCCTACTTAGCAGTAGAAAATGACATGTTGACATCTGACATTAAGCGAAATTCATTCTTCCGCGTCTACACAAAAGTGCACACCGTCCCAATGTGTATGGTTCAGAAACTATAGGAATAACCTATTTGAAAAGTTCCCATTGTCTCGCTGTCATAAGAGCCTATGCCTACGTTTAGGTGTATAAAAGAGGGAGTAGCCATGTATCCCCCTCCCACGTTGATACTCCATTGCTTTTCATCCTCTGCTTTCAGCGTCCTTGAGCAAAATAGCGACATCAGAAACGCTAGAAATAATATTCTCTTCATAATAGTATGTTGTTAAATTGTTATCTCAGCAAAGATAGTCATTTCTTTCGAAACAACAAAGTTTTCCCCTATATTTTATGGTCACCAGCAAAATCCTGTGTCTGATTGTAAACAAAAACCAGAAAGAACCCTTTTCGATGTATGTAGCTCTTGCAGAGCTATCGTGATAAGCGCTCTGTCTTGGTCTTAAAGGACGCGTTCTTACGCCCAAGGCATAACCCTTATCACAGAACTATCGTTCTTTCAAACATCGAAAAGCAAAAACCTCGATTGTTATCACAATCTAAAAAACAATGATGCCACATGTACGTTTTCTAGGCTATCAACAATGTATGGATAACGGTAATCTTGTTTTTTAGCCCGAAGGGCGTGGTTTTTGCCGCCATGATGGCAGTGTTCTTGCGTCCCGATGGTAGCAAGCGACCAGAGGTCGAGCGTTGGAACAAAACCGTCGTGGGATTCTGGACGGTGCAAGAGCTTGCTCTTAGGCACAAGGCCTGAAGAACAGGACGTTGGGCCGAAGGCCACAGACATCATGAGTGGTGTTTTTGAGGTTTTTGTAAATCTAACACAGGTATTTGCAGGTGATCCGATATTATGGCCCGATACCTTCTTTCGGTATCGGGCCATAATTGTGTTTGGGCGGGGGTGCACCACATTTGTCTATCTTTTTTTTGTTTTATCCAAATAAATGCTTATCTTTGCGCTGTGTAACTGATTATGATATGGGAAAAATCATTGTAGCAGGTATAGGACCTGGCAGCAAAGAGGATATTACTCCTGCCGTGCTTGAAGCCGTTGGGGAGGCTGATGCCGTAGTGGGATATAAGTATTATTTTCAATTCATCGAAGCCTATGTAAGACATGGATGTGAATGTATTGACACAGGCATGAAGAAGGAGCGCGAGCGTGCTGAACAAGCATTCCTGTTGGCAGAGCAGGGAAAGACGGTCGTCGTCATTTCCTCGGGCGATGCAGGGTTGTATGGTATGGCTCCGCTGATATACGAGATGGCGAGAGAGCGCCAGATTACAAATCCGTCGCAACAACCTATTGAAATCGAAACCCTTCCTGGCATTTCTGCGTTCCAGAAAGCAGCCTCGTTGCTGGGTGCGCCCATTGGCCACGACACCTGCTTGATATCGTTGTCGGACTTGATGACGCCCTGGGAGGTTATAGAGCGTCGTATTAAGGCTGCTGCCGTGGGCGACTTTGTTACCGCCGTATATAACCCGAAGTCGCATGGCCGTTACTGGCAGCTCTATCGCCTGCAGGAGTTGTTCCTACAGGAGCGAAGTGCCGATACCCCTGTGGGCTATGTCCGTCAGGCTGGGCGTGAAGACCAGAAAGTGGTGGTAACGACACTTGGGGAATTTGATCCCGAGGAGGTGGATATGTTCACCGTTGTTCTCATTGGCAACTCGCAGTCGTATATAAGCGAGGGGCGTAAGATGATTGTTACGCCTCGCGGATACTACTCCCCTTACTCGCAGGGAGGGGACGGGACTGTTGGGCAGAACATCATGATGGAAAGCTTCCGCACCATACGTTCCGAGATGCAGCACCCTGACGTACCGACATGGCGTCTATGGCCTTTGCTGCATGCCATTCATACAACGGTAGACTTCGGCATGGAAGATTGTCTTTGGATGGATAATCGTGCTACGGAGATATTATATAATAAGGTGGTTGACGGCAGTCTGAAACATATTGTTACCGACGTCACGATGGCTGCCAGTGGTATACGTAAGGGAGCATTGGAGCGGCTGGGCATCGAGGTGCATTGTTACATCAACGACCCTCGTTCCAAGCAGATGGCAGACGAGAAAGGCATTACTCGTAGTCAGGCTTGCATGCAACTGGCAGCCGAGGATTATCCCGAGGCACTCTATGTAGTGGGAAATGCTCCAACGGCGCTCTTCGAAATTTGCGACTTGGTGCGTAAAGGTAAGATGCATCCCGTGGGTATCATTGCAGCTCCAGTCGGTTTTGTGCATGTTTGCGAAAGTAAACATGCCGTCAAGACGTTGAAGCAGATTCCCAAGATCATCGTTGAAGGACGCAAGGGCGGCTCTAATCTTGCTGCTACCCTTTGCAACGCTATTCTGACCTTCGACGATGCTGCACAACTGAAGCCTGGTCGTGACCTGTGATTTTTCAAACAACGAATTACACTAATTATACGAATTTTAACTTACTTCTTTGTAACAAACTCTAAAGAATACTCGTATGTACAGATAGAAGGGCTCATTGATGACACTTCAAAGAGTAATGTACAACAATTAAACAACCAAAAGAGATGAATCATTTATCTATGACATTTAGTCCTTTGATGACTATGAAGAAGTTGGCCGTTTGTGCCGTGTTAGCTTTCGTGTGTGCTGGTGCAAATGCCCAGACCAATGCCTTTGACGAGTTGGCTAAAATTAAGGGCGTGGAGTTTCAGCATGTCGGCAAGGACATGATTAAGCTCGCTGCCAAGCAGGGAAACGGGTTACATGTTGGCGATGTCGTCAATCTCGGCCAAGGTGAGGGGGAAGAATTCCTCAACCAGTTTGACGACGTGAAGGTTTTCACATGCGAAGAAGGGGGCAATATCAAGAAATTCAAGAAAGCCGCCCTGAAGTTGCTGAAAGGCAAGGAGTGGGAGCCGCTGGTTGATACGAAAGGCGATGATGGCGAAATGGTGAAGATCTATCTTTCGAAGAAGGGTGAGCGGTCTACCAACGTTATCTTGGCGGTAGAAGAAGACGAAGCCACATTGGTTGTCATCTCAGGAACGTTCGACTTAGCCAAAATGATGCAACAGGGCATGAACATGAATGTCGGAGTGAACAACTAAACAAGAGATGGAATAATAGCGACCAATGGATGCACGGGAGTTCAAGCAGCGGTTCATGCCTCACCATCAGTTGCTCTACAGGGTGGCCTACCACCTGACGGGCAATGCGCAGGATGCCGAAGACCTGCTTCAGGACTTATACCTGAAGCTATGGCAGAAACGTGACGAACTGCCTGATGAGGCGATGAAGGAGGCTTATCTCGTGACCATGATGCGTAACCTCTTTGTAGACCAGCGGCGGTTGAAACACGTGGATGCCTCAGCTGAGCTGAAGAACGAGGAAGGGCCGCCCGACGAACGGAGCCTCGACCATCAGATAGATGCCAGAGACGAAGCACAAAAGATGGAAGGACTCATCCGTCAACTGTCCGAAAGAGACGCGAAAATCATTCAGATGCACCTGGTGGACGACCGCTCCTACGAAGAGATAGAACGCGACACAGGACTCTCGCAAGGCAATATCCGCATCATCGTGATGCGAACGAAAAAGAAACTGAAACAGCAATTCCAAAATATCACTAAGACATGGACGAACTGAACCTGAAAACGTTGGAACAGATACCCATTCCCGAAGGACTCGAAGAGCGACTCTCGGCCAAGATTGACGAATGGGAGCGTGAGGAGAAGAAAGCCAAACAGCACACGCTCATGCCAAGAGTCCTGCGCTATACGGCTGTCGCAGCCAGCTTTGCCCTTGTCTTTGGTGTGGGTTACCATCTGCTGAATAATGACACTCCCTCGAACCTGGCCGAGCAGGATACCTACCAAGACCCCATGCTGGCACAACAGGAAGCCGAGCGCGCTCTCAACCTGCTGGCTTACAACCTCAACAAGGGCATGGGACATCTCGAGAAGGCAAAAGCCCTGAGCGACAAGACGGAACAAACATTAAACGAACAATTAAAGGTATTGAAACGATATGATGAAACAGACAATCATTAAGGTCCTCCTCTGCATGGTGGCCGCTATGGGCAGCCTCGTCACCCAAGCACAGGTAAAGGCATTCGAGAAATATGCCGACACGAAGAACGTGACCTATGTGTACATCTCGAAATACATGCTCGCTATGGCTGGTAAGAACGCCGCCCCATCGGTTCCGGGTATCGACACCAAGACCTTGGCAGGTAAGCTGACGGGCATCCAGATCATTACTTCTGAGGATAATAGTGCTCAGAAAAAGCTGAAGAGCGACGTCAGGTCCATCATGGCCAAGGACAAGTACGAACTGCTGATGCAGATGAACGAGGACGACAACAAGGTGAACATCTTCCACCATGTGGGCAAGCAACAGTCGGCAGTCATCATGCTGGTAGAAGGCGATGACGAGACAACGGTAATGATCTTCTCGGGCAAGTTTACACTTGACGATGTGATGAAGATGACACAAAACTAAGAAGATATGGAGCGAGCGAGATTCATCATCATAGGTATTACAGATCATCCAGCACCGTGGTTTCCACCAGAGGTGCTGGATGTTGTGCGTCATGGAAAAATCTTCTCGGGCGGCAAGCGACATCACGAAATTGTGGCGCCACTGCTGCCTGAAGGTGCAGAGTGGATTGACATCACGGTGCCCCTTGATGACGTGTTTGAGCGATACAAAAGATTAGCCCCCTCCATCCTCCCCCAACTGGGGGAGGCTATTACCGCAACAGAGGGGGCCCCTATTATCGTTTTTGCCAGTGGCGACCCGCTGTTCTTTGGTTTTGCTAATACCATCAGACGTAAGATGCCTGATGCTGAAATCGTGGTTTATCCAACCTTTAACTCGCTGCAGATGCTGGCGCACAGACTGCTGATGCCTTATCACGACATGCGTATCGTCTCTTTGACAGGTCGTCCATGGCCAGAGTTCGACCGCGCGCTAATAGAAAGGGTAGGGAAGATAGGCGTTCTCACTGACAAGGAGCATACTCCTGCCGCCATTGCACAGCATATGCTCGACTATGGCTACAAGGACTATACCATGTGTATCGGCGAGCATCTGGGAAACCCTTCTCTCGAAAAGGTAACCACGCTTTCTCTTGAAGAAGCTGCCCAGCGTGACTTCTCGATGCCTAACTGCGTGATTCTCTGCGGGGAAACCGCAGAGCACGCGTGCCCCTTCGGCATCCCCGACAGCGAGTTTGCTCTGCTCGACGGTCGCGAGAAGATGATCACCAAGATGCCCATCCGGCTCTTGACACTTCAGGCTCTCGACCTGCCTAAGCGTCGCGTTTTCTGGGACATTGGCTTCTGCACGGGTAGCATCTCTATCGAGGCGCGCCTGCAATTCCCACATCTTCAGATAGAGGCTTTTGAGATTCGTCCAGAGTGTGAGGCTATCATCCATGAAAATACCCGCCGCTTTGGTGCGCCCGGCATCAATGTTCATATGGGGGATTTTCTTGTTTGTTGCGACTCAGTCGCAACATACTTAACTCCTGATGCCGTTTTTATTGGCGGACACGGTGGTCATCTCAAGGAAATCATGGCGAAAGTGCTTACTGTACTCGCCCCTGATGGCATCATCGTCTTCAATAGTGTCACATCGCCTAAAGTTCCAACCAACAGTCGTCAGCTTTGGGACGAGGCCTGCGAAGAGTTGGGCTTGCAACAGGAGGAACCGCTACGTATTCAACTCAACGACTACAACCCCATCGAGATACTTAAAGCTCATCGATAACAACAAAAAACGACCATAACAATGAAGATTGCCATCATACCAATCAGCGAGGCAGGGGCAGCCATTGCGTCTCGTCTCCAGCAGCAGTTTCCCGCTGCTGTTACTATTGGTCGCGACTCAGTCGCGACAAACTGGACACAGTTCGATGCCTTTGTGTTCATCGGGGCTATGGGTATTTGTGTGAGAACGATAGCACCTTATGTCAAGGACAAGCATGAAGACCCTGCGGTGGTCTGTATCGACTCATTGGGCAAGAACGTCATCTCCGTGCTCAGTGGACACATAGGCGGTGCCAACGACCTGACAAGAGAGATTGCTGCGCTGATTGACGCCCACGAGGTCATTACCACACAAAGCGACAATGCCGGACTGTGGGCACTCGACACTTTCGAGCAACGCTTCGACTGGCCTGTCGCCAGCGATGTTGAGGATATGAACGATTGCATCTTCGCTTTCGTTAACCGCAAACCCACAGCCCTGCTGTTGGAGGCTCGCGACGAAGGTACCGATTACCTGGAGGCAACGAAGCCCGACCACGTTACCATCATCAACGACATCAGCGAGGCCGACCCTCGGAAATACAAACTGCTGATTATCGTGTCGCCCTACAATCGCTCTGCGCCCTATGGCATGCTGGAGTTGCATTTCGTGCCGATGGTGGGAACGATAGGCTTTGGCTTGGCTCATCATCCTGACGACTACGAAGAGATTTACGACCAGATAGACGAGGCTTTTGCTGAACGCGGCATTCTGCCCTGTGCCCATCGCTATTGCACTATCGACGTGAAAGAGGACGAGGAGTTCTGTGCGATGCTTGAAGATGAATACGACGAAGAGGTGGTGTTCTTTACGGCTGAAGAACTTGCCAAGGTTGAGGTGCCTAATCCCAGCGACACCGTTGCCAAACACGTCGGCACTCCCAGCGTATGCGAGGCTGCTGCCATCCTTGGCTCTAACAACGGAAAACTGATGGTTCCTAAGGTGAAGGGTAAGAACTGGACGGCAGCCCTTGCCATTGACTACAAGCATCTACAGACCCACCCCCAGCCCCTCCCTGTAATGGAGGGGAGTGGTGGACTCAGCGGGCAAACCGCTGAGCACACTGGTCATATCGAAATCGTTGGTGCTGGCCCGGGAGACCCAGATTTGGTGAGTGTTCGAGGCAGGAAGATGCTGGAGAAGGCTGACCTTATTCTGTATGCAGGCTCTCTCGTTCCTAAAGCCTTGACGGAATGCCACAAGCCTGGCGCTGTGGTCCGAAGTTCTGCCGATATGAACCTCGAAGAACAATGTGCCCTGATGAAAGAACACTACGACAAGGGACATTTCATCGTCCGTCTGCATACTGGCGACCCCTGCATCTTTGGCGCCATTCAGGAGCAGATGGCGTTCTTCGATGCTAATGGAATGGATTATCACATCACCCCAGGCATTTCATCGTTCCTCGCTGCTGCTGCCGAACTACGCTCTCAGTTCACCATTCCTGAGCGCACACAGACCATCATCCTGACGCGAGGGGAGGGTAGGACACCCATGCCCGAAAAGGAACAGCTGCACCTGCTGGCCCGCAGCCAGAGCACCATGTGCATCTTCCTCTCTGCCGCCATTGTCGACGACGTGCAGCGCGAGCTCCTACAGGAATATCCTGAGGATACACCCGTTGCCGCCTGCTACCATCTGACGTGGCCAGACCAGAAGATCTATCGCGGTGTTTTGAAAGACCTTGCGAAGATAGTACACGACAACCACCTGACATTGACCACGATGCTCGTGGTTGGTGAAGCCATCGATAACAGAGCAGGATCCTCAGAGCTCTACAATAAGCATTTCACCCATCTTTTCCGACAAGGTGAAAAATAATATGGCCAATTCTATGATAATATGCCATAAAATTTGTATCTTTGCACATGATATTATTGCTGAAGTAGATTTATGGCCTGTTTCATAACGGGAAAAAAATAGTTAATGCGAACGAATATGAAGACCTACCCATTACTGCAATCACAGTTAGGAGTGCTGCTACAGAGTATGCAGCACCCGGAGTCAACACAATACAATCTGCCTTTACACATCTTTATGCCCTTGTCGATGCCCAGGGCGTATGTTGTCAAAGCCACGCACGCATTGCTCGCGTCGGTTCCAGCACTGCACACACGCTTTGTCACGGGTGAACAGGGCGAGATTCGCCAGTGGTGCGACCAGTCGATGGACATCCCCGTGGTCAGCCGCAAATGCACGGAGGAAGAACTGCAGGCATACCTCAGCGAGGGCTTTGTGCGTCCGTTCGATTTATTTGGCAGTGAGCCACTATTCCGTGCGGAAGTCATTGAGACCGAGAAGCGCCTGTGTCTGCTTGCCGACGGTCACCATGCCATCGTCGACGGCATGTCGTTCGCGCCCGTTCTGACCACGGCCTTTGCCCGGGTTCTGGCAGGAGGCACCATAGAAATGCCGTCATACGGTATGTATCAAGCTGCCGAGGACGAGGCGGCTTCGTTCGGCACTCCGCTCTGCCAGCGCGCCAAGGAGTACTATGCCCAGAAGTTTGCTGGACTGGAGATGGCCACGCTGAGCCGCAGCCCGTATGGAACTATGGGTGCCATGGGGCGCCACACAACAACGGTCAGCCGTCGTGCGTGCGACGACTGGTGCCGTGAGCATGGTCTACAAGCGAACCTGCTGTTCCAGGCCGCTTTCAGCCACGTGATCTCCGTCCTTACCCGTCAGCAACAGGTAGCCTATGCTGCCGTCAACCACGGCCGTATGGACAAGCGGTTGCGTAACTGTGTGGGCATGTTTGTCAAGACGGTACCCTTTATGGTCAATGCCGATTCCACGCAAAGGGTTGTCGATTTTGTCAAGAGCCTGCGTGGCGAGCTGATGAGCACCATCCGCTATGGCATCTACCCCTTTGCTCATTTCTGTTCCGACCTCGGCATGAAGCCCGGCATCATATTCAACTTCATGGCAGTAGCCGACATGGAGGAGCATATCATGCTTGCCGATGGCGAGATGCGTGCCGTGCAACCCGTACGAAAGGAGATAGACTCCGACCTCAGCGTAGACATCTATCTGAATGGCGACAGCTATGAGATACGCGTGCAGTCGAGTCTGGCCATGAACGATGCCCAGACCATCCGGATGGTGGCCGAAGCCATCAGGGTGGCCGTCTGCAACATGATAGCTCATCCCGAGCTGACACTCGGGGAACTTGACATCGTCAGCGACGAGGAACGCGAAGCCCTTATACAATTAGGTACTGGCGAGCACCTCGATATTGACCCGACGATGACCTTCGTGAAGGCTTTCGAGCAGCAGGCAAGCCAGCATCCTGACAACCTCGCCGTTGCCGACGCCACCGACAGTATGACTTACGGTGAGTTGTCGCGCTGTTCCAATATTCTGGCACACAAGCTGATTGATAGTGGCGTGAAGCCCGGCGACTTTGTGGCCGTCATGCTTCCCCGCACCATTGCGTTCCCGCTGGCTGTCATTGCCATTCACAAGGCTGGTGCCGCCTACGTGCCCATAGATTTGGAATATCCCGAGGAGCGCAAGCAATACATGCTTGACCACAGCCAGGCAAAACTGGTCATCGACAGCCAGTTTATGGCAGATATTGACTTTGCTGTCAGCGGGGGAACCGCTGACCACATCGACCTTTCCACCCCCGACGGACTGGCATACATGATCTATACCTCTGGTTCAACGGGTCGACCCAAGGGCGTGATGATACGTCAGGCCAGTTTGTGGAACTTTATACAGAACTTCAGCCACGTAACAAGAATGACCGCTGAGGATCGAGTATCCGCTCACCGCTCTTTCTCGTTCGATGCCCATCTGAAAGACTTATATGCTGTCCTGGTGCAAGGAGGCTCACTCCACATCATGCCTGAGCATATACGCCGCGACCTCCATGCCATCCGGCAGTTCATCATCGACAAACGGATTACCGTGGCAGGATTCACAACCACGTTGGGAATGCTAGTACTTGACACGTTCGACGACCTGCCTATACGTCTCATCAATATGGGCGGTGAGCGACTGCACGATGTGTTTAGTGACCACATCGTCATTGTTAACTGCTATGGACCTACCGAGTGTACGGATGATTTCTTCTTCCATAGGATAGAGCCCGGTGAACGCCTCCATAGTGTTCCAATCGGGCGCCCAGTTGCCAACGGCCACTGTTTCCTTGTCGATACACAGGGACATCTTGTACCCCGTGGTGCCGTTGGCGAGTTGTGCTTTGCCGGTGTACAGGTTGCCAGCGGCTACTGGCGGCAGCCCGAGCTGACGGCAGAGAAGTTTACTGATTGTCCCTTCCTGCCACCTCATACCTCATACCTCGCACCTCGCACCTCGAATATAAAGATGTACCACACCGGCGATCTGTGCCGTTGGAATGCCGATGGACTGATGGAGTATGTCGGACGTAAAGACGACCAGGTGAAGCTGCGCGGCTTCCGCATAGAGTTTGGCGAAGTGGAAAGCTGTGCCTCCCGCTTCGAGGGAATCCGTCAGGCAGTGGCAGTCATCAGGGAACTGTCGGGCAGCAACACGCTCTGCCTCTACTATACGGCAGAGGAACCAGACAAGACCATCGACGCCGGTGAGCTGCGCCGTTTCATGGCCCAGACGCTAGCCGACTATATGGTACCTGCCGCCTACACCCAGCTGGAAGCCCTGCCGCTGACGCCCAACGGCAAGGTGGACCGCCGCCTGCTGCCCGAGCCACGGCTACAGCAGGAGGCCGTCGAGGCTCCCGCCACTGAACTGGAGCAGCAGCTGTTCGACATTGCGACAGAACAGCTGGGAACCACGGCCTTCGGCGTCACCACCGACCTCATGACCATTGGGTTGTCATCGCTCAGTGCCATGCGCCTGAGCATAGTCATCGGACAGCGTACGGGACTGCAGATACCCGTGGGCGACCTGCTAGGGAACCCCACCATCCGCCACATGGCAGAGGCGGCAGGCCAGCCCCGGGACACTTCCGACACCGACCTCACCGCGTTCCGCCGCCGGCAGGACTACTATCCGCTGACCGCCACCCAGCGCGGCATCCATATCGACTGGGAGCTTAACCGCGACACCACACAGTACAACGTGCCTGTGGCCGTCTGCCTGGGACAGACAGACCCACAGCTGCTGGCCAACGCCCTCAGGCAGGTCATCCAGGCACACAGCTACGTCAAGACCCGTCTGGCCAGACACGAGGGCAGCGTGGTACAGCTGCGCCGCGACGATGCCCCGGTGCAGGTGACTGTCACCGCACTCGACGGCGAGCCCAGCCCCGACTTCTTCCAGCAGCGCGTGCGCCCCTTTAACCTCTTTACTGATGACCTGTACCGACTGGAGATC
>JAEEGI010023654.1_pt1 | contig 12042 bp, 12 predicted proteins | sample 8958751 | NCBI WGS metagenome assembly JAEEGI01 (sample SAMN16246545, study PRJNA631951) | gut metagenome | biome: gut microbiome; feature: rumen; material: KS-attached | host: Bos | place: Iran: Karaj | collected 2018-10 | reverse complement strand
CCGGACTTTACCCGATTCCTTGCTTCCATTCCCACCGTTTGGGACGAAACCCGCATACTGCAGGGCGAAGTCGGCGAATATATTGTCACCGCCCGCCGCAAAGGCACAACATGGTATATAGGTGGCATCACCAACTGGACCGAGCGCGACCTGAAAATCGACCTATCAAACATAGTTAACGGCAACCACAATGCGATTCTCTATCGTGATGGAACAAACGCCCACCGCAAAGGCAGCGACTATCGCGTGGAACACATTACCGATTTAGCCTCGCAGATTAACATTCATTTGGCACCGGGTGGCGGATTTGTTTTGAAAGTGGAATGATTTTATCGTTCCCTTCTTCCAATCACCTTCTCCAGTTTGTACCTATCGCCAGTTGAAGTGCCAATAGCGTCGATAAACCGCTGGTCGTAACCGGGAGTGTCGTAGCCCCAGCGAAGGAAGTCGCCATTTTCATCTGTGCGACGGATAATCTGGTCGTTATACTTCACAATCAAATACTTGGCGAGTTTGTCCCAGCGTTGCATCATGCGGGCGGTATAGTCGATGCTCTTGCGATTGAGGTAACTGCGACGGTCGGCTGGCTGCATGCCCTTTACAGCAAGCAAAACGCTGTCCTGGTCGGCAAAGTAGTAGTCCTCTAGTTCCTTCTGAGCCTTGCGCAAGTCGCCAATCATCATCGAATAGCGCGGATAAACCATATTTGCCACCCAGTTGTTCATCCAGAATGCCGACTCGAACGAAAACTCGTTGCGCGGATTGTTCTCCTGACGGAAAGCATCGGGCACTTGAGTAATGCAGCAGTACAAAGGCACATATGCTACCATATTGGCATCGTCGCAGTTGAACCAAGTTACACCGCCAACATCGTCGGGCAACCACGAACGCATCTGGCAGGTCATTGTAAAACCCGACTGCTGGGTTGCAATAGGACGCTCGCGGAAATACGCAATGCTGTCCTTGTCCTTGAAATGCATAGGCAGCGGACGGATAGGCATTCCCCACGGACCAGCGGTCATGTCGGCGGTCATGTCGAGCGGAGTGCCCTCGAAATGGTCGCGCATGTCGTTTTGCAGGTCGCGTAACGAAAGCGGAGCATCGGGCTTTATCCACAGCGGAAGATGGTCGCAGACATCGAAGTCGCCGTTTATGTATGGCAGGTACTTGTCCATTTCGGCCTTGTTGTAGTGATGACGGAAGAAACTCCACACGCGAGCATCGGCATAGCGCACATTCTCGAAGTCTATTGGACAATAGGCATCGCGGAACGAAAAGTCGGCATCGTTGCCACTGAAAAAGCCAAGTTCGCGCGCAAACGAAATCACATCGTAGGCGTAAACGCATTCCACCTCGGGACGATTTATATTCTGCAAGTTCTTGCTGCTGATACTCTTGTACGACTTTTTCTGTTCCTGCGGGAACTGCCTGATACGGCTGAGGTTAGCGTGTGCGCAGATGCAGTCGTCGGGGATTCGCAGAGCCACCCACACGGCACCCTTGCGGCCTTTGCCCTTGCCAATTATCTCCATAATCCACGCCTCGTTGGGGTCGCAGACGGTGATTGTCTCGCCACTGCTGTTGTATCCGTATTCGTCCACCAGTTCGGCCATGCAGCGTATAGCCTCGCGAGCCGTCGATGAGCGTTGCAGAGCCAATCGCATAAGGCTGAAATAGTCGAGCAAGCCCTCATCGTTGACAAGCTCCAGCCGTCCGTCGAAAGTGGTTTCCACTATGGTGACCTGCTTTTCGTTCATCAGCCCCACCACATTGTATGTATATTCCACCTGCTTCACAAATTGTCCCTCGTGCGACGGTCCCCAGCCGTGGATGGCGATTAGTTCGTCCTTGTCGTGCCGTCCGGCAGGGCTGTAGAACAGCGAACCCGAGAATCCGAATCCGTCGCAGTTGTAGGTACACATCACGCTGCCATCGGTTGATGCTTTCTTGCCGACAATTAGGTTGGTGCAGGCAAGGATTGGCTCAATGCACAGGGCTATAATCAGGGTAATGAAAAATGTTCGTTTCATGAGAAAATGTTTGTGAGTTAGGCGACAAAGATAATGTTTATAAATTCAATGGAAAAACATTCGCCTCAATTTTAGAATTTACAATGTTGTCTGGATTTGCAACCTTTAGCTCGTTGCCAAATGCAACAATCCAGACTTTATGAATATAAGGATTTATAATCCGCCTATGATTGTTCTTACGAAAGCATTACAAATGCTAATATTCAATACTTTCGGATTGCAAATCCGAAAGATCTTGGACAATAATAACATTAATTTCACCACAACTACGCCAAACGCTTCAACAATTCGAGCAGTACCTGCCAGATGTCGTGAATGGTAGATAGTTCAACTCGCTCGCTAGTGGAATGTGGTTCCACGATTCGAGGTCCAATGCTGGCTATCTGGATGCCCGGATAATGCTGTACAAAGAAGCCTGCTTCCAATACAAAGTGCATGGCTACCATGCGAGGACGCCAACCCAACACATCCTGGAATGTGTTGCTTACCAGTTGCAAGAATGACGACTGCTGGTCCTCCTGCCAGGCTGGAGCAGACATCACAACTTCGGAATTGGCACCAGCAGCAGCAAAGGTCTTTGCTATATCTTTGCTTAGCGCTACCATATCGTTGTCGATAAAGCTGCGTGTATGTGTCGAAACAAAAATGCGGTCCTTTTCTGCAACAATTCGTCCGATATTGTTTGAAGTTTCCACAGTGCCAGGCATAGCCTCGCTCATCTTCACCATGCCTTGCGGCAGTTGCTCAAGACAGCCTGCGAGGGCATTGATAACCGTCTTTGGAATGATTGTATCCTGTTTGTCGCATTCCTCGATTCCACATGTCATGCCAGGATCGCTACTGCGGTATTCCCCGAATAAACGCTGATTGATAGTATTGATTCTTTTTCTTACTATTTCAGAGTACTCATCGGCAATGCAAATCACTATCTCCCCTTTCGAGGCTATTGAAGCATTTGCCTCACCAATTTTAATACTGGCAACATCAACCCACTCTTCCTTACAAATATCTTTCAGGATGGACTTTGCAGGAATCACTGCACTGCAACGGCCTTTGTTGATGTCCACACCAGAATGACCACCGAGTCCGCCCTCCATACGGATACGATACCAACTACGCGCACCCTCTGGAGCCAACTGTCTGCTAATTGGAATGCTATGGAACTGCAGGCAGGCTCCTGCGGCACCGGTCGTGATGGTGTCGTAGTCCTCCGAATCGAGGTTGATGACCTTACGGCCTTTCAGAAAATCCTTGCTCAGCTGCGAAGCACCCGACATTCCGTCTTCCTCGTTAGTCGTAGCGATGACCTCAAGGGCAGGATGTACAATGCTATCGTCCTCGAGTACAGCAAGAGCCATCGACAAACCAATACCATTGTCGGCACCCAACGATGTACCACGCGCCTTCATCCATCCGTTATCTTCGTAAGCTTCAATGGGATCGTTCAGCGGGTCGCCCATACCCACGCACACCATATCCATGTGGTTCAGCAACACGATGGTTTCGGCCTGTTCGTGACCAGGAGTGGCTGGCTTGCGTATCACGACACAATTTTCCTTGTCGCGTTCGTACTCCAGATGATTTCGTTCTGCAAACTTGCAGAGATAATCAGCCACCCGTTCTTCGTGATGCGATGGACGCGGTATCTGGTTCAGTTCATGAAAGATGCTGAAAACTCGTTCTGTCTTAATGCTAATGTCTGTCATATCCTATTATTTTTTGTTTTTGCGTTAAAATTAATTTTCATTTCCCCGTTATCGTTTCAGATTTCCAATCCGTTAATTTCGCTTGCTCAAAATTCTTTACAGCCACCTCCTTGCTGGCATTTGCATAGCAATATTCACACAGGTGCGGACAGGTGTTGTATTCGCCGATGTCCTTGCTCACCATACATCCGCAGGCGGTACGCTGACCTTTGTCGCGGTTGTCCTTGTGCTTTATGGCGTAGTGGTTGGCATTCAGCATAATGGCGTTAGGCGGAATCGGCGCTGCACCGAACAAACTTTTTTCAACCGTCTTGATTTCCACGCCTAAGAAATCCATCAGAACCTTATCATTGTACGCAAAGCGAATCATCAGGTTGTCGTCAACGCAATGGTTGTGCGATATGCCGTCAAGGTCAACCGCTTCGCCACAGGTTGCCAAAGTGTAGTTCCAGTTGTTTGATTTGTTCAATTCGACCAACCGCCGAGCAAACTCAAGCATCTGCTCTTTTGTCCATTCGGAATAATTGACCTTGCTTTTCTCAAGATTTGCTTTCACCTTTTTGTAGAAGGCAATGTCCGCAAAACTGAAAACCAGCTTTTCGGTATATCCGACCAATTTGTTACCGATATTCTCGACCTTGCAAAGCAAATCGTCAATCGAAATCTTATCCGTCAGAATCAGCGGGTCGAAACGCCAAACGACCCTGCCCTTGCCTAATTTTTCGACTAATTGCCGAAATGTATCAATCCGCTTTTCAAGCGCTGGCACACCTCGTTCCAAACCTTCAGCAACATAGTCGTTCAGAGTGTATTGAATGTAACAGCCAATGCTCCGCTCCTGCAAATAATCAAGATGTTTCAGCAGTGGCTCTGGTTTTTTCGACCAGAAGACAATGAATCGGGTGTCGCCGTATGCCACATAGCTTTTCACGCCATTGAACGGATTTGTCCATGCCGAATAGCCTACTTTCAGCCGATGGAAAAACCAGTCGGAATAAAAGGCGGGAATGTCGGTGCTTCGACTGGCAGAAACTATCACAGGGAACTGAGCATCAACCCATTCTCCGTTTTCGCGTTGTATTTTATTTTTGTGCCATTGAGCCATAAATGTCGAGAATATCGGTTAATTTTTACATTTTTATTTCTTCCAATGCACCTGTTTCAGAGTCGATTATGAAACCGCGCACAACAATGTCCTTAGGCACAAGCGGATGAGTCTTGATGGTCTCGACAGTCTTACGGACAGATTCTGGCGTATCCTTGAAACCCTCGAGCCAATGGTCCAAATTGATGCCACATTTGCGGATGGTGTCAAGAGTCTCGTCGGTGATGCCTCTGGCAATCATTTCATGGTGAAAGTGGTCGTAGCTCATGTGGCAAGCCCCACAATGACTGTGCGCCACCACCATAATTTCATTCACGCCGAGTTCGTAGATAGCTACAATCAGACTGCGCATCGCCGAATCGAACGCTGAAATGACCAAACCTCCGGCGTTCTTTATGATTTTCGCATCGCCATTCTTCAGTCCCAAAGCGGCAGGAAGCAGTTCCGTCAGTCGGGTGTCCATGCACGAAAGCACAGCCAGTTTCTTGTCGGGGTACTTGTCCGTCAGATATTTTTCATAACCTTTCTGTTCAACGAAAGTCTTATTGTAGTTGATTATTTGGTCTATCATATATTATGGTTTTGTTTGTAATGACTTACAAAGGTAAAAAATAAATTAAGGCAGAAATTTAAATTTTGCCCGAGATATGGATTTTGTTTATAGTTGTAAATCAAAGCAATACAGCGAGTTGATTTTTTTATCATTAGCAAAGACAAGAAAAAAATATATAATTTTGTAAGATTTTATGATTTCAATCGTATCACATACGGAAGATGATTAAGAACGAATAGAAAATGTCACACGAAGAGTTTTCAAATATGTACCTACCATTCAGCAGCAAAATGTACGCCCTCGCATACAACATATTGCGAAACCGCGACGAGGCAAGGGACTGTGTACAGGATGTTTATGCAGAATTGTGGCAGCGACGAAACAGCATCGACCACGACAAATCACCACTGCCACTAGTGCTGACAATGGTTCGCAACAACTGCTTCGACAAACTGAAAGGCAAACATACAGAAAACAACGATTTGGCAGACATACTTTTAGACAACAAAACAGAAGATTCAATCAATGCCAGCAGTACATTGGTCGAAGTTATGAAAATGATAAGTATTCTACCGAAAGACCAGCAAACAGTGCTTCGCTTGCGCACTATAGATGGCCTTGAAATACAGCAAATTGAAGAAATAACGCATTTTAGCAGAGAGAATATATACACATTGCTTTCTAGGGCAAGAAAAACATTAAGAGACAATTTTAAATCATTATGACTATGGAAACGAAATCAAATATCGAATCACTACTCATCCGCTTCTACGAAGGGAAAACGACTCCCGCAGAGGAAGAAAAACTGATGGACTTTTTCCGTTCCGACGATGTTCCTGCCGAACTTGAAGCCGACCGCACATTGTTTCTGTCAATGGCAGAAATCGCCGACACCCATATACCCGACGATATTGCAACGGAAATAAATGCTTTTGTAGGCAATCTCAATGATTCGGAAACGGAGAAAAATCCAGAACCAGCATCACGACAACCTAAAAGCAATGTTTTCCGACTAGAAAAACCGCCAAAAACAATCTGGTATCGTATAGCGGCGGCTGTGTCCTTAATCGCAATAGTCGGAGTTTGCATAATGCAGTTCCAAAATCAAGAATCTAATGAATCGCCATTCCGCGACACTTGCGCTAGCGTAGAAGAAGCAACAATGCAGATTGAGAGAGCAAACAGCATAATCTCCCGTTCTATACAAATGTGCAAGAAGCCTACGCAAGAAGCCATTCAAAAGACAAATTCAAAAATTAACAAGATAAAAAATCAGTCAAAACTTTAAAAATCAAGGAATATGAAACGATTAATAATAACAATTGCAATTATTGCCTACGCATTTGCAGCAATGGCACAAAACAAGATTTTCGAAAAGTACGCCAAAATGGAAGATGTGGATTTCGTTTGCATAAACAAAGCAATGTTTAACCTGGCAAACTCAGCCTTGTCTGCCTTGGACTCAGAACTCGGCAACCTCGTAGGCATAGAAAAAATGCTTATCATCAATTCGAACACAGCAAAGGGCAAGAGTCAAATAGACAAGGACATAGAAGTTTTAAGCAATGACAAAAACTACGAAATACTCATGACCGCACGCGATGGTGGCGAAAGTGTTGTTTTTATCTTTACCGACAAACGCAATCCGCATGAACTAATAATAGCCACACAGGAAAAGGAGGAAAGCTCGATTCTCGTTTGTGCAGGAAGTTTCTCCTCAAAAGAAGTATATGAAATGCTTAATGGCGAAGGGGATTAAAATCTTAAAATTTACTTACTTACGAAAGCAACTGCTCAATACAGTTGCTTTTTTTTGTTGTTTCTGATTTAGCAATAGATTAAATATTCTATTGATTTGCGATGCAATATTACACAAAAAAATTCGCAAACCAAGTTCACACCCGAATTGCAGAATATGTAACATAAAAATAATGACGCCCTCTACTTACTCCGTTCCGAAAAGAAAGCGGTGAAAAAGTATTTTGGCGGATTCTGCTCCAATCATCTTACTGACGACCCTGAAGGTTGGTCCGTCGTTGATAAGACCATCCACGTATGTTTTGTTTTTTGCAGTTTTAGCGGAACGGTCGACATCGCGGGCAGAAGCAAAGATGTCCAGATATGATGAAACCATCTCTGTTGCCAATGTTGATAGCTTCGACTCGTCTCCCACTTTACTTACTGTTGGCGGAAGCTTAAGAGAATCGTACCATGCAGGTTTCATCTGCTTATCCTTCAAGTCACTATATTTTTCTTTCACCGTCAGCATGGCCGACAGATCGACAGGCTCCACCAATGTGTCGTAGGCCTCCACCAGCAGAGTGCGTTTCCACAGCGCGCAGATAAGATCGTAAGAGAGAAGAGGCATATCCTTGGCGTATGGTGTACATATTAGCGTATCCATCTTCATCATACCGAAAAAAGCTCGCATCGTGAGATGTGAAACACAGGCACAATTGTTCCAGTCGTACGACACCAACCAGAAGGTCATACCTTTGCCAGAAAAAGACTGCCAAGGTGTTACATCCTTGGGGACGAGTTCTCCGGTTTTTGAAAAAAGTTCAAGCATCGAGTTATTCATAGTCTTTCAAGAAAAATACGATAGCAAAAATACATAAAATGTTTGATGTGCTAATGCCCGCTTAAATTCGTTTAGGGCTTCGCCGTTTCTAGTTTTCTATGGGCTGACGCCCGTTTTTGTATAAGACGCAAAATTTTGCGTCTGTACAATCGAATGTATTATTTGTAATTCAATGGGCTAAGCCAATTTGAACAAAAAAAAGACACAGCCCTAAAGCCGTGTCTTGGATAAATTAGAAAAATACAAGTGTTCTACGAGATATATTCTTTAAGAGCGGTGACATAGTTTTTGAACGCCTCTATGCCTTCGGGAGTGATTTTGCAGGTCGTGCAGGGCATTTTGCCCTTGAATCCTTTTTCCACTGTAATGTATCCTGCTGCGCTAAGCTTGTCGATTTGCACGCTCAGGTTACCTGCAGTAGAGTCGGTCTGCTTCTTGAGATAGCTGAATTCGGCGCTTTCAACTTCAGCAAGAATCGACATCACAGCCAACCGCAGTTCTGAGTGGAGAAGTGGGTCTAATTTGGGAAACATAGTCTATTTGTATTGAAATTTGATAATAAGTCCAGTAATAATAAGAATTATTCCTCCGAGCGTGAAAACGAGCAACTGAGCCTCGTTATAGATTATTGAAGATGCCACAGCTCCGCCAATACCAAGGATAAATCCACCGATTGTAATAGCCCAGTTTTTCAGCAAGAAACCCGAGATGCATTCGGCAAAACCTAAAAGCACAACAATGACGAGGGAGATATTCATTGGAACTACTAGCATAGCTATTACGCTGATACATACTGCAAAAATACAGTAAGTGAGCCATATCAGACCAAGCTGCTTGTTGATTACATTCTGCGGCACATCAGAATTCTTTCTGTCGAGGATTCTCACAATAGGGAATCCCAATGCTGGCATAACAAACCAAGCGCAGTTCCAAATCGGATTACCTGTTATGTGCCATAGTTCATAAATTCCAAACGACATGATGGTTAGCAAAACACCCCAGATGATGAAATGCTTTCCATTGTTGCGAAGAATTGATTTGCGGCTGTTGTTTAACACCTCGTTGATGAGAGAGAGGCTTTCCTTTGCCGTCATCTCTTTGTTTTCATTAGTCTTTTCCATTGTTTTAAATTTTAATGTTAATTTTACCTTTTAATTAAAAAACTTTAAGTGCACTTTTCGTTATAAACGACATCGCAAAGATAAAGTAGTTTATGTTATAAACCAAAACTTTTTTGAAAAAATTTCAATTTATTTTTTAAACCACTGAAAATAAAATAATTAAAACCGTTCAAAATGTCAATATGTACATTGACTAAGTGTGTTATATCAATATTGTTATTCTATTTTAGACAACTTGTACCTCCGTTATGCAGATTCTAGAACACGCACCTGCAAAGGCAATCTCATTACAGACATAAAATAATATCTATAGTACAGAAACAGCCTCACAGAGTTCAAATGAAAAAAAATAATAGTTCGAAATAAATAAAAAAATACCTGCTTGCTAGCATGCAGATAAATAAATAGATTTTCTATTATAATTGTTTGCATATTGAAGTTACAAACAGCACAGTTGAAAGTACATGCACAAACATAAAAAGCATAGTTTGCTACATTCTTTTTGATAATTTCATTTAAAAAATTTTATGACATATTTATTTATGAATATAAAATGATTTTACCGCTTCCTTTTATTATCTTTGCAAAAAATATATATTATGACTATTGTATATACAATAATATGCGTTTTAGGATCTGTGGCTTCAATTGTAGGCGTTGTATTAACTATTAAAAGAACAAATAAAAATCAAAATATAATAAATAGAACGTTATATTTTATTATTTTTTGTTTAAGTGTTTTTGCTGCAATTTCCTATTATAAATATAAGGAAGAAACCGATAAGCAACTAGATTTTGAATTAAGAAAACAAAACGCACAAATAGAAGCACAAGCTATACTTAATACTTTACCCAATTATATAAGTGAATATGAACCAGGTATAAATGAAGGAATATTTTTTTCGGTTTTGTTTTTCTTAGAAAAAAATAAAACTCTTTGGCCTGATGCTTACGAATCTTTTAAGAAGAATCTAGAACAAGTTATAGATATGTATAACAAAGAGTCTGATCGGTATAAAAAAAATGAGATAATGGAATCTTCAGCTAATCAAGCAGTGATATTAATGAAATCCTTAGCACAATGATATCTAATAAATATGGATTGTAACATCCATTTTCCCGCACACACATTCAGTATTTGTGCTACAATTAGCTTCAGAAAAGAACGAAAAAACAGCTAAATCAAAGGTATAACCAATGCACATAAAAACATTCAAGACGTGACCCAAAAGTCACGTCTTGAATAAAATACACATTGTTGATTACTTTTTCAGCCTTAAAAACTGCCTATTGTCGCGACAATTTCTTACAATATTGCTCAAGCTCGTCATCCGAAGACCATTTATGCATGATGAATAATTGACCATTATTAATTTCGCACTGGACGTACCATTCCTGAACTACGACCCCATCAATCACAAGTGCTGCATTATGCCCTGCAATCTCTTTTGTAAACTGCGACCAAAGTTGGCTTGCATCGGGTGTCAACCGGACAATAATTGACACATAGTCTTCTTCGTTCTGGCTTGAACCAGATGTTTCTACACTTTGTATTATAGGCTTGCCTCCTATAGCATCGGAACTGATGGCCGGGCCTTGTGATGTTGTCTTTTTCAGAGCAAAAATTCTTGAGTTTTGCTGATTCTCATCTGCAGGCAACTCACTTTTCATAACAACGACAGAATCGCTTTGCAACCATTGTTCCATAACGATTTTGGTGCTATCGGGTGAAACAAGCGTGTCGGCATAAACTTCCCAAAATTCCAGTTTGCCTTCGGTTGAGATGTCGTTTTCTGCACGGACAAATGTGGTAGGGCGCAAAGCAAAGGTGACAAGTAAAATTACGATGCCAAAGGCAACAATCATACTGCCGAGGAAAAGCAGAAATGTGCGTGGGCTCTTTGGCTGCGGTTTGCCGTCGTAGGTCCCGATTTGACGGATTACATCGTTGCAATGGCTGACAAAATTGCGATAAGCCAGGACTGCAAATGTAATAAGCAGCAGTCCGACAAAGCAAATCGACCAGATTGCATTATAATTCGGTGCCATGTTATATTCGGCAATCGCACTTGTCAGGTAACCTTTGTTCTTTAGGATGTGTACTAGTACAAACATAAAGCCAAGTGCCATAATAAAAACAGTATAGACGGCATATCCCGACTTCAGTTTCTGCATATTCTTTGAAAGTGTCAGCAGGTCGGCATTTTCCATAGCCTGCCGTTTCACATTCCGTGTAAGCCATAGCTCGAATACGATAGAAAAGACCATCAGTAGCAGAAATGAAAGTCCGAAAGGCAGAAGTTCACCTAAGAATGTAAAGTAGGCAAAACCCAGAACCGCAAGGATAGGATAGGCTATCATGACCGTCTTCCTGTATCTGGAGAAATAGTTGGCGTTGTCCTGAATGGTGGACTTCATTAGGTGTTCGTTGACGATTTCCTGCTGTTCGAAGCGCTGCTTCAGTTCTTCGTATTGCGCTTTCAGCTGGTCGAGTTCGTTCAGATTATTGTTTTCTTGATTTTCCATGATGATTCCCTTTCATTTTTTTACGACATTTTTACCAGTTTTTCCTTGATACGAGCCAGTCTTACGCCAACATTGTTGGGCGAGATGCCGATTATTGCTCCAATTTCATCGTAGCTGATGCCTTCGAGCCAAAGCAGGATAAGGCTTCGGTCGATGAGATCTAGGCGCGATATACGGTCGTAGAGGATGCGTATTTGCTGTGTCTGCGGATTGTCGGCCTCGTAGGGGTCGATGTTCACTGTCAGCGGGACAGTCTCGGGACGGCGGCGTTCCTTCTTGTCCTGGTTGATGGCGGTGTTGAGCGCCACGCGGTATATCCAAGTTTCTGCGCTGCTGCGGCCTTCGTACTGGTCGAAGCCGTTCCAAAGTCGGATTAGGATTTCCTGGAACAGGTCATCAATTTCGTCCTTGTTGGTCGAG
>JAEEGI010023653.1_pt1 | contig 12042 bp, 6 predicted proteins | sample 8958751 | NCBI WGS metagenome assembly JAEEGI01 (sample SAMN16246545, study PRJNA631951) | gut metagenome | biome: gut microbiome; feature: rumen; material: KS-attached | host: Bos | place: Iran: Karaj | collected 2018-10 | reverse complement strand
GTAAATATTTCATTTTTAAAATATTTATTCTAATTTTAAGTTATTTTTATATAATTTTTATATATTTAAAGAAATGAATAAAATATAAAAAATATTAATAATTACAATAAAAGTTTTTCAAATTATTAATAATAGCTATCTTTTACGAGGAAAAAAAATATAAATAATGAATTAATATTGTAACAAAATTAAAAAATATTAAATTTAAAAATTTAAAAATTTATTTAAAAATAAATGAATAAAAATTCTAAAAGTTCAAAAAAAACAAGAAGTAAATCAAAATCAAAAGATAACACTGAATTAAAAAGACCATTAAATCCATATTTACTTTTTTCTGCAGATTACAGAGCAGAAAGAGAAGGAGAAAAAATACCAGCTAAAGAAATAGGTGAAGCTTGGAATGAATTATCTTCAAAAAAGAAAAAAAAATATGAAGAGATTTACCAAAAAAATAAAGAAATTTATGAAGAACAAATAGGAAAATCTCAAAAAAGTAAAAAAAAAAATATGGTAGATGATGATAATGAAGAAGAAGAAAATGAAGAAAAGGAAGAAAAGGAAGAAAAAAAAACTTCTAAAAATAAATCATCTAAAGCTTGTAAAAGATCTTATAAAAAGAGTGAAAATAAAAAAAGCAAAATGAAATGTGATTGTGGAAGTTGTGATATTTGTAAAGAACAAATAAAAAAAGAAAAAAAAGAGAAAGAGAAAGAGAAAGAAGAAAATGAAGAAGAAGAAGAAGAAGAAGAAAAAAAAGACAAAAAAAAAGAAGAAAAAAGTGATAAAAAAAAAGAAGAAAAAAGTGATAAAAAAAAAGAAGAAAATGATGATGATGACGGAGATGAAGATGATGAATAAAATTAAAATAAAATAAAATTAGTTTATAATAAATATTTTTCATTAAATTTTTTTTTCATTTATAAAAAATGGTAAATATGTAAATATATATTTAATTAATTATTTAATTTTTTAAATAAAAAAAAATCTTTTTTATAAATAATAACCATTAAAAATAATATAATAAAATAAAAAAAAATATGAAAGATCCTCGAATCTTAATTATTCTAATAATAAACTCATTAGGAATTCTAACAATATTTATTTGTTCAATATTATATTTAGTATTTTCATCATTCTCAACATCATTTGTAGATGAATTAACAGAAAATTTTCAAAGTACTCCTCTTTTCACTTTAAAAACTTCTTCATGTTCAAATGCTTTAGAATTAGGTTATTGGGGAGGAATACAATCAGGATGTAATTGCTTAGGAAGACATGATTCACATATTGAGTATTCTAGAAGAAATAGGATAAATCAAGGTTCTTGTTCACGTAACGAAACTTATTATGGAAGATGCGAAGATATTTCAAGAATAAGTAAAGTAAGTTTAAAATATTATGAAGGAATTCAATTTTGCTTTAATGAAGATTCATCTATTGTTAAACAAGGATATAAATATTATCTTGATAATTCTGTTCCTTTTAATAGTAAATGTAAAGAAGGTTATAAACAATGTGGTCTTTTAGATAATTTAAATCAAATATTATGTCTTAAAGAAAGTGAAAATTGTCCTATTAATGATTTTTATATTGATAAAAATGAAACATCAAATCCAGAATATGAAGATATACCTTTAAAGAATAATAAATATTTACATTATACAAATTCAAGAATTAATAATTCAATTTTAATTAAATTAAAATTAAGTGAAAATAATGAACCTTGTATTTATCCTGGAGAATATAGTTGGAATTATCATTATGAATTAGAACCTTCTTCTAGTCGATGCACAACAACAATTTTAAATTCAACTGTTGATTATAGATATAAACTTATAGATTCAATTAATAAATATAAAATTTATTTAGATAATGGTGTTATAAATAAAACTAAATATTTACCTAATTATAACAGTTTAATAACCCAAAATGAAAATCTTAATTTATACGATAGAACTTATTTAGGTTTTGAAAAACAATGTCTTATTGATAATGACTTTTCTTTTCAATATTTTGATAGTTTAAGAGGTAAATTATCAACTTCTAAAATATGCATTATTATAAATTTAATTGTTGTTGGAGTCATTGTTTTTGGATTTATTTGTTTATTTGGAAAAAATTCAAACAATCAATGTTTAAGACGTGTTGTTTGTTTGGGAATTTTATTTGCTTGGGTGATGAATTCTGTAGACAAATCAATTTTAATTTTAAATATTTTCTTATGTATTATTGATTTAATCACATTTATACTTAATTTAATTGTTTTTGTTTCTTTAATGACTATTGAAATTAAATTTGAATGTGGAGATGAATTAACAAATGCTTTAATAAGTGAAATGAAAAAAACAATTGGAAAAAATACTCTTATTTCTATTATAATGTTGATAACTTCTATAATAGGAATTACTTCAGTTTTAATTATTGTTATTCATGAAGGTGGAAAAAAATTGTATTCTCATTTTCATATGCGACCTCAATCAAATAGTGAAATATTCTTAAATCAAAATTCTATTAATACACCTCAAAATTTCAATTCAGAAATGAATAGTGGATTTACTTCAAGTAATCAAGAGATGTTAGGAAATAATGTTCAATTTACTCCTCAAAATAATAATAATTTTACTCCTAATGATAATCAGGGATTTACTTCTAATACTCCTTATAATAATAATAATGGGTATAATAGTGGAGAAGTTTCAAATAATTATCCTAATAATTTAAATAATTATAATCAAAATAATCCTGATAATTATGGTTATAATTCTGGATATGTAGAGCCTAAAAGTTAAATTAATTTATTTAATATTATTTAAGAGTTTTGAAAAAAATAAAACTAAAATTTAATAAATGAAACAAAATAATATAAATAAATTATAGAAAGTTAAATTTCTCAGAAATCAAAAAAGAATTAAATATAAAGATACTTTTTAAGTTTACAAAAAAATTGAACAATAATTCTTATAAAATAGTTGCATATTAATTAAAGAAATCAAATCCAATTTTATTTTTTTAGCTATTTTCCAAATTTGGAAATTTATGCTTTTTTATCTTTTTAAAAAGCAAAATTATAATTTCTATAAAATTTATCGTATAATTTAATGTATTTAGATTCATTTTGAATATTATTGATTGAATTTGAACATTTAATACTAAGAATTTCTTTATAATATTTTTCTTGTTAATGAAAAGGTAAATTACTTTTTTTTTCTATAATGGAATTTGATATTTATATTAATTTAAAAATAATAAGAGATAATATAGAAGAAATTAATTAAAGAATGTTGTTCAAAATAAGACACTGTTGTAAAAGTTAATAAAACTTATTTTATTGAAGATTTAATTCAATCTGTTGTTGGTTGTCAATTGACTGAAATGGATTTGACAAATATTATTTAAGAAACAATTTATAATATTAAATATATAAATATATTATTAATCATCAAATTACTTTGACTTTTTTATAGATATTATCCATTTATTTTTTTAGAAAGTTTTATTAAGAGTTAAAATGTTATATAATGATTATACAAAAATATAAGAGTTTATATGTTTAATAATATATTTTTATTTCATTATTTTTTAATTTTTTAAAAAAAATAATAACTTATAATATCAATTTTCCAAACAATAAATTAATTTAAAAAAAATAAATTTAGAAAAAAAAAAACAATCAAAATTAATAATTTAAAAAATGTCAAAACTTCCAAGAATAAATTCAACAAGAACAGATATATTAAATACAACAAATTCAACAAACAATACTCAAGAAATAATTCAAATTCCTCAAACTCCAATTAATAAACCAATAAAAAATATAAGTCCTTTATTATATGAAACAAAATTAACTCAATTAGAATCAAAAATAATAAATTTAGAACAAACAAATGAAATATTATTAAATAGAATAGGACAAAACGAAATTAAATTCGAAGTGAAAATACAAGAATTAGATAATAGAACAAAATCAAATATAATGAATAATAATAATATAGATATTAAAGATTCTTCTCAAATTGAATCTCCAGAAATGAATCAAATAAATGAATTAAAAACAAAAATAAATTATTTAGAAAAATTATTTGATAAACAAGAAGAATGGAAAGTAAATCAAAGAAAAAAAGATTTAGAAATGTATAAATTACTTTTAGAAAAATTAAATGCTTCAATTTCTCAAACAGTTCAATTAGAAATAACAGAACGTTTTAAAGGAGATATTGCAAATAAAAATCAAAATGAAAAATTTTTAAATAAATATGAAAATGAAATGAGTGAATTTAAAAGGAATTTCGAAGAAACATCAATTCAATTAAAAAATGAAATTATGGAATTTAATAATCAAACTTCAGAAAAAATACAAAATTTAACTAAATATATTGATATTGAAATTAATAAAGTTAATGGTAAAAATTCTAATAATTCTTTACAAAACTTTGTTCAAAAATTAACTGAACAAATTAAAAATAATTTAGTTAATCAAAATTATACTAATGATTTATATGAAAAAAGAATTGCTAATTTAGAAAAATTATTTCCTTTAATTCAAGAAGATAATAAAAAATTATATAATGAAATTGAAAAAAGATGTGTTAATAAAATTATGGAAATTAAACAATATATAGATTTAAATTTAAGAAATTCACATAATATATTAAATAACCAAATGACAGATATGTCAAATAAAATGAGTACTAATATTAACTTTTTAATTCAACATTTAATTAGACTTTCAAACGAAGTAAAAAATCAATTAGAAAATGATAGAAATTTAAGCGATGAAAGATTTAAAGTTTTAATTGAAGATTTAGAACAATTAACAAATAGACAATATCAATTAGAAAATATATTTAATAAAAATTTAGAAAATTATAAAAAATTATATGATGAATGTAAAAAGGAAATAAAAGATTTTGATATTAAATTCGATGTTTCACGTGTTAATGATAGATTAATTCGTAATTTAGAAATTATGGAAATATATGATTCAATAGAACAAAGTAATAACTTATTTAATAATTTCAAAGCTCAAACAATAAATAATATGAATTTAATGACTGAAAATTCAAATGATGTAAACGGAGGAATAATGAATAAAGTAAATTCTTTAAGTGATACTTTAAATGATTTAATATTAAATAATAAAAAAATGTTTGAAAAAATCGAAAAAGATTCAAATGAAATACAAACTAAACAAATAATTAATGAAATGTTATTTAAAATGGAAGAAAATGATATTTTAAATGAAATATTTAAAGTTAAAGATTTAAATTTATATTTAGGAAAAAATATTAAAAATAATTCTGATTCAATTAATAAAATTGAAAGTCAATTAATTAATATTTTATCAACAATAGATAATAATGGAGGTGAAATGGGAAATATGAAAGAATTATTAAAAGAAAAAGAAGAAAAACAAGAAGTTATAAAAATAATGAATGAATTAGTTACAAACGTTGAAAAAGAAATAGAAGAAAATAAATTTAAATTACAAATGAAAGAAATAAAAGAAAGCTTCTTAAATTGTCAAAAACAAATAAAATCATTAAAATCAGAAATTGATGAATTAAATGCTAAATCAAATATGAATTTAGAAAATGAATTTTTATCTAAGCAAAATATAAATAAATCAAATATGGGAATGAATGAACAAGAAGTAAATAATTCTTTAAATCAAATGTTAAATAATTTAGAATTCCAAAATATATATTCAATCTTAAATAAAAAAGGTTTAAATCAAAATCAAAATATAGGAAATATTGATAATAATGATTTAAATATTTTAAGAAATCAAATAAGAGAAAATAACGAAATAACTAAAAAAGCTTTAGTAAATTATTCAGATGTGATTGATAATAAAATAAATAGTGTTATTGAGAAATTTAAAAAAGAAAATATTGATATGTGGACAAATGCAGTTCAATTAAGTCAAAAATATACTCAGCCTGAAGAAATTAAAAAATTAATTAGTGAAGTTCCTCCTGCAATAATACCTGCTGAGCAAAGTAAACAAGATATAATGAATTTAAATTATGAACATGAAAATCCAAAACCTTTTGTTGGTGATTTAGATAATGTTAAAGATAAAGTTGAAGAAGAAAGATATGGTAAAAGTAGTTCTAAAGGAAATTCAAAAAATAAAAAAAGTGAATAATATAATTTTCATTGTTTTTTATAATTTATTATTATTTTATATAAATTTTTTAATCTTATTTTTTTTAATATTTTTTTTTTTTAAATTTTTAAATACTTTAATTAACATATTTTACATTAATAAATTGTTTAAATAAATCAATAGTTAATCAATTGGAATTAATTTAAATTTATTTTTTAAACATTTTTTACCATTCCATCCTAATTGTTTTTTCTTGTTAAAAATTTCTACTTTTTCTACATATTTATCAAAAGCAAGAAAATCTAAATTAGGTGCTTTTCTAGTTTTTAAAAAAATATTATCTCTAAAAGAATTAGTATCAATTAATTTATTAACAATATTATTTTTCATTTTATAATAATTATCTATATTTTCACTATTTGTATAAATATGTTTATCATCAGTTTCTAATTTTTCATTTTCTTTTATTTTTTCATTTGGTTCTGTCTTAACGTTAATTTTATATAAATCAATTCCAGGAAGAAACATTTTTTTTTTAATTAAATTAACTTTTTTTTTAATAATAGATGAATTATTATACGAATTATAATTATTTGAATTATTTAAACTTTGTATATTTTCATTACTTAATAAAAGTTTTGAACCACTTGAACTTATATTAGGAGAATGATATCTAAATTCAGTAGAAATATAATTTGAATGTTTAAATGATTCTTCTTTATGATGTTTAAAATCTTTTGATGATGAATTTATTAAAAGAGTCTTTGATACAGAATCTAAGTTATTATATAATGTATTTTTAATTTTCAAAGCTCTTTTTTTTAAACCATGAAGATTTCTATGAGTTAATTCATAATATTGATCTTGATTTACTTCAATCATACTAAAATATTTTTTCAAAAAAGAATTTTTTAATTCTAATAATCTCTTAGCCATAAATTCAATTCTTTTAGGAATCATTATTTCAAAATTGTCTTTAATAACTTTTAATTTAAGTAAAACATCTAAAAAATGAAATTCTAAAGCAAACATAGAACATTTTCTAGAAATTACTTTTGCATTGCAAAAATATTTTCCTCTAAAATTATAATCATTTAAACCAATAATATGTCTATGATCAACATTAAATAATCTATAATAATTAGTTGAGTTATATAATTTCCTAAAATAAGGATTATTTTTAATTAACTTTTCTAACTGTTTATCATTAATCTTATAACCAAATTCATTTATAATTGTATTAATATTATTTATATTTGCATTCATTTCAATTGAAATTTGTCCTTCTTTTATAAAATAAATTTCATCTCTTTTATCTCCTGATTTAACAATATATTCACCTTGACTTACTTCCATGTATCTAAACAAATTAAATAAATTATATTTTGTAAATACATCTTCTTTAATATTAATAAATAAACTATGACTTAATAAAATTTCAATATTATTTTTTCTCATTCTTGTTTCAGAATCTTTAATAAATTCTTGATAATCATGTTTATTAATAACACCAAAAATACAAGGTTCAATAGAAATAATAGAAGCAGTTCTTTTAGAAGTATTATCCATTAAAGCAACTTCTCCAAAAGTTGAACCCGCATAAATATCACATACTTTTTTATAATTCCATAACTTAACTTTTATTTTACTTATTTTAAGCATTTCATTCTCTTTTTCTTCAGCTGTAATTGGTAACATTCTATCATAATAATCACTAATTGAAACTTTATGATCTTTAATATGACCTCCTAAAGAATTAATAACATCAACAAACTCATTATTTGCATTAAGAGTAAAATTAGAATAAATAGTATTTTTTAATATTTCATATTCTTCCATTCTATATAATCTTCTTAAATGTTTTAAATAATCTCTTTCTGTCATTTCAAAATCATATTCTTGAGGAACTAAAACAGTTACCATTCCTTTAAATAAAATATAAAATCGATCTCCTGGTTCTCCTAAGCAACATATAATTTGACCATTTGGTATATATTGATATTTTAAACATTGACATATTTTTGTCATCATTATATCTTTATCTTTTGATTCGGGAATTTCAGCGTATTTTGGAAATTTTGATAAATAATGTTTTACTAATAAGATTTCATTTGATTTTCTATTTCTTTTTGAAAATATATATTTAAAATATTGAAATAGTTTATCTTTTGTTTCTTGAAGAGGAATGTCTTTTAATGAAAGTCCTTTTTTATGTAATTTTATTATTTCTATTGTAATTGCATGAATTTCATCATCTAATTTTGGATCTTGAGGATCGGGTTCTTCTTCTGTTTCATTTGTTATTTCTGCAATTTGTTTATTTTTAAGGTTTTGATTTTTCATTTATAATTTACATATTAAATAAAAATATAAAATTTATAATTTAATTAATATAAAGAAATTTGAGAAATCAAATAATAAATATATAGTATAATAATATTGATAAAAATATAAATGATATTTTATTAAAATAAATAGTTTATTTTTATAAATTAATGTGGGAAATAAAGATATATTTTATTAGTATTAATTCAATCTTTTTTTCTTCTTTATTTTTATTGATGATTCTATAAATAATTTAAATATATATATTAATTTTGATTAAATTTAATATTGTTTATATCTTATTTATTATATTTGTTCTATTAATATATGAATTTTGTTCTTCCATTTATTTTTCTAATTACTTTGAAATCAAAAAGAAATTTTTTTTCAAAGAAAATTCATAATAAAACAATTACATATTATATATATTAAGTAATAAATAATTTATTTAATAGATAATATTTTAAATAAAAACAATGAAAAAAGAGATAAAATTAAATATAATTTTAATTAAAAAATTCTTACTATTTTTTAAAAATAATTAATGAATGATTATAATTTTTTTTGCTCATCAAATGAAAAAATACATTTTTCAAAATTTTCATAATCTTCATTTTTCATTAAATCCATTGTTTCAAATATTTTTTCATAATCATTTTTTTTTTTTAAAACATATTCTCCACCATTTGTTTTTTCCAAATAATCATTAAAAAAATTAATTGCATTTTTCCCTGTAGTATATATACTATGAGAATCCAATACTCCTCCAATTAATGAACCAAATATTGGAACAATTTTTGTAGCATTGAAAAATTTATTCAAATTAGTAGTTAATGTTTGAGAAAATGTTTTTCCTGCGTTTTCACCTACATTTTTTACAAAAGTTTTCTCTAATTTTTTAGAAGAATTTTTAATGACAACATTTTTTAGATTTTTCCCTAATTGTTCACTTCCTTCTTCTACTCCTTTATTTATTCCAATTTGAAAAGAAGGAATTAACTGATACAAATACTGAAAGAATGTTTTTCCATCTTTTACAGTAAGTTTTTCAGCTTCCTTTGCAATATTAACATTTCCTCCTGATTTTACAGCATGAATTCCACTTTTTGTCCAATCAATTAATTGGTCTTCTCCAAGATCATATACAAAATCTTTTCCTATATCTTTTCCTATCATCACACCTGCTCCATTTCCAATTGTTCTTACACCTGATTCAACATTACATTCAATACCAAATATTAATTTAGCATATGTTGACATATTAATCTCATCTTTTTGAATATTATAATAACTTGCTATTTTTAATATCATGATTGAACTCACTGAATATAAAATTGGTATATCTATAAATGGCACTGGAATCAAACCTACAATAAATCCTAATGAAGTTGTTAAATATAATATTGTATTTACATCTTTTTGAATTTTGTTTATAATTTCTTTTGCACTTTTATATTTTTCTAATAGAGAATTTTCTTTTGAAATTTTAATAAGTAATTCTTTAATTTCATTTTTTAATGATAATGTATTTTTATCTTGTTTTGAATTAGATTGTTTAAGAAAATTTACTAACTCTTCTAATTTTTTAAAATCTTCTTTATTTAATGGATTTGTTTGTTTAATCATATGTTTTGTGGCAATTAAAATTCTATTTATTCCAAATACTTTTGATTCATTTCCATTTTCATCCTTATCTTTAAGAAGATTAACTCCTAAAACATTGTCTTTTATTTCATTTTCATTATTCTTTTTTTTAAATTTTTCTTTGTAAGATAATTCAGGTTTATTTTCCTCTTTTTTAAATGATTGATACAAGAATTTGTAATTGTTTTTTAAAAATTGTCTAATTCCATCTAAGTCAGAAATTCCTGTATTCCTATTATTTATAAAAAGAATAGGTATTGTAGATTTATTTTTTTTATTTCTTTCATCATTTAAATTATCTAAAAATTGGAAAAATGGCTTAATCGATTCAAAATTTGGTATTGCTGCCGTTATAAAATATATTATATGTATACTATCATTAGAATCATCATATTCTTTTAATTTTTTTGTGATTAAATCTTTCACCAAATCAATTGTATTAATATTTTTTTTTGGCTCAACAATTAAACCTGGTGTATCAATAAATTTGAATCTAACTTTATAATTTGCATTTATTTTTTTATAAATAATATATTCATTTATTTCTGTTGTGACGGATTCAGGATTTGGTGTTTCTAAAGTTACAAATTTTTTTGATAAAACGTTGATTAAAGTACTTTTTCCAGCTCTTGACATTCCAGTTAACATAATATTAAGAGATGTAGTGGAAGAAATTTCATCAAAAGAAAGATTTTTAGGAGATAATTCATCAATTAAACAACCTCTTTGATTAAAATAACAATCTTTTTCCCAAATATAACTAAAAATTGCTTTCTCTACTTGAGAATTATCTCTGATAATAGCTAAAAACCTATTATCAAATAAATCAATTGTAATATCTTTATTAGTTACTATTGCAAATTGAGGTAAGAATGCTCTTGAATAATAATTCATAAAATCTATAAGGATTTCAATGTTATTCTCTCCAAATTTTATTATTATATTATTTCTTTCAGAATTATTTATCTCTTTCTCTTTATCATTCTTTGTCTCTTCCTCTTCATCATGAATGTCAAAAAGGTTTTCTATTAATCTCATCATATCTTCTTCATTATTTTCATTAATATCAGGAAAATTATATGATTCCCAAAAAATATCTATTTTTATATCTTTTGTTGTTCCCCTATCATACTTTTTAGCAGAATGTTGTTCTTTCCTTTGCCTTTTTGTATATTTAATCTTAGATTTATTAGAATCCTCAATATCCTTAATAAATTCAGGAAATAATTGATTTATTATATTTTTATCTCCTCCAATTGTTATAATTGTTAGTTTTCTTACATAATTAGCTCCTCCCATCAATAAATATAAATATTATTTTCTCAATTAGATATAAATAACAAATTTTCCTTGATTAAATAAATAATTTATTCATTGAAAAATTATCTATTTTAAGATTTTAACTATTTTTGTTTTTAATTGTTCTTTAGAATATGGTTATTAGGATTAGACCTAATCTCAATCCCATTAAAGAAATTTATTCCTTAATCTCTTTTAATCAAAGTTAAATTTAAATGTAATATTTTTAATATAACAATATAATTTATTTAACAATAAGTTTTTATTGAATCTCCTCATTTTATAAAATTTAATATAAAATTAGACATTTTTTAAATAAAAATAAAACCAAATACATTACCAAAAAGGGATCAAATTGAGAATACATTAATGTTATATTTCTGTTTAGGTTCAATAGAAACACAAATAAATTCTGAATATATCTTTATATAAATTATTCCCTTTACATCTAAAATTTCAACAGATACACTTCTAAGCTAAATTATTATTTTATAAGGTTTATATTCTTCTTTATAAAAACAATATAGTCAGATCAAATAAAAATCATTTTTTTCAAATTACTCAGTGAGCCTCCAAAAAACTTTCTTTTAAAAATATGAAAAATAAAACTCAGTCTTTTTTTCATCATCAAATCTAAATAAGAGCTTTTCTTCAATAATTAAAGT
>JAEEGI010023652.1_pt1 | contig 12042 bp, 17 predicted proteins | sample 8958751 | NCBI WGS metagenome assembly JAEEGI01 (sample SAMN16246545, study PRJNA631951) | gut metagenome | biome: gut microbiome; feature: rumen; material: KS-attached | host: Bos | place: Iran: Karaj | collected 2018-10 | reverse complement strand
GTCAGGCGGGCTATCAGAACACACGCGACATCATCGACGCCATCCGCAGCGGCAACCAGGGCATCATGGACAAGCTGTGCCAGCTGGAGCTGGACGGCGTGAAGGGGCAGTATGCTGCCGCGCAGCGCGAAATCGTCGGCCTCCAGAATCAGCTGAACATGGCCGCTTTCCGGGAATCTCAGGCCAATCAGAACGCGCTCTTCCAGCAGGGTCTCAACAACGAGGTGGACGCTCTGTATAACCGCCTGAAGAACTGCCCCGTCGGGACTACCCCCGTCTATGGCAATCAGCCCATCTTCACCTGCAACAACGGCGGGTGCGGCTGCGGCTACAACGGCGGCTTCGCCAACTGAGGTGACGTCATGGCAAGGTATGTCACAACGGCAGACGCCAATGTATCTCTTAATGGGACTTGGCCGTTTAACAGCGTGTCCGTTCCGTGCGGCAGCGGAAGCGTAATCCCGCTGTCTACCGGAATCCTTACCCTGCGTGGCGGGAAAAATCAGTTTGCCCGGTATGATGTAAGGGTCCAGGGCAACGTGGCGATTGCGGAAGGTGGCGCGGTGACTCCTGTTGCGGCAGCCATCCTGCTTGATGGTGTTGTGATGCCGGAGAGTGTGGCGATTGTCACGCCCGCGGCTGACGGAGACTATTGGCACATCAACACCGGCACGACCATCACGGTGCCCTGCGGGTGCTGCGTATCTGTCTCTGCCGCCTATGTAGATGGAACCGAGGACGATGCCACCGTGACGCCCACGCCGTCTATTACCCTGCGCCGAAATGCATCTATCGATGTGAATCGCACAGCCTGACGGGAAGGAGGTAACACCGTGGATAAAAAACTGGAAACCTTGTATGATCTTTGCGAAAAGGTCAGCGACAAGCTGGAGGAATGCAAGCGCAATCTCGACGGGGCGGACACCATGACCGTCACCGATATCGACGTGGTAGACAAGCTCGCCCATGCGCAGAAATGCCTCAAGACCACGATCGCCATGATCGAATCCGAGGAAGACGGCGGCAGCTCCAGGCGGAACTATCGGAGCTATGCTGACCGGGCTATGCGCAGCCGTGACAGCGGGAGCTATGCCGACGGCGGAAGCTATGCCGAGGACGGCTACTCCGAGCGCCGGGGACGTGACCGCATGGGGCGCTATACTTCCCGTGACGGCGGTTATTCCGGGCACGACGGCGTGGAGGACATCATGATGGACGTCCGGCAGATGCCGGAGAGCGAGCGGCGCAAGCTGAAATGCATGCTGGAACGCATGTGAAAGAAGAAGGGATCGGGAAACCGGTCCCTTCTTCTTTTGCCCAATAATCTGCCATCAATTTTGCCATCAAAATACTTTTCAATATGTTTCAAAATGTTCCAAAATGAACGGAGGGCAGTCAAAGGGACGTGCACGGAAAAAGCCCCGAAACCCTTATATTTCAAGGATTTCGGGGCTTTTCGGTCACTTTATGACCTGGCACACCGCATGGCGTGAAATGTGAACTGGGGGAGGGGAGCGGCTCGCCTTCGGATAGGGCGGTGAGGGCTCCTTCCAGGGTCAGGTGGGAATCGTCGCCGGTGAAGTTAAGCTGGAGGATCAGTCTTCCGTCATCGAAGGCGTAGGCCGCCAGGAGGAATGTGTCCACCAGGTAGGAGCGCCAGACAGGATCCTCCAGGTCTCCGTCCCGGAAATTTCGGAGGAACCAGATCACAGAATCCCGGTCCAGCTTCGGCTGTTCCATGCGGGCGATGGAGATCGAACCTTGCAGATCCGCTTTCTGCGCCTCCAGGGATTTCAGACGCGCACCGAGTTCCGCCGAAAAGAAGCCGCTTTCAATGGCTTTCAGGCAGCCGCCGATGGCGCTTTCGACCTGGGTAAGGCTGGCTTCCAACTCCGCCGCCGGGTCGGCGCTCTGCTCCTGTTCCTGCCAGGCCATATAGCGGTCCGCGAAGGCGTTGACGATCTCATCGGAGCGGGCGGCTTCGGCCAGCTTGCGAACGACCAGGTCTTCCAGCTCCTGCTTCGGATTCTTCTTTTTGTCGCACTTCTTTTTCCTGGCCGCGTTGCAGATATAATAGCGATAGGTGGTGCCGTTGTGGCCGGTGCCTGCATAAGAGGTCATGGGCTCTCCGCAGTGCCCGCAGAAGAGCTTGCCCGTCAGCAGGAAGCCGCCGTCTTCTTTTTTCAGGGCCGGTTTTTCATGGTGCATCTTCAACAACTCCTGCACTTTATCGAAGGTCTCCCGGGAAACCAGAGCCGGGATCCCGTGTGGGTCCTCAATTATGTCGAGGTATCGGTATACCCCGGCATATTTTTCGTTTTGGAGTATCCTGCGGATGGAATTGGCGTTGAACGGCCTGCCGGTGGCCGTGCGCAGGCCGGAAGCGTTCAAGCGGGAGATGATATCCACGGTAGATTTCCCGGCGGCATACTCGGCAAAGATGCGCTGGACGATGGGGGCCTTGTCCGGATCCGGCTCGAAGGTGCCGTCCGCGGCCTTGCGCAGCCCATAGACTTTGACGCCCAGGGTCTGCCGCTTCAGAGCGGATTCGTAGTTGCCGCGCTTCACATTCTGCGAGAGGTTTGCGGAATAGTATTCCGCAAAGCCCTCCATGATGCTCTCCAGGATGATGCCCTCCGGGCCCTCCGGGATACTCTCCTTGGCATAGAGCAGCCGGACGCCATGCTGACGGAGCCGGGCCTTGTAGATCGCGGCGTCGTATCTGTTCCGGGCGAAGCGGTCCATCTTCCAGCAGATCACCGCGCTGAAGGCGCCGGATTCGGAATCCCGGATCATCTTCTGGAACATGGGGCGCTGATCGCTGGTGCCGGAGAGGGCACGATCCGGGTAGACGGCCACGACGCGCAGGCCGCTGCGTCGGGCAAATTCCCGGCAATCACGGACCTGACCCTCGATAGATTCCTCTCGCTGGCCGGAGGAAGAATAGCGTGCGTAGATCACCGCGGCATCCGCCGGAGCCGCCGTTTCAGTCTTTCGATTTGCGATACGATCACCTTCTTTCCCGTCGAAGGGACTGTCTGAAAACGCAAAAAAACGGGTCAAAACAGATACCTATTCCTGTCTGAAAAAAGGAACGGAAAATGGTATCGATTTTCCGATTTTTATTCTCCCCACAATGGAGCGGGAGATTCTGGTATCAAAATGGCCGGGAAAATTAGCGGGGTCTTTTTGATCGGAGCAGCCGGGGCCATCGGCAGCCTTGCAGAGCCTTTCAAGAACCTTACAATTTCGGCGCGAAGCTGCGAGGCCAGGCGGCAGCCTGGGCAGCCACATCAGCCGGGAGAAAGGTTATCTTTTGAAAAACAGGGAAGAAACGAAAGAACTGCACAAGAAAGTGAATTATCTTTCCGAAAACTCAAGAATACAGAGAGTTCCACAAGAGGAACTTCACTTTTTCTTTCAGAATACTTTGCTTTCAGTAGAGAAGTTACCTATTCGGCTGCCGGAAGAGATCCAGAACCAGTACTTTTTTTGAATGAATCCGTCTCAGACAAATGCTGAACGAAATGTAGAGCCTCGTCCTGGCCAAGGGAATTAAGTCGGCGAAAGTCAGAGATAAAAGTTAATTCGTCTCCAGAAAGATTATTAGGAATATGCGGGATAACGCCTGCTTTGAGCTCATGAATATAAAAAAATACGGTACCTTGCTGTGATTCATTGAGAGAAGAAAACTCAGACCATAAGCGATTCATATTTGCTGACGCGGCATCATGAGGGAATTTCTCTGAAAGTTTATCTTGATAACCTTCAAAACTGGGAACACCATGACTAAGAAGAATATATATACATTCGAGAAGAGAAGCATTGAAAAAATCATTATAAAGATCAAGAGACCATTCGTTATCTCCAGTTGCTAATGGAAGGTTATAACCGAAAGCTCCCATAATATCTGAGATACCATAGATTTCACATAGACAGAGAAAAGTATTGACGTTAGGGGTAGATACACCATTCTCATAACCGCTCAATGTTTTGGGTGAAATAACAATACCGCGAGATTTGAGCTTGTCAACGACCTGTTCACACGTTAGTCCAGCCATGTTTCTGTGTTGACGCAAGATCACAGGAATCTTAGTTTCCTTTTTCATAATCATCACCTCAAAACTACAATACGACTAAAAAACGAAATAGTCAACAAAAATTCTGAGAATCTAAGAAGAAGGTATTGACAATCTTAGATTCTCAGATTATTATGAACATAAGGTCTTAGATACTAAGAACATATGGAGTGATAAAGAATGACAGTTGAAGAAAAGATAGCCAAAACAATCAAGGAAACGGGCATGACACTCGCGGCGGTATCAAGAAAGACGGGGATTGAATATAACAAGCTCCAGCCAAGCATGAAGGGACGCCGAGAACTCAGGGCGGATGAATACCTGAAACTGTGTTATTTGCTCGGAAAAGATCCCCGGGACCTGGCAAGGGACACAATGCAATGAAGGGTGGTAACCATGGCGTTTGACGATAACCTGCGGCAGCGGAGAAGGCAACTGGGGCAGACCCAGGAAGAGCTTGCCGGGAAGCTGGGCATGAAGCAGAGCACCATCGCCTGCTATGAGACGGGGGAGCGGGAGCCGGGATTCCAGACACTGGTGAAACTGGCGAAATGCCTTGGCGTAACTCCGAATGATCTGCTGGGCTGGAGAGACGAAAGCGGCCACGGCAGCCGGCAGTCAGAGACGGAAACCGACGAAACCGCCTTGACAAGGACCGGATTCATTCAGATTCACCGGATCATCCGCGGAAAAAACGGGGATGCCGACACCACCACCGAATCGTGGATCAACACGGACCACATCATCAGCATCGAGCCGGGCGGCCTGTACCCGGGGACGCGAATCATTCTGCAAGGCAACTACATCCGAGCAGAAGAGAACGCAGCGGAGCTGCTGGCGCGGATCACGGAGGCCAGGAAAAACAAATTTTGAAAATTTCTTCTCGCGGCAGGGTGGTCAAAATGGCCTCCAAAACGGCATTTATTAGTGAGAGGTATAAAAACCGGCTCGATTCTACATTCATTGTGAGGGCAATTCCCAGGACGGAAACAGGAGGAAGACATGAAACAGACGATCACGCAGGTGGAGGTGCGGGGCACGGTGAAGCCGGAGCTGATCCCCGGATATCAGATGGAATGGGGCTGCCGCCAACTGAAGCGCATGATCACCGCCGCGCTGGAGGATCCGGAACGTCGGGCGGAATACGAGGCCTTCAAGAAGGCGCGGGCAGCAGAGAGGGGAGAGCAGACGGCATGAAGCATGCACCGATGAGAGGGCGGACCTGCTGGCTCTGCGGACGGAACGGCAACGGAGATCCGCTGGACAAGCATCACATCTTCGGCGGCTGTAATCGGAAGCTGAGCGAGGAATATGGGCTCTGGGTGCCCCTGTGCCACCGGCGATGCCACGAGAGCGGGCCGGAAGCGGTGCATCGAAACATGGAGACGATGCAGCGGCTCCACGAATACGGACAGGAGCTGGCCATGGAGGAAAACGGCTGGAGCATCGACGATTTCCGGCGCATCTTCGGGCGGAACTATCTTCCGGAGGACTGGGAGCCAAGGGCCGAAGAGGAAGGCTTCTTCATCCTGGAGAATGATGAGGCCTGCTGACGGAGGCAAGCTCCGGGCGCTGAGTGCCCTATATGGAGGGGAAGGGGGATCCGGGAGCCCGCTTGGGCAACGGGACAAAGCGGATCGCCGACTGCGGGAGTGTTCTTTGCCGACGGTCATGTGGTTTCGTCCAGCTTACCTCCTTTCTATACCCGCAGCCCCTTCCCTTCCATATAGGGCACCCGGACAAGCAGCGGCACGGCACAGCTGGGATTTGCTATGCGAGGGCGTTGCCGTGCGATGCTCAGCTGGGGCAAAGCATGGCTCAGACTCACAATGCGGCGGCATTGCATAGCGAAAGCACGCACAGCAGAGGCATTGCACGGGATTGCAGTGAGTTGCAGGGGCAGGGCAGTGATTTGCCGAGAGATGCAACGGAATAGCGCAGCTGCGACACGCTAAGACCTGCGTTGCAAAAGAGTAGCCCAGCTTCGATATGCACCGCCGGGGAACTGCACGGCTATGGACGGCATGGCACCGCAGATGCATTGCCGAGAATTGCGGCGAGCTGCAAAGGCAAGGCACGTCCTTATTCGCCGAAATGTCAGGCGTCGGGCCTGACAGCCCAACACCTGAAAGATTCCGGCGAAACGTCCTTCCCAAATCGAAGCGGCTGCTTCGATTTGGAGAGGAGGAGCCGGGGGAATCTTTCGGTTGCTGCCGCTGGCGGCGGCAATCGACATTCCCCCGAGCGACGACGAAGCAGAGGCATAGATGAGCACCGAACAGCTGTGGCGAGGCTGTGCTCTGACCAGCAATGCAAGGGCATGGAACTGCGGAGCGACGCTCAGAGAGGCGACGGAACTGAACGGCAGGGCACAGCTGGGCTGAGAATGGCTGCGGCACAGCCAAGAACAGAAGCGCGAAGCAAGGGCATGGCATTGCGAAGCGGGTCGCTGAGATGCGATGGCAGGGAACTGAACAGCGGCGTTAAAAGGGAACGATTTGAAAGGAGAGCGGACCAATGAAGACCATGAAGATCAGGATCACGTTCGTAGAGCCGATCCTGGGGACAAGCCCCCGGAATGAGGACATCTATCGGGATTTCATCGGCAGCAAGGCGCCGGATGCGCCGAAGCTGGAAGAGGAGGTGGAGGCCCTGGGGGCGGAGACCGTCGCCGAAAAGGGCATGACCGTCTTCCCCCGGAACGAGGCCGGGCAGCCCATCCTCTGGGATTACCAGGTCAAGGGATTTTTCAAAGACGCCTGCAGCATGCTGGCGAAGGTGGGCGGCAAGGACGAAAAGGGGAAGAAACGGGCCGTCAACGAATCCGGCAAGATGACCGCCTACAAAAAGACCATCGACGGCCTGATCTTCGTGAAGCCCCGGCAGATCGTCCTGGAGCATCCCGGCGAGGTGGGCATCTGTCAGCGACCGCTGCGGGCCCAGACGATGCAGGGAGAGCGGGTTGCCCTGAGCATGAGCGAGGAGCTGCCCGCAGGCACCACCGCAGAGATCGAGATCACCTGTCTCTGCGACGAGCATGCGGCCGCCGTCCGGGAATGGCTGGACTATGGCATCCTGCGGGGGATCGGCCAATGGCGGAACAGCGGAAAGGGGCGCTTTGCCTGGCAGGAGCTGGCATGAGGAAGCTGCATTTGCTGGTGACGGACGCGGAGACGGGGGAGCCGGTCACCGTCGGCGGGGCGAAGATGGATTGTGAGACTGAGACCCTGATGATGGTCTTTGAAATGGAGAGAGACGGGAGACCGGCCATCACCGCAGCGGCCAGCGGCCTGGAGGGCTGGGAAGCGGAAGACCGGCGGCAAGCGCCCATTCGGGGGCTGATGACGCTGCTGGGAAGTCTCTGCAAAGGAAAGCCGGACGAAAGAACGGCCGGGATCATGGAGGCCTGCGACAGCTTCGCGAAGATGCTGATGGAGCGATTGGACGGCGAGACAGTCGCCTGGCTGCTGATGCAGATGGCGGAGGGCGTGGCCAGAGAGACCGTCGAGAGGAAGGAGAAGCCCAATGAGTATCGGAACTAAGAAGATGATCGCGTCGGTCCTTGGGTGGACAAGCCTGCTGCTTATGCTGGGAGTGGTCCGCGGAATGGAAACGGGAGCTATCAGGCTGGGCGTCGGCGCGGCGCTGGCCTTTGGGCTGGAATTGTTCGGCGCGGCGGCGCTGTGGAAGGCCGGGTGGATCAGGCTGTGAGAATCCACGACCTGAAGATACTGCCGCACTATTTCGAGGCCGTAAAGCGCGGGGACAAGCGTTTTGAACTGAGGGAAAACGACCGTGACTATAAGGAGGGCGATGTCCTTCGACTGCGGGAATGGTCCGAATTCATTGGATACTCCGGACGGGAAATCACGGTACAGGTCACTTATATGCTTCGGGGGCCTGGCTTCGGACTGCGGGAAGACTACTGCATCCTGTCATTGGGGCCGGAAATCGAGGTCACAGGGGTGAAAGACAATGGATGAATACATCAAGAAGAATACTGCGCTGAAAACCATCTTTGATTCTGTAGGGAAGCCTGCAACAGAGATATATCAGGCAGTCCGGGACCTGCCCGCAGAGGACGTTGTAGAGCGGAGTACAGCATATTGGGAATGGGAGCCCATTTGCGCGGATCAGGAATCCGGTGAGTGGCGATGCGGCAAATGCCGCCGAACACCCCAAACATGGTGAAACAAACTGCAGGCTTGCTATCCTACCAAGAATCCCGGAGGGAACTATTGCGGATTCTGCGGCGCGAAAATGGGAGACGCCACATGATCCCGGCCATCGTGATGAAGCTGCTGACCACCATGGCGTTACTTTGCGGCATGAGCCTCGCACCGGTGCTGCCAGAGGCAACGGAAGCCCCTCATCCGGCGCTGTGCGCCATTCCGGGCGAGAGGGCCCCATGCTGGGACGCGCCTGCTACTGCCGAATTCCTCCAAGGGAAGGCAGAGGGAGAGCGGAAACGCACTGGGGAGGCGGAGACGGACACGGAGCGTCTGGCCTGCGCGATCTATAGCGAGGCGGGCGGCGACGAGTGCAGCGACGAATGCCGGATCGACGTGGGTGACATAATCCTCAACCGGGTGGAAGACAGCCGTTTCCCGGGCAGCATCAAGGAAGTGCTGACGGCGCCGAAGCAATACGGACGATTTGCCGTGACCGGGGTGATCTGGCCGGAGCGAGCCCGGAAGCCGGAGGAAGCCCACGCGGTGGAGCGGGCGTACAGGATCGCAGAGCAGCTGCTGGCCGGAGAACATGGAGAGCTTTATGGTCAGGGGTACGTATGGCAGGCGGAATTTGAGCAGGGCAGCGACGGCTTCTGGCTGGACGGGCTCTTTTTCGGGAGGTGAGCGGGCTTGCTGACGAAGATCCTCATGGAGATCAGAATGACCGGGGACACCCAAGGCTGCAAGGAGATCGTGGCAGTCGAGCTGGAGCGTTACCTTCTGGAGATCGGACCGGCGAGGGTGCGCTGCCTGGGAGCCACCGTTGAAGAAGATGAACAACTGAGAATGGACCGGGGAGGTATCCCGAACATGTCCCGGGGCCGCGCATGAGTCGTCTCGGGCCCAGGGACCTCCTTACATAAGCGCGATCCGCTGTAGCGCTCCCCAAGGGGAAGATCGATAGAGGCCGAGGGGCCGAGCGGTGGAACACCGACGCGACGGATCAGGGGAAGCCGGGCGGGGAAGCCCGCCCGGCGGAACTCCGACGATATACCGGGGTAGCACAACAGGGAGTGCAGGCAACGCGGCGTAGGCCGAAGCAGTGTGTCAAAGATGCAGGTTCGAGGCCTGCCCCCGGTACCAGGGACCGGCGGCACCGATAGGGCTGCACGGTACCTCTCATCTCCTTTCTTTCATCATATTGCGCAGATCCGTGGATGCGCGCTTTGCGGCAGGAACCTGCTGTCCCAGAGTAGGGCGGAGAAATCCGCCTGCTGCGGATCAGGGTAATGCCGGGCGGGAACGCCCGCCCGGCAGAGCTTTCCCAATGAAGGAGGCAAGCATGAACACAGTGAGAACAAGCGGCGTCGAGTTCTGCGCGATCTTCAAGGAAACGGTACAGCGGGAAGGTGCGGAGAAGCTGCTGGAGTGGATGCGGCTCAGCGGCATCATGAGCGACCCGGCCAGTTCCCGGCACCATCTGGCGGAGCCCGGCGGCCTCTGTCGGCACAGCATCAACGTATACCGGCGTCTGAAATGGCTCTGTGAGGCGGAAAAGGCCCGCAACCCGGGCTTCCGGATGCCGGAGGAGGAGAGCATGGCCATCGTGGGCCTGCTGCACGATCTCTGCAAGGTGGGACTGTACCGGCAGGGAAACAAGGGGTACAGCGTCTATGACGAGTTCCCCTTCGGACACGGGGAGAAGAGCGTGTTCCTGATCCAGAAATACATGGACCTGACGGAGGAAGAGGCGCTGGCCATCCGCTGGCACATGGCATCCTGGAACGACGGCGAGAAGAAAACGGCCGGAGACGTCTTTGAAAAGCACGAGCTGGCGCTGCTGCTGCACATGGCGGACGAGCTGGCCACGTTCATAGACGAACGATGAAGGGCTTCACACCGGAAGAACTGGCCCTCCTGCGGGAGGCGGACGAGAAGATCGACCGGGAGGAGGGCCTGACGGCAGCGGAGGTGAAAGCTGCCGTCAGCCGGGACGCCGACGCACGGCATGATCGGGCGGACGGTCGAAAGGCCAGGAAGCTCCAGTACCAAAAGGAGTATGCCAAGAAGCACGCCCGGGCGGTGAAAGCGAAAAACCGGAGGTACTACGCCGCCAACAAGGAGCGGCTGAAGGCATACCAAAAGCAGTATAACAAAGAACATGCGGAGGACATCAAGGCCAGGAAGGCGGCCTACTATACCGCGAACAAAGAGCATTTCCGAAAACTGAGCAAGCAATACAACGAGGGCCACAAGGAAGAGATCCGGGAACAGCATCGGAAGTATGACGCGGAGCACCGGGAGCAGATCAACGCCCGGCGGCGGGAATACAGAGCGGCGCACCGTGAGGAGATCAACGCCAAGGCGCGGGAACGATACGCCGCGAACCTGGAGGCCAACCGGGAGAAGAAGCGGGCGGCCTACCTCAGACGGAAGGCACGACTGGAGGAAAATAAGCCGTCATAGCTCAGCTGGCAGAGCAGCCGACTTGTAATCGGCAGGTCGTGGGTTCGAGTCCCACCGGCGGCTCCAGGGGAAACCCTAACGAATTAAGAGGAGAGCGAGACATGGACAAGGCAATGGAGGCCATCGGGACGCAGCAGGCCAGGGTGAAGGTCAGATCCGCACCCTGGATGGTGGGCGAACAGCTGAAGGACATGATCCGGCGGGAGCCGGGGATCGGGGAGATCATCGCCCAGGACCTGACCGCCGGGGGAATGAGCCTGGAGAAGGCGGAGGAGAAGATCAAGGCCTTTGCGGACAAGCACAAGACCGGGACTTTCGCCTGCGTCACGCCGGCGGAGGCGGAGGGCATCCTGCGGGAATATTTCGGCTTGCCAAAGGCGGGGGACGTCCCTCATCCGTCGCCTGCGGGCGACACCTTCCTTCAGGGGAAGGCAGGGGAGGGAGTGATCGACCTTGCCGACTTCTTCTGAGGGACGAAATTACGTCCGGGATATGCCACGATCCGCGCCGGACTACCTGCGGGAGTGGGCCGAGGCGCGGACGTGGACGGAAAACGCCCTGCTTTTCCGCTGCGATATGCTGGCGGACCCCATGACCGGGCTGAAAAGCAAGGCGGCCAGGTGCCGCTGCACCGCCTGCGGGTCGAAATTCTGGCTGGACTGGATCCCAGGCGGGTCCTGCCGCTACGGCGGGACCGGGGGCATCCGACTATGGGAGGCCGGGAAATTCGCGGAGGTGGCGGACTATCGGATCTGCAAATGCCCGGAGTGCGGCGCGGAGGTCACGGCGCGGCACATCCGCAGCGGCGGGGAATACGCCGGGGAGCACGCCTGGCCGCTGACCCTCCACCGCATACAGGGGAAGGGGGAAACGGACCGGCTGGCCCTCGTCTGCTGGGACGTGTTCAAGACCTTCGACGGCAAGGGGAACCGCCGCCTGAGCTTCCACCCCTATGAGGGCCTGGTGGCGGAGGAGACCGCGCTCAGGCGGATCACCTTCCACGGGGGCAGCTGCTTCGGCACCTGGTTCCGGGACGAAGTCCTCCAATGCCGCAGCGTCACCGACCAGATGCAGGCGATCACCGAGATCGTCTGCCCGGAGGGAATCGCCAAGGTCACGGAGGGAACCACTTGCGAGAACGCCAAGCTGGAGATCTACCTGGAGGAGGGGAAGATCAATTTCCCGGCGGCGTGGGTGCGGCTCTGGCAGAAACGGGGCGGCAGGGCGGAAAGCCTGCTGACCTGCGGCGCGGGCGGCATCGTCGGGAACCTCATGGGGCAGGAAAAGCTCGCGGAAACGAAATCCTACTATCAGAAATCGACTTA
>JAEEGI010023645.1_pt1 | contig 12045 bp, 10 predicted proteins | sample 8958751 | NCBI WGS metagenome assembly JAEEGI01 (sample SAMN16246545, study PRJNA631951) | gut metagenome | biome: gut microbiome; feature: rumen; material: KS-attached | host: Bos | place: Iran: Karaj | collected 2018-10 | reverse complement strand
AAATATAAAATTAATTATTTCAATAATCCTTTTGACTCTAGTTTCTACTCCTGTCGTACTGAGCATTTTTTGGCAGCCTTGGGATCCAAACTTCATGAATTATGAAGAGATTTTATCGGCTCCGTCGACCTCTCATATCTTCGGAACGGACAACTACGGAAGGGATATTTACGCGAGGATAACGGACGGCGCCCTGCTCACTTTCGGTATCGCATTTCTCACTGTAACGATCGGTGCTGTGGTCGGTACGATCATCGGTGCCGTGACCGGTTATTTCGGAGGAAGGATCGATGAGCTTCTTATGAGGATAAACGATGCTCTCGCATCTTTTCCGAGTGTGCTTCTTGCGCTTGTTGTTGTGAGCGTGCTCGATCTTGGAACCCTTAATGTCTGTATTGCGCTCGGGATCGTCTTTATCCCGAGCTTTGCCCGTGTCATGCGAGCGGAGTTTATGGCCGGCAGAGAGCGCGACCATGTTCAGAACGCACGCCTTATGGGAGCGAGTGTTCCTCGTATCCTTTTCTTCCATATATTCCCCGGGACTCTGCCGGTGTTTATTCCGACAGTCATGCTCGGATTCAATAACGCGATCCTCGCCGAAGCCGGCCTCGGCTTCCTCGGACTCGGTGTTCAGCCGCCCGATCCAAGCCTCGGACGCATGCTCTCGGAATCAAAGACGTACCTGATCTCGGCGCCCTGGTACGCATTCTTTTCGTGCCTCTTTATGGTGGTCTCGATCTTAGCCATCACGATGCTGGCTGAAAATATAGGCGTAGAAAGCATCAATTACCGCTCGGTAAGAAAGCGTATAAGCAGCATCATCATAGGAAATCTGAAAAAGATAGTTCCCGACCCCTCGAAGCTTCTTGAAGTTCGTGACCTCAGGGTTGGTTACATAGAAAAAGAAGGTATCGACGAAGTTATAAAGGGTATCTCTTTCAGCCTTGACAGGGGCGAGATCCTCGGAATCGTCGGTGAATCGGGTTCCGGAAAGAGCCTTTCCTCCTACAGTATCATGGGACTGATCCCCGATAAGGCCTGCATGACGGGTGGTGGGGTGTACTTAAGCGGCAAACCGCTCAACATGTCCTCTTCGAAGGCAAACTGCCGTATCCGCGGCGGGCGTATCGCCATGATCTTTCAGGAGCCTCAGACCTGCCTAAATCCTGTGCTCACGGTAGGGCAGCAGATCATGGAGATCATAGACCTGCACGACCCGGAGCTTGGACACAAATCTTTCAGAGGCAGGATAAGGGATATAATATCTTACAGAAAAGAGAGAAAAGAAGGCGAAATCGTTCAGGCAAAGCAAATATCTGAAGGAAACAAAGAAAGCGAAATCGTTCAGGTAGAAAAAATATCCGAAGAGAAGAAATACGGAAGCGGTGTACCGGTTATAATGACCGATTTGAATGCATCCGGAGATATAAAAAAAGAAATAAAAGATTTGAGAAAAGAGCGTGTACTTCGCGCTATGGAAGATGCGGGCTTAGATGACTGCGAAGCCCTCCTCTCGAAATACCCTCACGAGCTTTCGGGCGGCATGCGTCAGCGTGTCATGATCGCCATGGCACTTGTGAGTCGCGCCGAGGTCATAATCGCAGACGAGCCTACAACCGCACTTGATGCAAAGATTGCGGATGAAGTGCTGGATTCATTCGCCCACATAAACAGAAAATACGACACCTCGATCATCCTTATCTCACATGATCTTAAGGTTATTGAGAAGATCTGCCACCGCGTACTCATCATGCAGGATGGTCTGATCACAGAGGAGCTTATCGTCGAGAGGCAGGACAGTCTTACTCCGAAAGAACCGAATGCAGAGAGACCGTATGAATCTGCAGCGGAAAGCCCGAAAAACGACCTTGGCGAAGGATCTCATGGATCAGAAAAGGAAGATGACGGTCGGACAACCAAAGGCGGGAAGTTCTCTTCGCCTTGCACTGAATACGGCAAAAGCCTTCTTGAAGCAGCTTTTTCTGAAAAACGTTACAATGATACACAAGTGTCCGGAAACGTTCTTTGCTCACTTAAAGATGTTGACATTTCGTATCCTCTTCAGGCCGGAAACATCATCAGAAGGGGCAAGCTTCGAGAGGTTGTTCATAAGGTCAGTCTTGATGTATATGACGGCGAGACCCTCGGGATCGCCGGACCGAGCGGATGCGGAAAGTCGACTCTTGTGAAAGCGATAGCGGGATTACTCCGCCACGTGAAAGGTGAGATAACGCTGAACTGCGAGAGACCCGCGATGGTGTTCCAGGATCCTCAGGCCAGTCTCTGTCCGACTATGACCGTCCGTCAGATCCTCGAGGAGCCACTCAAGCTTTCGGGTGTAAGATCCGGCGAAGAAAGGCTGAGCCGTATCCGAAAGATCCTGGCTGACACAGACCTCTCCGAGGAGCTCCTTTCGAGACGTGTTTCGGGTCTTTCCGGAGGTCAGAAACAGCGTATTTCTATAGCCTCGGCACTACTATTAAATCGTAAATTAATTATCCTCGATGAGCCCGTTTCGGCCATCGATGTCACCCTAAGAGAGCAGCTGCTTGAACTGCTCTGCAAGCTTAAAACCAAGCACGGACTCACATATATTCTCATCTCTCACGACGAGGCACTGCTTGACCGGTTCTGCACGAGAGTTGTGAGGATGAGCGAGGGAAGAATCATAAATTGAGGAGGACCAATGAAACTGATAATAATCCGCCACGGTGATCCCGACTATGAGCATGATTCTCTGACAGCGACCGGCAGGCTTGAAGCAGAGGCGCTTTCCGAGAGGATGAAGAACATCCGGGTTGACAAGAGCTATGTGTCGCCGCTCGGGCGGGCAAAAGAGACTGCGGCACCCTGTCTTGCAAAGATGAACATGCAGGCTGAGGAGATGCTGTGGCTGCGCGAGTTTGCTCCTAAAGTTGACAGACCGGAAAAAACCGGAGTGGCGTGGGACTGGCTCCCGGCCGACCGTGCAAAGATGCCTTATGCTTTTGATGATGAGCGTTGGACAGAGTTTCCTGCTTTCAAGAAGGCTCGTGTAAGGGAAGAAATTGAGTGGATCCACAAGGAATTCGAAGCCCTTCTCGAACGTCACGGGTACCGCAAGGAAGGAAAGATCTTTAAGGCTGTGAGACCGAACAATGACACCGTCGTGCTGTTCTGTCATTTCGGTCTTGAGTGCGTGCTTTTGTCGTACCTCTTGAATCTTCCGATCTTTACACTCTGGCATGCAACAATCGCTGCACCGACAGGAGTTACGACTGTTGCCACTGAAGAGAGAAGGGAAGGGATCGCGCAGTTTCGGATGCTTTCTTTCGGTGACACCTCACATCTCTATGCAGCCGGAATGCAGCCTTCCTTTTCGGGGAGGTTTAGGGAGTGTTATACCAATGAAGATGAGAGAAAGGACTGATGGCCCACCTGGGGACGGGGGTTGTGGACCATCGTTTCCCAAGTGTCGTCAATTGGCGCTGTTTGAAACGATGGTCCATAACCCCCGTCCCCAGGTGGGCCATCCTATATGCGTGAAAGGAGCCAAGATGGATTACAGACCGATACCGGAACTTGAAGAATACATCAGACTTAATTACGTCGAGATCAAACCGGCACCCGCGGCCGCAAGAGGCTTTTTTGGCGCCGCTTTCGGGAGTGGCAAGGCAAGAGCTTCGAAGGCTAAAGATGACGAGCCTGATTTTCTTTATGAAGAAAAAATGTGCATGTCCGTCTGCGCTTCGAAGGCGGCATTTGATGAAAAGCACGAAAGCAAGCCTGGGAAAACGGCGCTTGAAGAAGATTACGAGAGCGTGTTTGAGGAACCTGCGTTCGAGGAAGAGCATGAGAGCAGGCTTGAAGAGAGGATGAAGCATCTTTCGGATACCTTTTCGGAGTATCTGCTCTACATTATTGAAGAAAAGCAGATGGCGAATGCAGAGGTGTATAAGCGTGCGCTCGTTGACAAGAAAACCTTTTCAAAGATCAAGAACAATGCGGATTACCACCCGCAGAAGCTCACGGCGCTCTGCCTGTGTGTCGGAGCGCGCCTGAACCTCGATGAAACAAAGGATCTGCTTGCACGCGCCGGCTACGCGCTTTCACCGTGCGACAAGACGGATGTGATCTTTTCGTATTTTATTGAAAACGGGATATTTGACATGATTGAGATCGATATCCAGCTCGAGGGTCACGGCCTGCCGTGCATCATAGCATGATCATGGTGTAGAGACGATCGCTTGGCATTACCCATGGATAAAGCGAGAACTTATATTTGTCTTTCGATAAATAATCATAACTTTTCAGGGTCGCCCGCACGGCGACCTGTTTTGTTTTTGAATTTCATATAATGAGCCTGTAAGCAAGGATCAAAGCCGTAACGCTTATAATCCTGAGACCGGTAATCATACAGAAGAAAACGGCCTGTATGATCACAAAAGAGCAAAACATGCATTTAACAGGAGGTTCATTATGAGAAAAGATTTAGCGGAAGTTGTTTTCATTCTTGACAGGAGCGGTTCGATGAGTGGACTTGAGTCGGACACGATCGGCGGTTTCAACTCGATGATAGAGAAACAGCGAGTTGAGGAAGGGGAGGCTTACATCTCCACAATCCTCTTTGACGACAGAACCGAAGTGCTTTACGACAGAGTCCCCGTTAAGAAAGTGGAGCCGATGAATGACAGGCAGTACTATGTACGCGGCTGCACTGCTCTGCTCGATGCGGTCGGAGGTGCGATCGATCACATCTCTAACATCCACAAGTACGCAAGGGAAGAGGACAGACCCGAAAAGACGTTGTTTGTGATAACCACCGACGGGCTTGAAAATGCGAGTCATATCTATGACTACCGCAAGGTGAAGAAGATGGTCGAAGAGGCGAAGGAAAAACGCGGCTGGGAATTCCTGTTCCTCGGGGCGAACATCGATGCCGTCGAAGTCGCAGGAAGATTCGGGATCGATGCCGACAGGGCGATCAATTATGAAAGCGACCGGATGGGCACTGCGATCAACTATCGCGCCCTTGCAGGAGCAGTATCGGCTGTAAGAAGATCAAAAAACAGGAAGGAAGCGTCGGTGATGATGGAAGCCTGCTGCGCACCAATCAGGGAGTACTATGAGCAAAAAAAATATACAGGGAGTACTATGAGCAAAAAAAATGTTGACACGGATTTAAATTTGTTGTAATATAACCCCTGCGTGTGACGAATGTGTCGCACGCGGAACCATCATCAAGCAGAGTGTCCGCTCTCACCTCAGGCGCACGAGGGTTGCAGCCGAAGGGTTCATAAATCGCATGGGTCGTTTTTGTGGCTCATAATGTTTATGTGTGGATCGCTCTCGCTGTCCATGCTTTTTTTATGTTGAACGAACGCTTTCGTTCGCAAATATTTAGGAGGTAACGACCATTAGCGAGTATTTGATTAACGATCAGATCAGGGATAAGGAAATCCGCCTTATCGGAGAGCAGGGTGAGCAGCTCGGGATCATGTCCGTCAGAGACGCTCTTAACATGGCAAAAGAAGCAGGGCTTGACCTTATTAAGATCGCGCCTACAGCCAAGCCGCCTGTCTGCAAGATCGCTGACTACGGCAAGTTCCGTTATGAGCAGATCCGCAGGGAGAAAGAAGCACGTAAGAAGCAGAAGATCACCGAGATCAAGGAGATCCGACTTACGCCCAATATCGATGAGAACGATCTGAAGACCAAAGCTAATCAGGCTCGTAAGTTCCTCACTCATGGGGATAAGGTCAAAGCGACTCTTAAATTCAGAGGACGTGAGATGGCTCATATGACTGCGGGAAAGGAAATTCTCGACATGTTCGCAGCAAACCTTGAGGATTGTTCGACTATTGAGAAGCCGGCCAAAGTTGAAGGTAGGAGTATGATCATGGTTCTTACCGAAAAGAAATGATCAACTTAATGTATATTATTTGAGGAGGAAACACATATGCCGAAGTTAAAGACTAACAGAGCAGCCGCAAAGCGTTTTAAGGCTACCGGAACAGGTAAGATCAAGAGAATGAAATGCGGAAAGCAGCACATTCTTACCAAGAAGACCACAAAGATGAAGAGAAGACTCAGAAAAGCAGCAATGATGGATTCCGCAAATCTTACGGCAACCAAGAAGATGCTGCCCTATCTGTGATCGGCGGCGAGAAGGAGGTAATTAAGAAATGGCTAGAATCAAAGGTGGCTTAAATGCCAAGAAAAAGCATAACAGAATCTTAAAGCTCGCTAAAGGTTTCAGAGGAGCTCGTTCAAATCAGTACAGAACAGCCAAGCAGGCAGTCATGAGAGCACTTGCAGCTTCGTTCGCAGGCCGCAAGCAGAAGAAGAGAGACTTCCGTAAGCTTTGGATCGCACGTATCAACGCAGCATGCCGCATGAACGACATTTCATACAGCAAGTTCATGTATGGTCTTAAGCTCGCTCAGATCGACATCAACAGAAAGATGCTTTCCGAGATCGCCATCAGCGACGCAGAGGGCTTCAAGAGCCTTTGCGAGACAGCAAAGAGCAAGCTTGCCTGATCAAGCGCTATAGAATTGAAGTATAGAGACAGAACGGTTTGTTCTGTCTCTTTTTTGTGCGATACAGAAGGCCGTAGCCCTTCCAATGGCGGACTTGTACGCGAGATGTCCCGTCGCATCGAGTAGGAGTCAGCCTACTCGATTGTGAGATGTCCCGTCAGATCGGGCAGGAGTCATGCGAGCAGGGCTTGATTCGGTTGACACAGGTAAGAATATTATATATAGTTATTGGTATCATGCAGTACAGCATTCGGGGGCACGGGGTAATGGACAAACAGTTAAGCACGGAAGAATTGTTGGTAATGTTGTTTAAGGAAAACGAGCCGGGGAATTTCTTCAGAGAGAACGAACCGGCGTTTTTGACGTTGTCTTTTCCGGAATATCTGAACACATGGTGTAAAAAACACCTTGAAGTGCCCGAGCATGTTATCCGCAGAGCCAACCTCGACAAATCCTTCGGGCATCAGATCTTTGCCGGCAAGCGTAATCCGTCGAGGGACACGGTGCTTCAGCTTTCGTTTGCTATGAATTCCGATTATAAACAGGCGCAGGAGATGCTCAGGATCGCAGGTAAGAGCCAGCTCTATCCCCGCATAAAAAGAGACGCTGCGGTCATCTTTTGTCTAAACAATCATAAATCACTCGTTGATACACAGATCATCTTGAATGATCTTGGATTGCCGATGCTCGGAGGAAAGAAGAATGAATGTGGTTGAGACCATCTCCGAAGGCATGGATGTCCTTCTGGGCGAAAGTGATTATCCGGATGATTTCCTCGAAAGCTACTGTCAGACTGAGTGTCTTGCGTCCCATAACGGTCGCGAGACTTTTCTTGTGCAACGCATTTCTGACGGAAAGAAGGGTATCGCGACCTGCTATGACCGTTCCATGTACCCTTTCAGCACCGACATAAGACTCCTGAGCGAACTCGATCATCCCGGACTTCCGCACTACTACAAGCAGTTCGAGAACGGGCAGATGGTCTGTATTGTCAGAGAATACATTGAGGGAGACACCTTAAACGCTTATGCTGCAAAAAAGCAGCTTTCACTCAGTGAGATCGTTGATATATCAAAACAGCTCTGTGATATCCTGGAGGTTCTTCACAACCATGACCCGCAGATCGTTCATCGTGATATAAAGCCCGAAAACATCATAGTAAGACCGGACGGGAAGATCGTCCTGATCGACTTCGACATTGCGAGGACCTTTAAGGAAGGAGAAGAGACGGATACGGTTTTCTTCGGTACAAAGGTCTATGCTCCGCCGGAGCAGTACGGATTCGGACAGACAGACAGTCGTGCGGATATCTATTCCTTCGGAGTGCTTTTGCGCTGGCTGGTGACAGGAAATGCCAGAAAGAATCCCAACGTCAGTGCGGCCCCCGGGATCGAGAGGATAATCGAGCGCTGTACGGCGTTTGATCCCAACCGCAGGTATACAAGCATTACGGAAGTCAGACGCGCTCTTGACGGGGTCCTGTCTTGTAAAAAGGAAAATAAGGCAGGGAAGATCATATGCCTTATGCTGATGGCAGTCGTTGTCCTTGCGGCAGGTTTTTTGCTCGGAAGGTTCGTGCCGGTGGATGATTCATCGGAGGTTGTCTTGTTTGACGAGCCTCTTATCGAACAGGCTGTTCGCGCGGCTATCGGCAAGGAAGAGGGTGAACTTACGAAGGACGACGTCTCGAAGGTAAATGCGATCTACATCTATGGTGACCGCGTGTTTGACGGCCCCGGGCAGTTCTTTGAATGCACGATAGACAAAAGCACGCAGGGTTCGATCCGCAACCTTGATGATATAAAGAAGCTTACGGGACTTAAAGAGTTGCGTATCGTCAATCAGGGATACATCGACGCATCCGGACTTGCCGGTAACGGGACGCTTGAGGCGGTGGAGCTTAAGCATTTGAAGCTTTCAAACCCCACGGCCATCGCGGATATCCCGAACCTTAGGGTGGCTGAACTGTTCGACAGCGGAATAACCGATACGACCATGTTCCAGAAATGTCCCTGGCTTGAAAACCTCAACGTCGGACACAACGACATAAGGAGTCTCGAGCAGATAGGAAGATCTTCAAGTGTTAAATACACGTGGTTTATGTTCCTCACGATGGATAATGTGGATGATATATCAGAACGGTTTCCGAATCTTGAAACGGTGGGGTTAAATCATGCGCAGATCGGTGATCTGTCGGGACTGCTGAAGCTTGAAAAGCTTAAGACACTGTATGTTCTTGAAGAACAGGAAGATGCCGTGAAAGAGCTCTTTAAAGGGAAAAACGTGGAGATAAAAATAGTTGATTGAGATCAAAAAAGTGGGCAGGTTGCACACCTTTTTTGATCTGATTGAGAGTATAATCATTTCTTATCTATAAGTTGTATAACGGAAAGGATGAAGATATGAGAAAAAAACTATCAATGGTATTGGCACTTTTAATGACTGTTGCATTGGTTATCGGTATTACCGGCCCGTTGGGAGTGAGTGCAGCTGCAAAGGTTAAGCTCAGCGCCTCTAAGAAAACTGTGTATGTGGGTGAACAGTTTGCTCTTGAGCTTACAGGTGCAAAGGGCGATGTTAAGTGGTCTTCTTCAAGCAAGAAGGTCGCAACCGTCAAGGACGGTCTCGTTACCGCCGTTAAAACCGGCAAGGCAACGATCAAAGCAAAGGACTCGAAAACAAATAAAACTTACAGCTGTAAGATCACAGTTAAGAAGAACGCTTTATCCAACAAGACTTTAAAGATCAAAGTGGGCGAGTCGGCAAGCATTGCTCTCAAGGGCAATACACCCACAGAGTGGTCATCTTCGGATGAGAGCATCGCTATCGTTAACAGCGGAACCGTAACCGCTGTCAAAGAGGGCAAGGCTACCATCACTGCCAAGGCAGGAAAGAAGAAGTACACCTGCAAGGTTACGGTAGCTGCCAATGAAAATGTTTCGGATGAGCCTGTTGAGCTTACGCTTTGGGTTATTGAAAGCGGAGAAGGTCTTTCATCGGCTTACATCAGAGCCATCGATGATCTGAAGAAAGCTTATCCCAATGTTACTCTTAAAGCAGAAACATTCGAGCAGAACTACTATAAGGACAAGATCAAGGCTTCTGTAGCAGCAGGCGATCTCCCTGACATCTTCTTCACATGGTCGGGATCGTTCCTCGGCGAGTTTGTTGATCTCGGCGCTGTATACTGCCTCGATGATATCATGGCCAGGTATATGAAGAGCGGAGACATCACTCAGGTAATGCTCGACAACGCTACCTATGATGACAAGCACTACGGCATCCCGATGGGCATGAACGCGGTTGTTCTTTATGCCAATATGGATCTTTTGAAGCAGGCCGGTGTTAATTCGGTTCCCAAGACTATGGACGCATTGTATGAATGCTGCGACAAGCTCGTTGCAAAGGGTATCACACCTTTCGGATGCGCTGCAGAGGACTGGTGCGTTTCCGAGTACATCGAACCCATGGCTGAGAAGAATATCGGAGCTAAGGCTCTCGGTAAGATCTTCAACGGAAAAGCATCTTTTGATAACGAAGGGCTGGCTGAAACCGTAGACATGTTCAAAGACATGCTCAACAGGGGATACTTTGGAAATGAACTCGGTCTCAGTAACGGAGATGTTTCCATGAGATTCATGGAAGGACGGTACGCGTTCTATATGAACGGATCTTGGAACGGTGGTATGTTCGCAAGCGATCCCGTGTTCGCTTCAAAGGTAACCGTTACTGAATTCCCCGTTATCAACTCAAAGAAGTCACAGCTCGGTGAGCTTATCGGAGGACCTTCGGATACACTTGCCGTTTCGGCATTCTCGAAGAATGTGGGCGTGGCTGCAGAGTACGCAGTTGCTCTCGGAAAGCTTGTCAGCATGTACAGCTATCTCCAGGGCGATGGACTTCCCACATGGAAGATCGGCTATGACGACAGCGGAGTAAACGAGATCACAAAGCAGATATCGAAGGTCGTTGCCGGCGCTAAGGGCTTTGTTCTCTTCGGTGACACAGCAATGCCTTCGTACGAGAAGGATCCTTATGTGGCTGCCCTCATGAAAGTATTTGAAGGAAACATGGACGGCAAGGCATTCACGGAAGAACTCGCTAAAGCGATCAGATAAATGACCGCTTGATTATCAGATAAAAAACGCTGAACAGGACAGGGCTTGCCGCATGGCAGGCCCTGTTCGGGTTTATATGCAGCATATGTTCCCGGTCGGCCTGCCCGGTTTATCCGGAAAGAACTTGAGGTCTTCGAGGGTTCATGACAAAATATGATATGCGTATCTGCGTTTCATAAGAAGAACCGCGACGTTTATAAATGCTAAAGTAGTTATATGAAAGATCACGAATGTACCGGTCGGAAAAAGCAGAGACCGGGTACTTGTTTAAACCGCGTAACACTGACCAATATAGCATTGGCCCCAAAACAGGGCTCAAGAGGATAGAATATAAGCGTTAAAGAAAGGAAAAAAGATGAGTCTTTCACACAGAAAAGCGAGAAAAGAGATCATTTTCAAGGATGCACAGGGCAATCCGCTTGCGGACAGACAGGTGAGCATTGAACAGAAGTCGCACAGCTTTCTCTTCGGATGCGGTGCCTTTGAGTTTATGAATCACATCAAGGACGCGAACGAGGAAACAGCCGATATCATCGAGAAGTGGCTTAAGATCTTCAATTACGGCACGCTGCCTTTCTACTGGGGAAGGTATGAGCCCGAGGAGGGCAAGCCCGATCAGGACACACTCATGAAGACTGCGAAGTACCTGCAGGAGCGCGGTATCAGGGTCAAGGGTCATCCCCTCTGCTGGCACACGGTCTGCGCGGACTGGCTCATGAATTACGACAACGCTACGATACTTCAAAAGCAGCTCGACCGCATCCACAGAGAGGTAACGAACTTTAAAGGCGTTATCGACATGTGGGATGTCATCAACGAAGTCGTTATCATGCCTGTTTTTGACAAGTACGATAACGCTGTGACCAGGATCTGCAACGACAGAGGCAGGATAGCACTGGTTAAGGATGTTTTTGCGGCAGCTCACGAGTCTAATCCGGACGCAACGCTCCTCATAAACGATTTCAATCTTTCGGAGGCTTACCGTATCCTTATCGACGGACTCTTAAATGCCGGCGTGCCCATCGGCGCGATCGGTATCCAGACGCACCAGCATCAGGGATATATGGGCAGGGACAAGGTTCTCGACATTCTTAGGAGATACGAGGTCTTCGGACTTCCGCTCCATTTTACCGAGAACACGCTCATTTCGGGCGATCTCATGCCTTCCTATATCGTCGACCTCAACGACTGGCAGGTTGACGAGTGGCCGACCACTCCCGAGGGCGAAGAGCGCCAGTGCAGAGAGATCGAAGAAATGTACAGGATCCTCTTCGAGCATCCTCTCGTTGAAGCGATCACCACGTGGGATTTCAGGGACGGCGCATGGCTCAAGGCACCTGCCGGATTCCTGAGGCTCGACAATTCCGAGAAGCCTTCCTACGAGATGCTCAGGAAGCTGATCAAAG
>JAEEGI010023644.1_pt1 | contig 12045 bp, 10 predicted proteins | sample 8958751 | NCBI WGS metagenome assembly JAEEGI01 (sample SAMN16246545, study PRJNA631951) | gut metagenome | biome: gut microbiome; feature: rumen; material: KS-attached | host: Bos | place: Iran: Karaj | collected 2018-10 | reverse complement strand
TACACTTTACCACCAATATTTAACCTTTATAAACACTTAAAGGGGTGTTTATAACAAGTCGGAATTAGCAAATCTTACGTGAACCGTCGCCAATGACTACATCATATACTTTCGGTTCGTGACCGTACTTCTCATTGAAGCGTTTCTTGGCATCTTCTATGAACTTCTTGTAGAGATCATTGCGCACAAGGTTGATTGTACAGCCACCGAAACCACCACCCATAATACGGCTACCTGTCACACCGTTTTCCTTAGCGATGTCGTTCAGATAGTCAAGTTCCTCACAAGAAACCTCGTAGTCCTTTGACAGACCTTCGTGGGTCTTGTACATCATCTCGCCAACCTTCTCGTAGTCGCCTTCGTTCAGTGCATCGCAGACAGCCAGTACACGGTCTTTTTCACCGAGTACGAATTTGGCACGCTTGTAATCCTCTTCGCCTACCTCTGCACGAACCTCATCCAGCTGCTCCCAAGTACAGTCACGCAGGGTCTCGAATTTACCCTCCGGATGTCTGGCCTGGATGTGCTTCACAACATTCTCACAACTATTACGACGATCGTTGTAAGGAGAACCTGCCAGCTGGTGTTTTACAACAGAGTCAAGCAAAACCAAACGATAGCCATCTGGCTTGAATGGGAAATACTCGAACTCACGGCTGCGGCAGTCAAGACGCATCAGACAGCCTGCCTTTCCGAATACAGAAGCAAACTGGTCCATGATACCACAGTTGACACCACAATAGTTGTGTTCTGTAGCTTGACCAGCGAGAACCATATCCCACTGAGAAACCTTGTTCTCGCCAAAGATATCGTTCAGACCACATGCGAAGCAACTCTCCATCGCAGCTGAAGAAGACATGCCGGCACCCAGAGGTACATCACCTGCAAAGGCGATATTGAAACCTTTAACGGGAACGCCCAATTTCTTCATCTCCAGTGCAATACCATAGATGTAGCGAGCCCAACTTGCACGAGGGCCATTGGGGTCGGAGAGTTTGAAGTCTACACGATCTTTCAGGTCAATAGCGTATGCCATGACTGTATCCTCAGTACCGTTTGCACGCATCTCAGCCATGACACCTTTGTCGACTGCTCCTGGGAATACAAATCCTCCATTATAGTCGGTGTGTTCACCGATGAGGTTAATGCGTCCAGGAGATGCATATACATTACCAGTCTTTCCGTCAAAATGCTTGATGAAACGGCTTCTTACAAATTCAATATCCATAATGATTCTATTTTAAAGAATGATGTTGAAACTTAGTCGACTTTGATGTCCTTGTTTACGTTCTTGCTGCCGATGAGGGCATAGAACAGGATATAGGCCAACATACCAATCACGAGCCAGTAGCTGAAAATCTCACCTGCAGATTTTGCCATAGCCTCCTGAATCAACGGCATGATACCGCCACCAACAACCATCGTCATGAATAAACCTGAGGCTGCTTCGGTGTACTTGCCCAGACCTTCAACAGAGAGATTGAAAATACCTCCCCACATCACAGATGTGCAAAGACCACAGGCAGGAATCAGGAATGCCTTTGCGGGCACATCATGTCCGCTGAACGAAATCGTCACGCTCTCAGGCATGAAGATGGCAATGAGCAGAAGGATGATAGCCACAGCACTTACTGTAGACAGCTGGGTTTTGGTTGATACTTTACCAGAGATAGCACTTGAGCAGGCACGTCCGATCATCATCAGGAGCCAATAGGCTGCTGCTAAAGTTCCGCCGACAGCTGCTGCACCTTCGAAGGGCAGTTTCGTTACGTAGAAGTTCAGCTCCATGGGGATGCCAATCTCAATTCCTACGTAGAAGAAGATGGCGATAACGCCAAGCAGACAATGGCGGAAAGCCAGTGGGCTGTGCTCATACTTAGGCTCTATCTTTCCGAGTGTAGGCTCAGGAATCGAAACGCGGCTGATGATCACAAACGAGATGGCAAACACAGCCATACCGATGAAGAGCAAGGGAGCCACATCGCTCATACTGGTGTCCTTGGTGACAGTACCTACGAGGATACCTGCCAACAGCGGTGTCAGTGTTCCGGTCAGTGAGTTCAGAGTTCCACCAACCTGAATGAGCTGATTACCCTTGTTTCCACCACCACCGAGAAGGTTCAGCATGGGGTTAACCACGGTGTTCAGCATACATACGCAGAAACCACAGATGAATGCACCCAGCAGATAGATAATCAGGTTGAGTGCTACAGGGATATTGTCGTATGTAAATATGTATGAGCCAGCGCCAACAAGGCTTGACAGATACTGGAATACAAGTCCTACAATACCCACGATAAGGGCAATGAGTGCTGTCTTCTTGTATCCGTATTTCGTCAGCATCTTACCAGCGGGAATACCCATGAAGAGGTAAGCGGCAAAGTTCATCAGATTACCCCATGCTTTAGCAAACGGATACTCGAATCCCCAGATGTTGCCAAAGGGCGCACCCATGTTTGTTACAAAGCTGATCATCGCGAAGATGAAACACATGGTGATAATAGCAATCAACTTGCCATTGTTCTTAGTCTCAGTCATAATTTAATCTACTATTAGATGGGATTATTACTCAACTACACCAAAACGATAGATGGTCTTCTGCTTGTAGCGCTGACCAGGATTCAGTACGACACTGGGGAAGTACGGACGGTTAGGTGAGTCGGGGAAGTGCTGAGCTTCGAGACATACTGCTGAGCGGTATGGGAATGTGCAGTCGTTGGCACCCTTGTAACCTGTAGCAAAGTTGGCAGTGTAAAGCTGCATACCTGGTTCAGTGGTGAAGCATTCCAGTGTACGTCCACTCTTTGGATCAGTAATCTTAGCAGCAAAGCTCAACTCACCCTCTTCGCGCTTGTTCAGTACGTAGTTGTGGTCATAACCGTGACCGAATTTGATCTGCTCGTTGTCAGCATTGATCTCTTTTCCGAATGTCTTAGGTACACGGAAGTCAAACGGAGTACCTTCCACCTTCAGGATCTCACCGGTAGGAATGGCGGTGGCATCTGTGGGAAGATAGAAGTCTGCATTGATCTCACAGATCTGATCCTCGATAGTCGGTGTGGGATCAGCTGTACCAGCCAGACTGAAGAAAGCGTGGTGAGTCAGGTTGATGATGGTCTTCTTGTTGGTGGTTGCCAGATACTCGATGACCAGTTCGTTAAGGTCTGTAAAGGTGAACTCTACAGTCACATCAAGTTCTCCTGTGAATCCTTCTTCACCATAGGAAGATACACGGTGCAATGCCAGTGAGCGTGGACCCATCTGACGAGCGTCCCAAACCTTGGCATTGAAGCCAATTGTACCGCCATGCAGGTGGTTAGGACCATCGTTGAGAGCCAACTGGTAATCCTTGCCGTTCAGTGTGAACTGACCCTTGCAGATGCGGTTTCCCCATCTGCCGATCAATGTCGACAGGTAAGGCTCTTTGCCGCTCATAAGCTGCTGGATACTACCGTGTCCCTGAATAACGTTTGCTACTTTTCCATCCTTGTCAGGTACCATAATGGCACAAATGGCACCTCCGTAGTTGGAGATGGCAATTTCGTAACCTTTACGGTTCTTGAGGATGTACAAATCGGTTTTCTTACCATTGATAGTGGTCTGGAAGTTCTCCCGCTTCAGACCACACAGATTCGCTGTTTCTGTTGTATTAGCCATAATTGAATGTTTTTAGTTACAAAACAATTTTCTGCAAAGTAACAAAAAAATATCCAAATAGACGAAGGAATCAACGAAAAAAATGTTTTTGATGTATTAAAAAAGCCTAAATGCAGTTTTTCAGGAAGTCTGCAACCACATAACTGCTACCTCCAATGAACACAAAGTCACTATTCTCAGCAGTATCTCTGGCAATTTTATAGGCCGTTGCGACATCGGGGAAACTCTCACCCTGGAGCCCAATTCCCATGCCGTACATCTTCAGAAGATCGCCCGAAATGGCACGATGATTGTTGGCTTGGGTGAAATAGTAGGTGGCATCCTTAGGCAACAGGTTCATCACACCCTCGAAGTCCTTGTCTTCCACCATACCGAAGACGATATGCTTGTGGTGGCAGTTCACGGCATTGATCTGTTGACTCAGATATTCCCAGCCTGGTACGTTGTGACCCGTATCACAGATTGTCAGAGGAATATCGCTAACCTTCTGCCAACGGCCTTGAAGACCAGTTAGACTGCATACATTCTTGAACCCCTCTCTGATCTCCTTGTTCTGACAAGAAGTGCTCTTATGGCAAGGGACGGGATAAAGATAGCCTATTTTCTCCAGTTCCTTAACAGCACAGAGGATGGTATTGGTATTCTTTTCCTGATAATAGCCTTTGAGCTCACCCGTCAGAATACCGAAATTGTTGGTATGATATTCATTGCCTTGACTGGTGAAGTTGGTAGAAGCGATCTCCTGCACATCCTCGGCAAAGGTAATCGGAGCGTTATTCTCAGCGGCCATCGCCTCGAACACCATTCTGGTCTCAGGGGTGGTCTCACCAATGACAACAGGTACATTGTTCTTGATGATACCAGCCTTCTCGATGGCAATCTGTTCCAGCGAATTTCCGAGGAACTGGGTGTGATCCAATCCGATGTTGGTTATCACTGAGAGAATCGGGGTGATAATGTTCGTGCAGTCGAGTCTGCCTCCCATGCCTACCTCTATGACAGCGATATCCACCTTCATGTCAGCGAAGTATTTGAAGGCCATTGCCGTGACAATTTCAAAGAATGAAGGTTCCAGCGGCTGGAAGAATGCTTTTTCTTTCTCTACAAAGTCTATGACGTACTCTTCCGGGATAGGTGTTCCGTTGATCCGGATACGCTCACTGAAATCTACCAGGTGGGGTGAGGTATATAGTCCCACCTTGTAGCCGCACATCTGTAAGATGGCAGATAACGTGTGCGCACATGATCCCTTCCCATTCGTACCAGCAATATGGATGGTGCGGTATTTCTGGTGTGGGTGCTCGAAATGCTCATCCAGGGCCATCGTGTTCTCAAGCCCCTCCTTATAACCCATCGCTCCCTGCTTCTCGAACATGGGCAGCTGGTTATACAGGAATTCACACGTTTCAGAATACGTCATATACCTATTATATTAATTAAAGTAATTCTTGAATCTCTGGAAGATGGAATCACGTGTCTGCTTGTCGCCCTTGAAGTTGTCGCTGTCCTTGAACTGTTCAATGGCCTGTTTCTCCTCACGGCTGAGTGTCTTCGGTACATAGACGCTGATGTTTACCACCAAGTCGCCCTTACCACTGCCATAACCCTGAACGGCAGGCAGTCCCTTGCCTCTCAGACGTAGTGTCTTACCAGGTTGTGTGCCATTATCGAGTTTCACCTTCAGCTTGGTGCCCTCGATAGTGGGGATCTCCACTTCACCGCCAAGTGCAGCTGTGGGGAAGTCGAGCAACAGGTTATAGATGAGGTCACTGCCGTCACGAACGAAGGTCTCATGCGGTTCTTCCTCAATGAATACCTGGATGTCGCCGTTCAGACCATTGTGCTTGCCGGCATTACCTTTGCCTGGTACATTGACGACCATACCTTCGGCTACACCTGCAGGGATGCTGATTTCAACAACCTCTTCGCCTTTCTGTACACCCGTACCGCCACACTCCTTACACTTGTTCTTGATGACTTCACCTTCACCACCGCATACAGGGCATACACTCTGCTGCTGCATCATGCCGAAGATACTTTGGGTGGTATGGGTGATGACACCGCTTCCGTGACATGTAGGACAAGTCTCCTTGCCGCTTCCGGCCTCGGCACCTGAACCATTACAATGAGGACAGTGGATATCCTTGCGTACCTTGAATTTCTTAGTGACGCCCTTGTTGATTTCCTCAAGTGTCAACTTCACTTTCAGACGCAGGTCACTGCCTCTGTGCTGCTGAGGACGACGCGAGCCACCGCCGAAGCCTCCGAATCCGTGACCACCGAAGATGTCGCCGAACATAGAGAAGATGTCATCCATGTTCATGCTGGTACCGCCGAAGCCACCGAAGCCTCCGAAGCCGCCTCCCATATTGGGACCGTCGAATCCAAACTGGTCATACTGCTGACGGGTTTTCGGATCGTGCAGTACATTATAGGCCTCGGCAGCCTCCTTGAACTTCTCTTCAGCCTCTTTGTCACCTGGATTACGATCGGGGTGGTACTTGATGGCTATCTTACGATACGCTTTTTTGATCTCGTCCTCTGTAGCGTTCTTGGCGACGCCCAGCACCTCGTAGTAGTCACGTTTCTGTGCCATTGTATTTATTTACGAATTTACGATTTACGAATTTACGATTTATTGTCCGACAGCAACTTTCGCGTGGCGGATGACTTTGTCGTTCAGTTTGTAGCCTTCCTGAAGACAGTCAATAACTTTTCCTTTCTTGTCGTCACCCATACCCGGAACCATTGCCACAGCCTCGTGAACATCGGTGTCGAAGTCGGCATCCTTGCTCTCGATCTTACTCACGCCTTGAGCCTCGAGTATTTTCAAGAACTTCTGATGAATCAGTGTCATGCCTTCACGGAGTACCTCGGGATCATCGGTCTTGGCACCGTTCTCGATGGCACGCTCCATATCGTCGAGTATCGGCAGAATGGCTGTGATGACTTTCTCACCACCGTTCAGAATCAGTTCTGCGCGCTCTTTGAGTGTACGCTTGCGATAGTTCTCAAACTCAGCCACAGAACGGAGCCACTTGTCCTTCAGCTCCTCAATCTCTTCCTGAGCCTTCACCAGCGGGTCCTTTTCCTCTGCTTCTTCTTTTTCTTCTTCCTGAGTGTCAGCTGCTGCTTCTTCGGCAGTGTTTTCTGCTGACTCTTTGTCAGTTTCTTCTAAGGGAGTCTCGTCAAGAGTCTCTTCTCCTTCGATGTTGATATCTTTTTCTGTCATAATTGCGGTTGTTTAAATGTTCTGCTTACCTCCATGCAAATTTCGTGCCATTACGCATACAACTCGGCTTTCTTTTCCTTGATGGCCTCGTCGTAGATGTAGTCATCGTAGGTCATCAGCTTATCGATGGTACCCTTCGGTGTCAGTTCGATGATGCGGTCGGCCACCGTGTTGATGAACTCATGGTCGTGCGAGGCAAAGATGATATTGCCCTTGAACTGTATCAGGTTATTGTTGAAAGCCTGGATACTCTCGAGGTCGAGGTGGTTCGTGGGTGTGTCGAGGATGAGGCAGTTGGCGTTCTTCAGCTGCATACGGGCAATCATACAACGCATCTTCTCACCTCCACTGAGCACGTTCACATGCTTCAGCACATCTTCCTCCTTGAAGAGCATGCGACCAAGGAACGACTTCATGGTCACCTCATTGCCTGGTCCCCATTGTGAGAGCCAGTCCACGAGGTTCATCTCGCTCTGGAAGAACTCGGTATTGTCGAGTGGCAGATAGGCGGTAGTGATGGTGACACCCCACTTATAGGTACCTGCATCAGCCTCACGATTGCCGTTGATGATCTCGAAGAGGGCGGTCATGGCCTTGGGGTTGTGGCTCAGGAAGACGGTCTTCTGACCTTTCTCGATGGTGAAGTTCACGTTGTCGAAGAGTACGGTGCCATCCGGATCAACAGCCTTCAGACCTTCTACTTCGAGGATCTGTGTTCCTGGTTCGCGCTCCATCGAGAAGATGATGCCAGGATACTTACGCGTTGAGGGCGTGATTTCTTCCACGTTCAGTTTCTCGAGCATCTTCTTGCGCGACGTTGTCTGCTTCGACTTGGCCACATTGGCAGAGAATCGACGGATAAACTCCTCCAGCTGCTTCTTCTTCTCCTCGGCTTTCATCTTCTGGTTCTGAGCCTGACGCAAAGCCAGTTGTGAACTCTCGTACCAGAATGAGTAGTTACCTGAGAACAAGGTCACCTTGCCGAAATCGATATCGACGGTCTGGGTAGAGACAGCATCGAGGAAGTGACGGTCGTGGGATACCACGAGCACACACTGCTCCAGATTCGAGAGATATTCCTCCAACCACTGTACGGTGTCAAGGTCGAGATCGTTGGTAGGCTCGTCGAGCAACAGGTTGTCAGGGTGTCCGAACAATGCCTTGGCCAGCATCACGCGCACCTTCTCGTTATTCGATATCTCTGACATCTGCTTGTAGTGCTGACCCTCAGCCACACCTAAGTTCTGCAACAGCTGGGCAGCCTCACTCTCTGCCTCGTAGCCGTTCATCTCGGCAAAGGCCATCTCGAGTTCTGCGGCACGGTTACCGTCTTCTTCTGTCATCTCGGGCTTCGAATAGAGAGCCTCGCGCTCCTTCATGTTGTCCCACATGGGCTTATGACCCATCAGCACGGTATCCATCACCGTGAAAGCATCGTATTTGAAGTGATCCTGCTCGAGCACACTCATGCGCTCGCCAGGTAGCATCTCGATGGATCCCTTATTAGGTTCGAGTTCACCGCTGATAGCACGGAGTAGGGTAGACTTGCCTGCACCGTTAGCACCGATGATGCCATAGATATTACCACTGGTAAACTTCAGGTTCACATCCTTGTAGAGAACCTTTTTTCCAAACTGTATTTGCAGATTTGTAACTGTTATCATCTCTTATCTTATACCTTATTATATATAAATGGGGCTGCAAAGGTACGAATAATATTTGTGACTACCAAATTTTCGCCCAATTAAAGCATACCCTTCGTTGAAGGAAGTTCATAATGATAGATATCACGGCGCACGGCCATCTTCAGTGCTCTGGCCAGTGCCTTGAAGATTCCTTCTATCTTGTGGTGCTCGTTCTGACCCTCGGCCTTGATGTTCAGATTTATCTTCGAGGCATCACTGAGGCTCTTGAAGAAGTGTAAGAACATTTCGGTGGGCATTTCTCCGATTCTCTCACGCTTGAATTCGGCATCCCATACAAGCCAGGGACGACCTCCGAAGTCGAGGGCGACACTGCACAGACAATCATCCATCGGCAGACAATAGCCGTAGCGCTCAATGCCGCGTTTATCGCCAAGAGCCTGCAGGATACACTCACCTAAAGCAATGGCCGTATCCTCAATTGTATGGTGCTCATCAACCTCCAGATCACCTTTCGTGTGAATCGTCAAGTCCATCATGCCGTGCTTACCGATCTGCTCCAACATGTGATCGAAGAAGCCGAGTCCGGTGCTGATATCACATTTGCCTGTGCCGTCGAGGTTTACCTTGATATGGATGTCCGTCTCCTTGGTCTTGCGACTGACCTCGGCTATTCTTTCACCAGCAAACAGTAGTTCAGCAATCTTGTTCCAAGACATGCCTTCATCGCTTATTATCAATGATTTACAACCGATGTTTAAAGCAAAGCTTCTATCTGTCTCACGATCACCGATCACGTAAGAATTGGCAATGTCATAGACCTCGGGATTGTTCATGTACTTCTCTACCAATCCCGTGTTCGGCTTCCTCGTGGGGGCATTGTCCTCGGGGAAATGTGGGTCGATGAGGATGTCGTCGAATGTGATGCCTTCACCCTCGAGTGTCTGCAGAATGAAGTTGTGGACTGGCCAGAAGGTGTTTTCTGGGAATGCGTCCGTACCAAGCCCATCTTGGTTGCTCACCATGACAAACTCAAAGTCCAGCTTCTCGCGGATAAATGCGAGATTACGGAACACACCCTTGACAAACTTCAACTTCTCAAAGCTGTCGATCTGCTCGTCGGCGGGCTCTTCGATAAGCGTGCCGTCACGGTCTATAAACAATAGCCTTTTCTTCATTATTTTTCGTATTCGTTTTCTGGTTGAATTCTTCGCGTTCTTTCTCCTGCATGGCGATGGAAGCCTTGGTCAGATAGAGTGGACAGAGGACGGTCAGCCACACGTATGCCCTCAGGAAACCTGCTATCAGGAAGGCACCGATCGATAGCCACATGACATAATCCGGCATGCCGACGGGGTCGCCATTGATGACACCCATCTGAGATTCCCAGTTGGCTGCCATCATGATAACAGCAGGCAACGAGGTGAACATGATGAGTATCGATACGATGACGAGACACACGATAACGACCAGCAGCACCATTCCCAGATGGCGCAACCAAGGCTTGAGCCCCACTTTCGGCGTCTTCTCAAGGAAACCTCGCTTATGGAGCACCTTGTTGGCCAGCCACAACAGCACGATGACGGCCACTGTCTCTACCAGCAGCCCTGCAAACGTCAGTGTAGGTGATACGAGAACAGGCAGGGCAGAAGCCACAGCCGAAAGTACGGCAAAGCCGATGGCCAATGGCCACGTATGGCGGAAAATCCGTCTGAAATTCTCGGTAAACATGCGATAGCCGTCGCGGATGCAGGCACGGCTACTGCGTATCTTCAGGAGTATATCTTTGTCTTCTTTTTCCATCTTCTGATTCATTTTCGCGTGCAAAGATATAAAAAAAGAATGAATTCTTTTTGTTCTACCCTCTATTTTTCGTATCTTTGCACCAAAATTTTGTAATATGAAGCGATTAAGGTGGGGTTTTATAGGTTGCGGTGAGGTAACCGAACGTAAGAGTGGACCGGCTTTCAGCGAGGTCGAGGACTCGAGCGTCGAGGCTGTGATGAGCCGTACGGAGCAGCGTGCGCGTACCTATGCCATCGAGCACGGCATCCGAAAATGGTACACTGATGCGCAGGAGCTGATCGATGATCCTGATGTGAACGCCGTTTATGTAGCTACCCCGCCTTCGAGTCATGCCACTTACGCCATTATGGCCATGAAGGCCGGCAAACCCGTCTATGTCGAGAAGCCTTTGGCTGCCAGCTACGAGGACTGTGCCCGAATCAACCGCATTTCAGAGCAGACGGGCATCCCTTGTTTTGTAGCTTATTACCGCCGTTACCTGCCTTATTTCCAGAAGGTGAAGGATATCGTCAATAGCGGGCGCATCGGAAAGATCATCAACGTGCAGATACGTTATACCGAACCTCTGCGCGCAGCCGATGCCGAAGCCATCAAGAACGGCACACCACTGCCTTGGCGACTCCAGCCCGAGATTGCAGGAGGTGGCTATTTCTACGATATGGCTCCCCATCAACTCGACCTCTTGCAGGATATGTTCGGCGTCATCCTCGAAGCCCGAGGCATCTGTGCCAATCGTGGTGGCTACTATGAGGCCGAGGATTCGGTGAGTGCCTGCTTCAGTTTCGAGAACGGCTTGCCTGGCAGTGGCTCGTGGTGCTATGTGGCCCACGAGAGTGCCCGCGAGGATTGTATTGAGATCATTGGCACTGAGGGGCAGGTCAGCTTCTCCGTGTTCGACTATAACCCCATCCGTTTGCAGACCAGTGAGGGCGACGAGAGCATTACTGTGCCCAATCCTCCTTACGTGCAGTATCCGCTCATCAAGAATGTCATTGAGCACCTGCAGGGTCTGTCTGTTTGCACCTGTACCAGTGTCTCGGCAACGCCGGTCAACTGGGTGATGGATCGTGTACTTGGTAAATTCTGATATGGTAAGATTGATTTTATTCTGTCTGCTTCTGTCTGTCTCTGTCAACGCCAGGACTACCCAGCGCTTCGACTATCAAAAGGTCGATAGCACGACTGTATGCCGACTGCTCGGAGAGGCCCGTCAGCAGCCACAAGCCACGAATCTGCCACTCTTCTTTGCCCGTCAGTTCCTGGGTGTGCCTTATGTGGCCCACACGCTCGAGAAGTTCAGCACCGAGCGGCTGATTGTGAATACCCGTGAGCTCGACTGCACCACGCTCGTTGAGAATGTCACGGCTCTCACACTCTGTGCCTATCGTGGCCAGTATACCTGGCAGGCTTACCTCGATGCCCTCAGAAACATGCGTTATCGCGAGGGTAGGGCCGACAGCTACACCAGTCGCATCCATTACTTCACCGAGTGGATCACGGCCAACACCGACAAGGGCATCGTGACTGAGATCCAGGCACCTAATCCGCCATTCAAGGCTCTTCAGACGGTCAACGTCAACTATATGAGTACGCACCCCGATAGTTATAAGGCCCTGCGCGAACATCCTGAATATGTCAGTGATATCCGTCGGATGGAGCAGCGTGTATCGGGTGCGCAGTTCAGATATATCCCCAAGGCGATTGTCT
>JAEEGI010023643.1_pt1 | contig 12046 bp, 12 predicted proteins | sample 8958751 | NCBI WGS metagenome assembly JAEEGI01 (sample SAMN16246545, study PRJNA631951) | gut metagenome | biome: gut microbiome; feature: rumen; material: KS-attached | host: Bos | place: Iran: Karaj | collected 2018-10 | reverse complement strand
ATTAGTATCTTCAATGAATATAGGGCCTTCTTTTAATTCTCTTTGTCTATTTTTTTCTTTAAATATTATTTGGAATGAATCAAATATTTCTTTTGATTCTAAAAGATTTGAATTAACTAAATCTAATAATAATTCTATTCTATTTAGTCTTGATGTATATGAATCTATACCATACAAAGAGTACATGTTTTCTCCTTTATATGAGATGGTTTGAGTCCAGTCAACAAAAAGATAATCTTTGTTGTTTCTCTTTATTACTAAGTAATACATCTTATCATCTTCCATGTTATCACCACCGTGAGAGGTGATTATAGCATATAATTTTAAACAGTGTCAACGAAGATAGATAGTTTTACTTGCATTTACGGACTTTTTTTAGTATAATTCTATTTGTATTCGAGGGAAGGAGCGACAATAAATGGCTAATATTAAAAGTTCTAAAAAAGCTATTAAAGTTATAGCAAAGAAAACAGAAGCTAATCATGAATTTAAGGCTAGAGTTAAAAATTCTATTAAAAAAGCTGATAAAGCTATAGCTGCAAAAGATGTAGCCGCTGCTACTGAAGCTGTTAAAGAAGTACAAAAGAACATTGATAAAGCTGTTAGTAAAGGGTTAATTAAGAAGAACACTGCTAATAGAGAAAAATCAAGATTGAATAGTAAAGTTAAAGATATGAAGTAATAATTTACTTCATTTTTTATTTGGTTATTTGATATAATGAATATGGCACGGTGATAGTAATATGATAAAGTTTAAAAAGATTCTTTTTATTATTGTACCAATTATATTATTAGTAGCAGTATGTCTTAATATAGACAAAATTAAAGATGAATTTAAAAATATATTTAAATTTAGGGATGAATTAATTATTCTTCCTGCTAATGAATTCAAAAGAAATCATGATTATATGTTTGTTCAAAGAAATGATACTTATATACCTAATAATTATCAGGATTTACTTAATATATTTTATAGTGTTTTAAATAATGGCTGGGAAGAATTTACTTTTTATTGTTCTACTGAATATGAAACTTGTTTAGAGGATTTAGAGAAAATTAGTCATGATCAAGTATTACTTGCTGATATTAATAATTACGTTAATCCATTTAATAGTTATTCTTCTATTCGTACATTATACGATGATACTGGTGAAGTAACTATTATAGTACATCATTTATACAATAATGATGAAGTAAAGAAATTATATGCAGATATTAAAAAAATAGTTGATGAAAAGACTTCTCCTAATATGAGTCAAGAACAACAAATAAAAGTATTACATGATTATATTATTGAAAATACTAAATATGATAGTGTTAAAGCAAATGATGGTGATAGCAATTATGATTCTGGTAGAATTAATGGTTTATTATATCAACATTATGCTTTATGTAGTGCTTACACTGATACAATGGCAGTAATGCTTGATTATTTAAATATTTATAATTTCAAAATATCTACTGATAACCATATATGGAATGCAGTTTATGTTGATGGTAAATGGAAGCATTTAGATCTTACTTGGGATGATCCAGTTACTTCATCTGGAAGAGAAATGATAAATGATGAATACTTCTTAATAGATACAGATGAATTATTAAGTATTAAAGATAGCTATAAACAACATACTTTTAATAAATATAGATATCTTGAATTCAAATAAAAAAGACCTTATGGTCTTTTATTTTTGTTCTATATAGTTTTCTACTTCTTTGATAGTATTATCAAAGTTATTTAGGTCAGTTTCAAACCATTTTACATCTAACTGATTATTAAAGAATGTATATTGCCTTTTAGCATAATGTCTAGAGTTTTGTTTTATTTTATCGATTGCTTCTTCTAGACTGCATTCATTATCTAAATAAGCATATAATTCTTTATAACCTATACCACTCATTAGTGGTTTGGTTCTAATTCCTTTATTATAGAAAGTTTTAACTTCATCTAGTAACCCATTATCTATCATTATATCTACTCTATTATTTATTCTTTCATATAATAAGTCTCTATTAGTAGTTAGTCCAATTATTTTATGATCATATAATGGAATTGGTTTTGGATAATCAGTTAATTCTTTATTTAAGAATCTTTCTAATCTAACTCTATTATTGGGATGAATTTTAGTATTAGGATCTTTTTTTAATACTAAATCATATAATTCTTCGTCTGATAGACTAGAATAATCGTTTTTTGTTGATTCTTCAGTAAAACGATAATCGTATAAAGCTGCTTTTAGGTATAAACCTGTACCTCCTACAAAGATAATATTTTTATCTTTATTATCTTTAATTAGTTTTCTAGCATCTTTTTGATAATCATATACTGTATATTCTTCATCAACATTTTTTATATCGAACAAATAATGAGGAATATTTTCTTTTTCATCTTCTTTTATCTTAGCTGTACCAATATCTAGTCCTTTATATACTTGCATAGCATCACAATTAATAATAATTGCATCATATTTTTTGGCTAGTTCAATAGATAATTTGGTTTTACCTACTCCAGTTGGTCCAACTATAGCTAAGATCATATTTATTCCCCTTTCTTTTTCAACTCTTTTTGTTCTTCTCTTTCTTTTATTGCAGGATGTTCGTAGAAGAAAGTTCCATCACTTGAAAGTGTTAGTAATGGATTTACTTTTTGACATAATTCTATTTTTGATAAATTCTTATCTATTGGTTTGTTTAAAATAGTTAAGAATCTCATCGTTTTTATATATGCTTCATCAACATCTATTTTAAATCTTTTTAGTTCTTGATGTTTGAACTTGCCTAGAATGCGATTTAATTCCTCTTCAATTTCTCCAATTGTTGCATTCTTTTGTGGAATCATTGTGACGTGAAGCAAGTAATTATTTACTGAAATAACAAAATTGTCTTCTATTTGAGTTAATAAATTTATAGCAGTTTCTTTGTTTTCTTCAGATAATTGTCCAAATTCGATTACTACTTCTAGGTATCCAAATGCATCGCAAGAGTATTTAGTTACAGGTATATTTTGTTTTATTAATCTTCTTGCAATTTTATGTAAAGGAATTGGAATATATCTAATTATATCTTTATCAGTATATAATTCACATTGTACTTGGTCCTTTACAGGTAGATTAGCTACTTTCATTTGTGATGTAATATCATAATCTATGGTATGACAATCAGCTATTAATAGTCTTTTTGTTTCACCATCAAGTTTCATGTTTTCTAAGTAGCTATATGGTGAATATATTGGATAAAAATTGGTTTTGGTTGGATATGTATTTGGATTATGATTAAATACTGTATTCCATCTAAGTCTTTTTGACCCACGTACTACTCCATTATTAAATGGATCATAATATAATTTGTAACCATCTTTTGTTATTACTGGATTAATCATGATATGAAATGCTTCTAAATAGCCTTCTTCTAAAGCTATTATCGGAGCATTTTTACCTTCTGTATCATGAATATCTATTAATTGTTCTAATATTTCACTTGCATTTTCTTCGTTTAGTTTTTGTAGTAATTCTAATATTTCTTTTCTATTTTTTATCATATATAGTCTTCTTCCTTGAAAATAAAATTTTCGAGGAATATTATATTATTTTTTTAGCTATTGTCAACTTTAATTCATTACTCTTTTAAACATTTTTTCTAGGTCATAATTGCTAAATTTTACAATAGATGGACGACCGTGAGCACAGTTATATGGATTTTTGCATAAAACTAGTTCTTTTAGTATTTCTTCCATAGCTTCAATGCTTAATCTAGTATTTGCTCGAACGCTCATTTTACACGCAATTGTTGCTATAACTTGGTTATTATATTTTACTTGGGAGAACTTATCTCCAAGTTCAGATATGGTTTCAAATATATTATTTATTATTTCAACTTCTTTACCATCTTTTAACCATGTTGGATGTTCTTTAATAGTAAATGTATTAATACCAAATTCTTCGATTTTAAAACCTAGTTTTTCTAACGTTTCAATGTTTCTTTTTACTTTTAGAAAATCACTGGTTGATAGTTCAATTGTAATTGGTATTAGAGGCTTAATTGTTTCGATTTTTTTCTCTTCAAATAGTTGCATTACTTTTTCATAGTTGATGCGTTCTTGAGCCGCGTGTTGATCAATTAGATATAGACCTTCTTTAGTAGTTGCAACTATATATGTTCCTTGAGCTTGACCAATAACATGGAAATCCATGCTTTTTAGATCTTTGTTTAATTCTGGCTCTTCTATTATAGGTTCATATTTTATTTCTGGTTCGTTAATACTAAAATCTAGTTCAGTTTGAATATCTTCTTTTAGATTTTTAGGAAGAGATGCCTCTAAGATTCTGTTTTCGGTTGTATTAGTTTTAATTATTGTATCAATATCTGGTTTTACAGATTCTTCTTTTAAAGCATTTGGTATGAGTAATTCTTCTGTTAGTTTATCTTGAATAGTTTTATTAATCATTTCATATAGTTCGGTTGTTTTACTTAGTTTAATATCTTGCTTTGTTGGATGAATATTAACATCTATCAGCGTTGGATCTGTTTCAAAGTTTAAAACAACTATAGGATATTTAATGTCTGGTTTATATCTAAAGTACGCATCATTAATTGCTTTATTTAGTTCGTAATTTTTTACTACTCGACCATTTATGATTGTTGTCATATGATTTCTATTTGATTTTAATATTTCTGGTTTACATATAAAACCATACATATCATAATCATCTGTACTACCTTTTACTTCTAACATATTACTAGATACATTTAAACCATATATTTCATGGATTGTTTTAAGTAGATTACCAGAACCAGATGTTTTGATTAAAGCCTTACTATTATTAGTAAGTTCAAATTTGATATCTGGTTTGGATAAAGCTAGTTTTTCTATATATTGAACTATTTGAGCTAGTTCATATTGTTCACTTTTTAAATATTTTAATCTAGCTGGTGTATTATAAAAAAGGTTGGATACTTTTATAATTGTTCCTTTTCTAGCATCTGATGGCTCATTTTTAACAAGTTTGCCACCTTTTATTTTGATATGAGTTCCTACTTTGGATGAACATGTAATCATATCAACTTCTGATACTGATGCAATTGATGGTAGAGCTTCACCTCTAAAGCCTAAAGTGTTAATGAAAAACAAATCATCTTCTCTAGTTAATTTAGATGTAGCATGTCTTTGAAAAGCAAGTAATGCATCTTCGGATTCCATACCTATTCCATTGTCAGTTATTTTTATTTCTTTTAGACCACCATCTTTTAAATTTATTTTGATATGATCTGCTTCTGCATCAATACTGTTTTCTACTAGTTCTTTAACCACTGATGCACATTTTTCTACTACTTCTCCAGCGGCGATTTTGTTTGCTAGATTTTCGCTCATTATTTTTATTTTGGTCATATAATCAGTCCTTACCTGAATATTGATTTTCTTATTTCAAATATATCTTCATTACAATAAATAGTTATTTTAGCTTCTTTTTTGAAGTTAATAAAACCAAGTGCCCTTATTACTAGATCACTATTATCTGGTATGTTAAATTCATGTTTTTGAAGATTTTCCAATTCGTTGCTATATGATTTTTTGATATTTATTTCATTACTTAGGTACAAAGTAATATTTATATTACCTGGTTTTATTTTAATTCGATTTTCAATAATAATAGATGTATCTTCTTTTAGCTGATATGTAATTGGTTTTAAAAACTCTCTTGGATTAGTTCTTTTTATTAAATCGAATTCATTATCTTGATACATAGTATTTTCATATAGGAATCCTGGTGAATCATATAGTTTGATTCCAGGTAGTTTTATTTCGATAAAATCCATTGTTGTATTTGGTGTTGTACTAGTAGTTATTTTATCTTTTATATCATAGACATCTAGTATTTTATTAATAAAAGATGATTTACCAGAATTAGTATACCCTAATATATACGCTTCTTTTATATTATTATCAATTAATCTATTTATGAAACTTTTGGTATTGATATTTTTCTTGGTACTTACGAAATCAATTGGATCTGCTATGTTGTATTCATCTTTGATAAACTCTATAATACTTGTTTTTTTGATACTTTTTGGTATAACATCTAATTTGCTTATAATTAGAGTTTTATTACATTTAATTCTTTTGAAAGTATTAATAGTTTCATTATTGATATTTAGAAAGTCTATTAGAAAATAAACATTTTTAGCTTTTTTGTTTATTTCTGTGATTATATAGTTATTAATGTTTTCTAATTTGGTTTCAATTTTTTCATTATAATGAATGATTTTAAAACATCTTTGACAATATTTAGAATCTTTATATTTATTTTCTCTAATATAGCCTGGTTTAGTATTATCTTTAGTTTGTAATACTGAGCCACATCCAATACAAATTTTTTCCATATGTATCACGTCTTTTCTTATATGATTATACCATAAAAAATAGTGGTATTTACCACTATTCATAATATTTATATCTTTCAATTACTTTGTATTTTTTTATAAGTCGATTTTCTTTTAATCTATTAAATTTAGTAAAGATATGTTCATGGTTGTTTATTCTATCTACTAAGATACTAGTAATATTCATTTTATTAGCACCTTTAACATCGGTATATAGTTGATCACCGATAGCAGCAATATTATCAACACTTATACCATATTTGTTTATTATTTTTTTATATTGAAATGATAAAGGTTTACATGACAGATAGTAACCATCTATCCCTAATGATTTAGAAAATCTATTAGTACGCATTGGAGAAGCGTTACTTATTATTAAAACTTTGAAATCGTTTTTAAGTTCTTTTATTAGTTTTTTAGCAGCTTCACTTGGTACTTTAGTTTTAGAATCTGCTATTGTGCTATCAATATCAAATAATAGGAGTTTTATTTTGGATTCTTTTAACTTTTCATAGTTTATATCGAAGATTGATTTTTGATATATGTTTGGTATGTATTGATTCATTTAATCATCCTTTCAAAATAAAAAGCAGTTAGCTGCTTCTTATTTACTTGAACATGTTTCAGTACTATGTGCATATATTTCTGTACATGCAGCATCACCGCATAAGTATCCATCTTTTATATATAAGATTTTTTCTTTAGCGTCTTTAGAGCTTGGACGAAATGTAATAACTCCTTTTCTAATACTGTATGAACCTTTTTCAACATCTTTTTCAGATGCTTCATCTGAGTTAGTAAATGTATATTTACCCCATCCTTTTAAGTTATATAATGAGATGTTTGATTTAGCATTACTTTGTCTTGCTTCTAAAACTCCATCAAGTTTGTTTAATGCTTCTACGTAATCAGATATATTATCCATTGATGAGAATGTTATGAAATAATTAGCGTGAATATCCATGCTATCAACATCTTCACCTAATTCTTCAGCATAGTCTTCTTTTGAATAGTAGTTACTACTTTCAACATTATCTAATTGTTCAATATTAGCTTCTATTTTAGATCTTTGTTCAGATGTATTATTATCTTTTAATAAAACGATAATCGTTGCTGTTTCGTTGTAATTACACCAATACCCTTTATATTTATTGCCACATCCAGTAAGTATTAGCGCTATTACTAATAGAAGTATTAGATTTCTTTTTTTCATATTAGTCTCTCCTTAATAAATTCATTTCAACATTATTTTCTAGATCAGTAATATTTAATGCTTGATTATTTAATGAGTTTATTTTATATCTTTTTTTGTATTTTCCATCTTTAGTTTTTGATATATATATTATATCATCTTTTATGTAGTAATGGTAGCTAGTGTATTTATTATTAATTGCTTCTGGTATTTCTATATCTTCCATTTTACCTTCTTTTTCATATATATCAATTTCATTATCAAATAAACTAAATGCTAAATTATGGTATACAAATGTTCCTTTTTTAGAACCGTTTGTATATGTATCCCAACTTTTTGTTATGTTGTATAGGTAATTATTTTTTATTTCTTCTTTAGCTTGTTTTGAGGAATATACTTCATTTAATTTATTGTTAGCATCTCCTATTTTGCCTTTTTTATATAAATCATGTGCTTCCTTAACTGTCTTTTCTATTACTTCGTCTGAATTTCTTTCTATTTCATTATCAAATCTATATTTTTTGATACTATCATATAGCTTTTGAAAGTTAGTATATGCATAACCGTTTGTTTCATCTTTTGAAAAAACAACTACTTCGTTATAATTATAATACTTTTCGATAACTGTATATAATAGTATACTTGAATTTCCATCAATGTGTTCTAGATATATGTAATACAAGTTTTGATTCATCATTTCAGCAGCTTGATTTAAAGAGTTAATTAATTCTTTAGATTTGTCACTATCTTCTTTTAATAATGCTACTATAAATTCTTTGTCATTCCCTAGATTGTTTAATATTTCAGTAGCATCTATCTCTTCTGCTTTGTATTCTTGTTTTTGTTTACAAGAACACAATGTTATTGCTAATAGAAGAATTATAATTAGTTTAAAATATTTTTTCATTTCATCAAATCCCTTTTTTATTATAGCAAAATAGAGAAAATAAAAAAAGGATTTATATCCTTTAATTAGTTATATTATCAACATCGTCTACCATTGTTAGTTGTTCTTCAATAGTATGTCTTATTCGAGCTTTATATAATTTTAGACTACGGCGAAGTTCATCAGCTTCTAATTCTGTCTTTTCAGCTTTAATTAGTGCATCGTTTATAATGTGGGATGCATTTTTCTTAGCTTCTTCAACAATCATTTTAGCTTCATCATGAGCTACTTTTTTGATTTGATTAGAAGATTCTTCAGCGACTAAAACAGCTCTATTTAGAGTTGATTCGAGCCCTTTATAATGTGCTAGTTGTTCTCTTATTAATGATATTTCATTGTCTTTAGCTTTTAGCTTTTCTAGCATTTGCTCATATTCATTGGTTACATCATTAACAAAGGTATTTACTTCGTTTTTATCATAACCATTAATTACAGTATTAAATTTTTTCATGACTCACCTCAACTCTCGTAAGGTTTTATTATATTACCATTCAGGGTCTTCTTCTTTGTTATCTTTGTCTTTGTTTTCTTCGCTAATAGTTCCTTGAACATTAACGTTATTTGGTGCACATAAATAGATTCCTACGCCAACTTTTTGCATAGTTCCTCCTATAGCATAAATGCATCCTGAAAGAAAGTCAATTATTCTTTTTGCTTGATCAGAAGTAACTCTTTTAAGATTTACTACTACACTGTTTCTATTTTTAAGATGATCAGCAATTTGTTGTGACTCTGAATATGCACGTGGTTCTAACAATATCATTTTATTGTTAGTACTATCTATATCTTCTTTATCTGTTTGATAAAATTCATCTTCTATTACTTCAGGATCGTCTCCGTCTCCTCCAAATATTCCAAATAATGGTTTTTTATTTGCCATATACATGCCTCCTATATTAGATTACTATTTAATTATAACTAATAATCGTGTATTTTTCAATAAAAAAGAAGAAAATTTATTTTCTTCTATGGAATGTATTTGCTGCTACTTGATCTTTTAAATCAAGTGTTTCTATTATCATTGCTTCAGATAGTGATTCAGCCACTTCTGATATTTCTTCTTCTCTGTATTTTTGGGCAGCTTCTACTTCTTCATATCCTATTTTTGCAACCATTCTATTTAATAGTGGGTTTGATAATCTATGGATTAATATTCTACCATTTACATAGCTAAATACTATGCTACAGTTTTTAAATGTAGCTGCATAGAATTCTATTCCGTTAACTGTTTTAATTAGTTCACACTTAATCTTTTCGCGATCAATAACAGTTTGCCCTCTTTTGCTTTCTACATTACCAGTTGCTAGGTCTTTAAGAATTTTATATATTTGATCATAGTTAAGTGGATCAGTAAGATGAATATCTTCCATTATTTTTGGTACTCCATCTTCATTTTTTTGATATAAGAAAGCTTTAGCTTCTGGTTCTTTTTGAACTATAGCATCTACTAATTCTCTTAGAATTGCAATTCTTTCTGCTAGTACATCCAGATTACTATGCATACTCAATTCATCTTGCGTAATGTCTATATAAATACATTGTGATATTATGTTTTTTATTGCTCTAATCATTATTCTTTTTACTTCTTCATCATCACTTGTATTATATACTTCATATCCCTTTAAGATTAGATTTAAACTATCTTCATCTAATACTCTATTTAATACTTTTGATTTGTTAGGGTCTTCTTTAATTTCACCATCTGGACCAATTATTGGTATATCAATTATATTTTCTTTGGGTTTTGCTTCTTTCAAGTAGTTTACTAATTCGGCATCTTTTAAGAAAAATTCTCTATCTGTTTGTCTTTGAACAATTAACACTAGTTTTGAAAACAATAAACCTACTCTATCTCTATTTTCGGTTGGTTTTATTTCATAGTTTTCATCAAAACTTTTTGAAATACCAATTTCTGTTAATAATAATTCGTTTCCTCTTGGATTCTTAACTGTAATTCTTTGACATAAACTTACTATTAATATTTTCATTTCTTCAAGGTCAAGAATGTCATTTGTTCCTGCCTCATAGATGCATCTAATTATTTCATCATTTGGGAAAATATATCCTGTAAATTCGCCATCTTTATAGTATTCAATTGCTTTTCTTAACGATAATATATCTTGATTGTATAAACCTATCTCTTTATATAGTTTTTTTAGTTCTCTTGATTTAATAAATTCTTCTAAATCTCTTTTAGTAGTGACATTAAATGCTTTTCCTATTGCGGTTGTACTAGTTCCGTGATATGCATTAAATATCCTTTTTGCTTCGTATCTTCCACCATATTCTTTTAGATCTATTCCATTTCTTTCTAGTTCTTCACATTCATACTCTAGTTCTTCTTTATATGTGCTAAGTTCATTTATCTTTTTTTCTAGAAATTCTTTAAATCTAATATTTCTTATATTCATCCAAATCACTCCCTTTTTTCGCCCTTTATTCTACGATATATTCTTTTTTGAAACAATTAAAAAAGGGATGTTTTATCCCTCTTTACTGTTATTTTACACTAAAAATCTATCTTATTTTCGATATATTCTTTTAATTCAGAGATATTTAGCTTAATTTGTTCCATTGTATCTCTATCTCTTACAGTAACTGTATCATTTTCTAAAGTTTCATCATCTACAGTTATTGAGAATGGAGTACCTACAGCGTCATTTCTTCTATATCTTTTTCCAATTGATCCAGATTCATCATAACTTACATTGAAATACTTACATAGTTCCGCATATATTTCAGTTGCTTTATTGGCATGTACTTTTTTGATTAATGGAAGAATTGTTGCTTTTATAGGCGCTAATGCTGGATGAATTCTTAGTAACTCTCTTGTATCTCCGTTTTCTAATTCTTCTTTTTCATATGCATTACACATAAATGCAAGTAATGCTCTATCTAGACCTAGAGAAGGTTCAATTACAAACGGAACATATTTTTCATTAGTTTCTGGATCAAGATATCTTAAATCTTGCTTAGAATGCTCGATATGAACTGATAAGTCATAGTCTGTTCTATCAGCTATACCCCATAATTCACCCCATCCCATTGGGAATTGGAATTCAATATCTGTTGTTGCTTTACTATAGAAAGATAGTTCTTCTTTTGCGTGGTCTCTATATCTAAGATTTTCTTTTTTAATTCCTAAGGATTTTAGCCAATCAATACAATAGTTTTTCCAATAGCCAAACCATTCTAAATCTGTATCTGGTTTGCAGAAGAATTCTAGTTCCATTTGTTCAAATTCTCTTGTTCTAAAAATAAAGTTACCAGGAGTTATTTCGTTTCTAAAGCTTTTTCCTGTTTGTCCTATACCAAATGGTACTTTTGCTCTCATACTTCTTTGAACATTTAAGAAGTTAACAAATATACCTTGTGCTGTTTCTCCACGTAGATATACTTTTGATTGAGAATCTTCTGTTACTCCTAAATGAGTTTCGAATAATAAATTAAATTTTCTAATTGGTGTGAAATCAGTTGAGCCACATTTTGGACATACTATTTTATTATCTTTAATGAATTTTTCAATTTTTTCA
>JAEEGI010023640.1_pt1 | contig 12047 bp, 11 predicted proteins | sample 8958751 | NCBI WGS metagenome assembly JAEEGI01 (sample SAMN16246545, study PRJNA631951) | gut metagenome | biome: gut microbiome; feature: rumen; material: KS-attached | host: Bos | place: Iran: Karaj | collected 2018-10 | reverse complement strand
TGGAGGCCATCAAGGCGCGCGGGTATATCGAGGTATGCACTGAGCCGTACTTCGCCCCCTATGAGTTCATCGACTCGAGCAAGCAGGGCGACGAGCAGTACGTGGGCATGGACATCGAGATCGCCAAGTACATCGCCGAAAAGCTCGGCGTGGAGCTGCGTCTCGTACCGCTGGAGTTCTCGGCGGTGCTGGCCAGCGTAACGGAAGGAAAGTACGACCTGGCGATCTCCGCTCTGGCCTATTCTCCCGCCCGTGCCGAGAGCATGAACCTGTCAAAGGGCTACCGCTTCGATGAGAACGAGACCTCCAACTACGGCTTTCTGGTACGGGAGGAGGACGCGGACAAGTATCCCACGGCAGAGTCTTTTGCCGACGCGGTGCTTGTCACCCAGAGCGGCAGCGTGCAGGAAGGCTTTGTAAAGGATCAGATCCCGGCCTGTAAGGAATTCAAGGTCGTCTCTTCCATGACGGACGGCTTCCTGATGGTGAAGGAGGGTAAGGCGGACGCCTGCGCCTGCGACATCAACAACGGGCAGCTGTACGCCGACGCCAACGGCGGACTGGCCATTGCCAACGAATTCCGTTTCGCGATCGACGAGTCTACCCAGGGCACCCGCGTGGGCATTCCCCTGGGCGAGACCGAGCTCACGGATTTCGTCAATCAGTGCATCGACGAGCTGCTCGCCGAGGGCAAGACCAATCAGTGGTACGAGGAGTACTCCGAATACGCCCGGTCCCTCGGACTGGACGCCAACTGAGGCCGGAGGGGGATAAAGTTCCCCCAACTCCGCCGCAGGGCGGAACATACCGTTTCTCCGCCCCCCGCGCGCGTGCGCGGGGGGCGGTTCTCAAAAGGGGAAGCAGATGGATAAAATCATAAAGATCCTGGTCAGGTTCTACCCCGTGTTCCTCAAAGGCCTGGGCGGGACGCTGTGGCTGGCGGCGGCGACGGTGCTCTTCGGCACGGTGCTTGGACTGGTGATCGCGATCCTGCGCATGAGCCGGATCCGGGTGTTCAACGCGGTGGCCGGCGTATATATCGAGATCCTGCGCGGCACGCCGATTTTGCTGCAGCTGTACTTTTTCTGGCTGATGCTGCCCAAGATCATGCCCTTTCAGATGTCGGACACGGCGGCGATCCTGGTGGCGCTGATCATCAACGCCTCCGCTTACATCTCCGAGATCATCCGCGCGGGCATCGCCGCGGTGGACCCGGGGCAGTGGGAGGCCGCGCGCAGTCTTGGCCTTTCCGAGACGAACATGATGCGGAAGATCATCCTGCCGCAGGCGGTGAAGAACATCCTGCCCGCTCTGTGCAACGAGTTCATCGCCGAGGTGAAGGGCACGTCGCTGGCTTCGGTGTTCTTTATCCCGGAGCTCACCACATCCTACCGCACGGTGCAGTCCACCACCTTTCTGTCGATACAGCCGCTGCTGATCGCGGGCATGATCTATCTGTTCGTCACCACGGTCCTCTCCTGGGCCGTGCGCCGCATGGAAAGGAGGCTGAAGGCCAGTGACTGAACCCATCATCCGCACCGTGGACCTGCACAAGGACTTCGGCGACATCCGGGTGCTGCGCGGCATCAGCGTGGACGTGAAGCCGGGAGAAGTGGTGTCGATCATCGGCCCATCCGGCAGCGGGAAGAGCACATTCCTGCGCTGTCTCAACCGGCTGGAGGAGCCCACCTCCGGCAGCATCCTGTTCCGGGGCGAGGACATCACCAAAAAGAAGAACATCGCCGAATACCGGCAGCGCATCGGGATGGTGTTCCAGAACTTCAATGTGTTTCCCCATATGACGGTGCTGGACAACATCACCCTTACTCCCATCCTGGAAAAGAAGATCCCCAGGGCCGAGGCCGAGGACCGGGCCGACGAGCTGCTGCGGCGCGTAGGCATGCTGGACAAGCGCGGCGAGTATCCGCGCAAGCTCTCCGGCGGGCAGAAGCAGCGCCTGGCCATCGTGCGCGCGCTGGCCATGGACCCGGAGGTGATGCTCTTTGACGAGCCGACCTCCGCGCTGGACCCCGAGATGGTAAAGGAAGTGCTCAACGTCATCGCGGATCTGGCCCGCTCGGGTATGACGATCCTGAACGTGACCCACGAGATGGGCTTCGCCCGGGAGGTGTCCGACCGGATCCTCTTCATCGACGAGGGTATCGTGCAGGAGGAGGGCAGTCCCGAGGAGTTCTTCACCAGTCCGCGGAGCGCACGGGCCATTGATTTCCTGAGCAAGGTCCTGTAAGATGTTCCGCAGAGGGTACTATTATAATTGTACGGAGGACCGGAAATGACACAGTTTGAGTTTGTCGGCGGGTTCATCGACGCCAACGCGGAGAGGATCACGGCGCTGGCCCGCGAGATCTGGGACTACGCCGAGCTGGCCTATGAGGAGCACCGCTCCTGCGCGGCGCTGATCCGCGTTCTGGAGGAGAGCGGCTTCTCGGTAGAGACGGGCATCGCCGGGATCCCTACGGCGTTCCGCGCGTCCTGGAGCAGCGGCTCGGGGAAGCCTGTGGCGGCCTTTCTGGGCGAGTACGACGCGCTGGACGCCCTCAGCCAGGAGGCGGGCCGGCCGGAGAAGGAGCCGGTGTGCGACGGCGCGCCGGGACACGGCTGCGGACACAACCTGCTGGGCGTCGGGAGCCTGGCGGCGGCGCTGGCCGTGAAGGAATATCTGGCCGCCGAGGGGAAGGACGGCACGATCGTGTATTTCGGCTGCCCTGCCGAGGAGGGCGCGGGCTCCAAGCAGTTCATCGCCCGGGCGGGATGCTTCGACGACGTGGATTTTGCCTACACCTGGCATCCGGGCACGGAGAACACGGTGTCCGGAAAGGGCTGCGTGGCCATCATGGGGGCCAATTTCACCTTTGACGGAGTCGCCTCCCACGCGGGAGGAGCGCCGCATCTGGGGCGCAGCGCGCTGGACGCGGCCGAGCTGATGAACGTGGGCGTGAACTATCTGCGCGAGCACATGATCGACGAGGCGCGCGTACATTACGCCTACTCCGACGCGGGCGGCACCGCGCCGAACGTGGTCCCGGCCCACGCCGTGATCAAGTATGAGGTCCGCGCGCCCAAGGTGGCCCAGGTGCAGGAGCTGTTCGCACGTGTCGTGAACATCGCCAAAGGCGCCGCCCTGATGACCGAGACCGTAATGAACTATGAGGTGACCATGGCCTTCTCCGACTACACGGCCAACCGCGCGCTGGCGGAGCTGGTGAGCGATTGCCTGCAGGAGGTGGGAGCGCCGAAGTGGAGCGAGGAGGATTACGCCCTGGCATCGAGCTTCCTGCGCACCTACGGACGGAACATGCTCAGGAGCATCCGGGAGGATCTCACCGAGCAATACGGACCGGAGCGGGCGGAGGAGCTGCTCGAGCGTCCGCTGGACAGCACGGTGCGGCCGTTCGACCCGTCGGAGCGCCGCTATGAGTCCGGCTCCACGGACGTGGGCGACGTGGGCTACGCCGTTCCCACGGTGAATCTGGGCGTGGCCACCGCCTGCATCGGCAACGTGGGCCACAGCTGGCAGAACACGGCCTTCTCCAACAGCCCCATCGGGGACAAAGGCCTGCTCACAGCCGCGAAGGTCCTGGCGCTCGCCGCGCTGCGCACGATGGAGGACCCCGTGCGGATCGAACGCGCCAAAAGGGAGCTGTTCGCCAAAAATGGCGGTCACTACACCTGCCCTCTTCCGGACTATGTGGAGCCTCCGATCGGGAAATACTGATTCCTCAATGCTTTTTCGATGATCGGCTTTGCAAAATGAAATAGCGGAAAAGAGAAAGTAAAGAAATAATCATCCTACAAAATATAGGAAATGAGACTTTTATTTCATTATGTTTGAACGTGGCAATCCAAGTTCGCATGTGTTAAAGTAAGTGTCGAGGAGGGGGAGGACAATCCCCGCTGAAGACAAGAAAAACAAAAAATACATACGAAATTTCTGAGGAGGAAAAAACAATGGCGAACGAAGTATTTGATCTGGTAGTACGCGGCAAGGCCAAGCTGGTTGGCGCGGCTGTTCAGGAAGCTCTGGACAACGGTGCGGATCCCAACGAGCTGCTGGCGAGCATGATCAGCGCTATGGACGAAGTCGGCGAGAAGTTCAAGAACAACGAGATCTTTGTTCCTGAGATGCTGGTTTCCGCCCGCGCGATGAAGAAGGGCGTTGACGTTCTGAAGCCCCACCTGGCCAGCGGCGCTGCCGGCGCTCTGGGCAAGGTCATCATCGGCACCGTGGCCGGCGACCTGCACGACATCGGCAAGAACCTGGTAGCTATGATGATCGAGTCCGCGGGCTTCGAAGTGAACGACCTGGGCGTCGACGTGCCGAAGGAGAAGTTCGTAGAGGCTCTCGAGGCTGCTCCCGACACCAAGATCGTGTGCTGCTCCGCTCTGCTGACCACCACGATGCCCGCGATGCGCGAGACCGTGGAGCTGCTGAACTCTCATCCTCTGCGCAGCAAGTTCAAGGTCATGGTCGGCGGCGCTCCCATCACCCAGGAGTTTGCCAACGAGATCGGCGCTGACGCCTACACCGAGGACGCTGCTTCCTGCGCCCAGAAGGCCAAGGCTCTTGTCGGCTGATCGCTGCCGCAGCAAAAACTTCCGGCTCCGGCCGGAAGTTTTTGCTTTTTACGGGCGCTGAACGACGGAAGAGGAGAAAGAGATGGACACCCTCAATTCGCTGACCGGCATGGTGCGCCGGTGTGTGGACGATTACAACATGATCTCTCCCGGCGACCGGATCGCGGTGGGGATCTCCGGAGGAAAGGACTCCCTGGTGCTGCTCGCTGCGCTGAGCCATCTGAGGCGCTATTACCCGGCCCCGTTCGAACTGGAGGCCATCACCATCGACGCGGGATTCGAGGGTATGGATTTTTCCGGAGTGGCGGCGATGTGCGCCGAGCTGGACGTACCTTATACGAGAGTCCCTACCGATATCCGGGAGATCGTGTTTGAGGCGAGACAGGAGAGCAACCCCTGTTCTCTGTGCGCGAAAATGCGCAGAGGCGCGCTCAATACGACGCTCAAAGCCCGCGGCTGCGGAAAGCTGGCGCTGGGCCATCATTTCGACGACGCGGTGGAGACCTTCGCCATGTCGCTCCTGTTCGAGGGCCGGCTCAACTGCTTTGCCCCGGTGTCTTATATGGACCGTATGGACGTGATCATGATCCGTCCGCTGCTGTATGTGGGTGAGCTCCGCTCGGCCAATATGGCAAAGGCCCTGTCGCTGCCGGTGGTGACAAGCACCTGCCCCATGGACCGGACCTCCCGCCGACGGGAGGCGAAAGACCTGCTCGATACGCTGAGCCTGACCTATCCCGATCTGCGAAGCCGGATCTTCGGAGCCATGCAGCGGCTTCCACTGCCCGGATGGGAGAGAGCCGGCGAGAAGAAAACGAATAATGAAGAATGAATAATGAATAATGAATAATGAATAATGAAGAATTAAGGTGTCCTGCGGACAGTCTGCTTGTACATCTTCCTTATCAAAGAAAAGACCGCCTCTCTCGAGGCGGTCTTTTCCTTGATGGGCTTTATCCCAGCAGGCAGCAGCTGGTGTAAGTCATGGTGTTGGGGCCGTAATTGTATTTAAGGCCGTTTTTCACCGCGAACTCGTTGACGACCATGCCGTAGGCCTCCACGCTGGAGACCCGCTTTTCCGGGAAGCGGCAGGGCTTGTCGGGATAGGAGCATTTTTTGCAGATGTTGCAGGTGCCCGCGCCGAGAGGAAGCATGCCGGGGAAGGCCTCGCGCATGGGCTCGAGGAGCTTGAGGAAATTCTCGTCGTGCTCGGCGGAGAGCTCCGCCACGGTCTCGAAATCGAAGCTGTCCTCCAGCTGACCGGAGGTCTGCACGATGATGCCCCATTTGTACGGGGCGACCTTGGCGCGGCACTCGTCCAGCTCTCCGCAGCCGGGAGGGCAGGCCCAGTTGGAGCCGTACTTGCCGCAGGTGTTGGTCGCGCACATGTCGCGGACCTCCTGCTTGAGCTCGATGGTGGCGGCGTCGGCAAAGGCCAGCAGCTTGAATCCGGCTTCCTTTGCGATCCTTTCCGCGGTGGCGTAGGCTTCGGGGATTTCCATTTTACTCATCATCCTCTCCAAAGAACATTTCATCGACATAGGTATCCTGAAAATCGGGGTCGTTGGCAAGCTCCACGAATTTCACCTTTTTTGCCATCTCCGCCGCGCGCTGTTCCTCGCCGCGGTTGAGAACGGCGATCTGCGCGCCGGCGCCGGCGGCGTTGCCCACCGGAATGATGCGGTCTTCCAGCTCCTTGGGCAGGAGGCCGATGGCACAGGCGCTGTGGGGATCGAGATAGTTGCCGAAAGCGCCTGCCAGCAGCAGCTGTTCAATGTCGCCGATCTCATGGCCTTCATAGCGGCACAGCAGAACGATGCCCGCGGCGATGGCGGCTTTGGCCAGCTGCAGCTCGCGTACATCCTTCTGGTTGATAAAGACTTTATCGGTGAAGAAATAGGTCTCCTCCATGCGGCCGGTGGGATCGATCTCCTCCAGCTCCAGCAGGTTGGCCACCGCGTCCAGCAGGCCCGAACCGCAGATGCCGATGGGTTCGCCGCCGCCGATGACATGGTAGGCGAGCTTCCCGTTCTCGATCCAGGTGTGGTCGATGGCACCGTCGCCGCCGCGCATTCCGCAGGTGATCTTTGCGCCTTCAAAGGCGGGACCTGCCGCGGTGGAGGTGGCGGTCATAAAGTTCTTGTTGCCGAGAACCATCTCGCCGTTGGTCCCGATATCTACCATCAGCGTCAGCTTGTCCAGCTTGTCCATATCCGCGGCCAGAATGCAGCCTACCGTATCGGCGCCCACAAAGCCGCCGATCAGGGACAGCCAGTGAAGCTCCGCCTCGGGATGGACCTCGAATCCCACGTCCGAAGCCTTGACCGTGACGGGATCCTTGGTCACGGGCATATACGGCGCCAGTACCAGGGTATTGGTCGGGTATTCCAGGAACAGGTGGTGCATGCAGGCGTTGCCCACGATCACCAGCCGGACGATGTCCTGCGGAGTGCGGCCGACCTTTTTGGACAGCTCGGCCAGCAGAGCGTTGATCGCGATGCGCACGCAGCTCGAGAGCACCTCGACACCCTGTTCCATGGCGGTGTTGGCGCGCTGCACCACGTCGCCGCCGTACTGACGCTGGGGATTCAGCGTGCTCTGCACGCCCAGCTGCTCACCGGTAAAGGCGTCGTGCAGGTACAGCACGATGGACGTGGAGCCGAGGTCGATAGCCGCCAGCATCGGATTATCCGCCTGGGGAAGCACGCCGGTGGCCAGATCCACCGGACGGAGCAGGCCCTCCTGAAGGAGCTGCGCCTTCTCTTTGTTCTCGTCGGGCATGGTGTCCACCACCATGTCGCGGTCGACCTTGGTCTGGCAGGAGAGAACGACCTCCCCGGCGACTTTCATCTTGCATTTTTTGCACTTTCCCGCGCCGCCGCAGGGGGCGTTGGGCTCGAGACCGGCGTCGATGGCGGCCTGGAGCAGCGTAACGCCTTCGGCCACGACAACGGTTTTCCCCTCGCGTTCAAAGACGATCCTGTATTCGCTCATGGTCTTTTCCTCCTCCGTTATATACACCGTTTCCTCAAATCATTTGTATTCCGCTGTTTCATCATATCTCAATCGGAAGATAATAGCAAGCAGAAATGAGCAGAATGCACAGCCTAAGGAGAGAGCGCTCGCGTACGGATGTGCAATGGGACCGAACGGGCTCCCGCTCCGGGCGCGGCTGCGGTCCGGGAGCGCCTTTCCAAAACTGACAGCGGAACCCGACGCTCCCCGGAGGGAGAGGCAGGCTCCGCTGTCATTAAATAGTTCAGAGGGAGAATACCACGAATCCGCCTTTGTCCTCCCGGCGGGTATCCCACAGATAACGAAGGTCCATCCACTGCCACTCGCCGTAGGTGACCGCCTTGACCAGGAAGCGGCCGGCGTCCTCCTCGTAGCCGTTCAGCACGAACCAGTGCCAGTGGAAATCCTCCAGGGCCCTGTCGTGGTGCAGGAGCATCAGATAAGGCACCGGGAATCCCAGATCCAGCTGGCGGCGGATCACACAGACGGCTTCCTCCGCGGGAGCGTCGCCTTCCACGGAGGTCATGGTGAGGCCTGTAGGCGGGCAGGTGACCAGGTATTCCCGAAACCCGTCCATGAACAGGGACGTCCTGTTGATGCCCATGGGACGAGGACGCAGATAGGGCTTCATCCGCATGGAGAAAGCGAGATAATCCTCTTTTGTCACATGGGACGCGTCAAATGGACAGAGCTGCGTCAGACCGCGGTTGAGCGCCAGGCTGATGCAGCACTCCGCGGCAGTCACCGCGCCGCAGCCGCCCCGGTTCATCCACAGATCCGTGAACCAGTCCTGGCTGCCGCCGTAGCTGTCGCCGATATAGTAATGGTCGAGTTCTTTTTTCATTCGCAGATCAGCTTCTCCGGGAAAAGAATAGGAACCCGCCGCATCGCGGCGGGTTCCTATTATAATAGATTAACGTTCCGGAAAATGCAAGACGGCGCGGCGTTATTCGTGGAGCTCCCGTTCTTTTTCCAGCTGATCCCGCTTTCCGGTGATCCGGCCGAGACCATACATCAGCAGCGTAGCGCAGAGCAGGTTGATCGCGCCTGCCCCGCTGCCGCTGAGCAGAGCGTTCACCAGGCCTATGAGCAGGTTCGCCAGGCCGATGATCCTCAGAGAGGTGCCGATGCGCGTGAGATGATCCATGCGCGAATCGATGTCGGAAAACAGGTCAAACGCACCGAGCGACGCCTGCTTGCGAAAATAGATCCACTGGAAGCAGCGGCCGAGATACTCCGCGCCGCTCTCGCGCATGAAGTCCAGATATCCTTCATCCGCGCCGCGCATCTCCAGCCGGACCGTATACGCGCCGGGCTCGGTGCGCTCGAAGGTGAAGCGGCAGAACCCCACGCTCTTCAGCGCCCAGCCGTTCATGGCCATTTCGTTGAGCCAGCGCTCTTCCTTTTCAAATTCCCAGACCCAAAAAATCTTGTATACCGTTTTTGTCTCAGCCATTGCCGTTCCCTCCCAATATGCTTTCTCCGTTTTCCACCAGCTCGCGAAGCCGCTCAAGCTCGTTCTGAAGCGCCGCGAACCCCCGGTCCGTGAGCCGGTATTCCTTCTTCCTGCTGCCGTCCTCCGACGGGAGCGGAGCGATCCAGCCCTTGTCGCACAAAGCGGTCAGCGCTCCGTATAGCGTCCCTGCCGCGAGCCGGACCCTTCCGCGGGACAGCAGCTCGGTCTGCTGCATGATGCCGTAGCCGTGGCGCGGCTCGTACAGCGAGAGCAGGATATAGTATGTCGATTCGGTCAATGCCGGTTCATTGATCATGCGTCCCCATCTCCTTCGTCTGCCGATATATCGCTTACCGATATATCGTGGTTACAATATATCGCGTGACGATATATTTGTCAAGAGGAAAAATAGTTTTTTTCAAATTATTCTTCGGCCCGGCGGGGAAAAGGCGGACTTGCTTTTCGGGACGGAGCACCGTACAATGGAGCCACTAAACCGAAATGAGGCGAAAACATGAAGCCGATATCTGTCGATGAATTCTTTAATCTTACATACCTCTCCAATGTGACGTTTTCCCCGGAGGGCAGGACCGCATGCCTTACGGTGAGCCGTATCGACCGGAAGAAGGACGAATACCGCTCTTATCTGTATCTGCGCCGGAACGGAAAGCTGCGGAAGCTGACCTCCTTCGGACGGGAGAGCCGCTTCCTCTATCTGGATGAGGACACGATCCTGTTCCCGAGCCGCCGGGACCGGCCCGAGGAGGGCGACCCGTCCTCCGTCTGGTACCGGATCTCCCTGTCCGGGGGCGAGGCCGAGGAGGCGTACCGGTTTCCCATCGGCGTGACGAAGATCCTGCCCCTTCCGGGAGGGGACCTGGTCGTTCTCGGATCGGCGGAACCGGGTCATGAAGATCTGTATACCGGCGGGAAAAAAGCTCTGGACGCGTATCGGAACGCCCGAAAAGAAAATGCCGACTACGAGGTGATCACTCAGAATCCCTGGTGGTGGAACGGGGGGAGCTTTACCCGCGGGGCATATACGCGGCTCTTCCGCTACGATGTGAAAAAGAAAAAGCTGCGCCCGCTGTCCGAGGAGGGAACGGATGTATCGCAGGCCGTGCTGAGCCCGGACAAGAGCGAGGTATACTACCTCTGCACGCCGACTGCTCCGCGGCGCCGGCTGACGGGAACCGCCTCCCTGCGCCGGCTGACGCTCTCGGACGGGCGGACGGAAACGCTGCTTCGCGACCGGGAGGATCTGACCCTGGGCGGTATAGAGGCGGGCGATCACTGGCTGCTGGTGCTGGCCTCGGACAACCGGTTCGGGCTGAATACCGACATGGACTTCTATCGTCTGGACTATGCCGACGGGACGGTGAGCCTTCTGCGCCGCTGGGGAGAGGCGATCGGCTCGAGCGTGGGCACGGATATACGCTACGGAGGCGGACGCGATGTAAAGGTCGTCGGCGAGGCGGTGTATTTTATCGCCACGCTCTGGGACGACGCGAAGCTGATGTGCCTGAAAGACGGGACCGTCACAGCCGTGACGGATCTCCCCGGCAGCGTGGAATGCTTCGACGTGCATGAGGGGAAGGTGCTAACCGTCGCGCTCCGCGGCCGGAAGGGGCAGGAGCTCTACGACGGCGGCGAAAGGCAGCTCAGCCGCTTCAACGAGGCCGCGCTGCGCGGGAAATACGTCGCTGAGCCGGTACCGCTGAACGTGGACCGGGGCGAGTATGAGATCCATGGCTTTGTGCTCCGCCCCATGGGCTTTGAGCACGGGAAAAAGTACCCGGTGATCCTGGATATCCACGGCGGTCCCAAGACCGTGTACGGCAGCGTGTTCGTGCATGAGATGCAGTACTGGGCGGGAAAAGGGTATTTCGTGATCTTCTGCAATCCCACAGGCTCCGACGGGCGCGGGGCGTTTATGGATATCTGCGGAAAATACGGCACCGTGGATTTTGAAGATATCATGGCCTTCTGCGACGCGGCGCTGGAGGCCTATCCCGAGATGGATAAAACGGAGTTCTTCGAGACCGGCGGCTCGTACGGAGGCTTTATGACCAACTGGATCATCGGTCATACGGACAGGTTCCGCGCCTGCGTCAGCCAGCGCTCCATCTCCAACTGGTTTTCGTTCCTGGGCGTGGCGGACATCGGCGTGGAGTTCACGCGAGACCAGATGCGCGCCGACCCCTGGTCCGACCCGGAAAAGCTTTGGGAGCACAGCCCGCTGCGGTACGCCGACCGCGCCGTGACACCGACGCTGTTCATCCACTCCTTTGAGGATTATCGCTGCCCGATCGATCAGGGCTACCAGATGTTCACCGCGCTCGCCGAGCACGGCGTGGAGACCAAAATGGTTCTGTTCCGGGGCGAGAACCACGATCTGAGCCGTACGGGAAAGCCCTCTCACAGGCTCAGGCGGCTGAAAGAGATCACAGCCTGGTTTGACGGTCACCGCCGATAAAACGGCATATAAGACATAAGAATAAGCCATCCTTCCGGTCAGGGAAGGATGGCTTATTGTATTTCATAATATCATATCGTGTCGCGCGATATCGCGCCGCCGCGCTCAAAACGGAGCAGCGCTTCCTTTCGGCCGATACCGCCGGCGTATCCCGTAAGGGCTCCGCCTGCGCCGACAACCCGGTGACAGGGGATGATCAGAGAAATCGGGTTGCGGCCGACGGCCCCGCCCACGGCGCGGGCGGAGGTGCCCAGCCCGGCGGCCAGCTCGGCGTAGGTCACGGTCTTCCCGTAGGGGATGCGAAGCAGCCTCTCCCACACGGTCCGCTGGAACGCGGTGCCCTCAGGAGAGAGCCGGGGCAGGAAGGAGGGGCGTTCCCCCGAGAAGTATAGCTCAAGCCACCGTGCCGTATCCTCGAAAACCTCCGAGGCGGACACGGGCCCCGGAGCGGGCAGCCCGGCGGGGAAATATCTCTGGCCGGTGAAGCGCAGCCCGGTCAGCGCC
>JAEEGI010023639.1_pt1 | contig 12047 bp, 9 predicted proteins | sample 8958751 | NCBI WGS metagenome assembly JAEEGI01 (sample SAMN16246545, study PRJNA631951) | gut metagenome | biome: gut microbiome; feature: rumen; material: KS-attached | host: Bos | place: Iran: Karaj | collected 2018-10 | reverse complement strand
GACCCACAGCTTAGAAGGCTGTTGCTCTATCCAGCTGAGCTACAGGACCATACCTGTGATTTTGCCCTTCACTAACGGGCAAAAAAATGCGGAGAGAAAGGGATTCGAACCCCTGGAGGTAGTTAGCCTCAACGGTTTTCAAGACCGCCGCAATCGACCACTCTGCCATCTCTCCGAAAGTGAGTTTCGTTACGGAACTCACCCATTTGGGGTGCAAAGGTACTGCCAACTTTCGTTTTATGCAAATTTTTCGGCGGATTTTTGATAAAGAAGCATGATGTAGTCCTGTGAACCGGGTGTTACGGAATAGAGTGCGGATGCTCGGTGTCCCAAAATCCAAAGGATTTCGCCGTCGGCTTCGAGCAACCAAGTGGCGCACTTTTCGCAATGGTCAAGTTTAAGGTCGGCAAACAGGTCGCTTACGAGTTTGCTGCCATTCATGCCGAAGGGTTTGATGCGGTCTCCCTTTTGCCAGTGTCTTAGTACAATATGTTGGCAATCAAGCAATTTTGTGCTGAAGGCCACTTTGTGTTTGCCATCGCACATCAATGGCGAGAATGGGGCGTTGTTATGGCAAACGCTCAAATGGACAGGACTCAGTATATCACTGTGCAGGTCGATGGTGACCGCAATGGGCGTATGGTCCTGAATGGGCTCGATATCGAGCGATTGACGATTGACATGCATGACGAAATTGTTTGACATGAATTGACGCCCGCTGTGGCCCTGTTGAGCAGCGACAACAGCTTGTTCACATTGCTCACGGTTGAATCCCAAATGCCGAATGCGGTGGTAGAGGAGGGTGGGGGCATTTGGGCAGGAACAGAGTGTATCGATGTCGATATGTCGTTCGTTGGGAATGACTTCGTTGATGAGGGTGGTTAGTAGGTCGAGGTCGTCCCTGAGGTTGTTCATTGTGTTGAGAGTGCGTTCTTGAGCCTGTGGAAATTGTTGTTCCAGGACTGGTAACACAAGGTTGCGCAACTGGTTGCGACGGTATTCGTTTTCTGCATTGGTGCTGTCGGTGACGTAACTTTGGCCGATTGCGGACAGGTAATCCAAAATTTCCTGGTGTCTCACACCCAAGAATGGGCGCCAGATGTTGCCGCTCAGTCGTTGCATTCCTGCCAAGCCTTTGATGCCAGTGCCGCGCAGCAAATTCAAGAAGAAAGTCTCTACTTGATCATCGGCATGATGGGCGACTGCAATCAAACGGCAACCTTGCCGATGGCGTTCCTGTTCGAACCATGCGTAGCGCAATTCTCGGCAAGCCATCTCGACCGAGCCGCCATGTTCCCGTTGCCATGCCGATACGTCAAAGTCCTTGACTGTTAGAGGGACATTCAGACGTTCACACAGTTCCCTCACGAAATGTTCATCACGCATCGACTCTTCGCCCCGCAGGTGAAAATTGCAGTGCGCAGCACGGCAGTCACAACCTGCGTCCAACAGCACACGAAGCAACGCCACCGAGTCGGCGCCGCCGCTCAGTGCAACTAGTACGGGATGGTCAGTTGCCTGCCGACCTTCCTGACCGGTGGAAATGCGATGTGCTAATACTTTAAGATTCACTATTGCAAAGGTAGCGTTTTTTCAAAACTAAATCGTAACTTTGCACCGAATTTCTAATGGAACAGGTCAAGAAAAATAGCGACTTCTGGTATCACGTGGCAGCATTCGCCATGATTCTGGTGTGGGGCATCTCATTCCTCAACACCCGTGTGCTGCTTGATGCAGGGCTAACACCGACTGAGATTTTTGTAGCCCGTTTCACAATTGCTTATTTGTCGTTGCTAGTCATTTGCCGCTTCAAGGTGCGTTATACCGGTTGGAGGGACGAGTTGTTGTTTGTGGTGTGTGGTGTTGCAGGTGGTTCAGCCTATTTTATTGCCGAAAACACTGCATTGGAACTTACACTCATTAGTGACGTTGCTGTGCTGGTGAGCACTGCACCGTTGACCACAGCCTTGATGGGGGCTATCTTTTATCGCGACGAGCGCATCACATGGCTGTCTTGCCTGGGAATGATCATTGCCTTTATTGGCTCAGTGATGTTGGCGTTGAAGAATGGTTTCGTGTGGGGTGACAGCATCTCAGGCGACCTCTTGGCGCTGTTGGCTGCGTTTGTATGGGCATTCTATTCCATGGCTCTCAAGAAATTGAATCGCACCTATTCTACGCTATTTATCACACGCAAGCTGTTTTTCTACGGCATTTTGTCGGCATTGCCGCTGCAGCTGATGGAAGAATCACGCATTGACTGGCAGGCTGTTAAGCAGCCAGAGGTGTGGGGTAATCTGCTTTACCTAGGATTGATATGCTCGATGGCGGCCTATTTCATTTGGGGCATCACCGTCAAGCGTATTGGGGCTGTGCGTGCCAGCAATTACTTCTACCTGAGTCCTATTATCTCGATGATAGCCGCTGCCATCTGGTTTGGCGAGCGCACTAATGCGATTGCCTATATTGGCTGTGCGCTGATTCTTGCCGGCGTAATCATGGCCGAAAAGTTCAAACGCAAGCCTGAAGCCGAGTCTGAAACTAATCAATAACAGTTTTCATCCAGCGCTTGGTTGAGAGCCACAACAGATAAACTGTGCCACGGAAGCACAGCTCAATTGCCATAGCCATCCACACGCCGTACAATCCCATGCTCCTCACCATTAGGGCAGATAAACCCAACCTCACAATCCACATGCTCACCAGATTGATGCCGCAAGGCACCAAGGTATAGCCCGCGCCGACAAACACGCCGTAGCTGATGATTGAGGCAGCAAACAAGGGCTCGGCCCACGATTCGACACGCAGACACCTTGCTCCCAGCTCCACAATCTCTGGGACAGGCGACATGAATCCCATCAGTTCGGCTGCAAACACATACATCAATACAGCCATAATGCCCATGATGACCATGCCTGACAGGACTGTAATCCATGCAAAACTGCGTGTGAGCCGTTTGCGCCCAGCACCCAAGCTTTGTCCGATGAGCGTGGTAGCAGCGTCGGCTATGCCATAGCCCGACATGTAGCACAGGCTCTCGGCCGTGATGCCAAATGCGTTGGCGGCAATGGCAATGCTGCCCAACGGAGCAACAATACCGGTAATGACGATGAGAGCGCTGCACATCATGATGTGTTGCAATCCCATGGGAGTAGAGATTGAAATGGATTTCTTGAAGATGTTCCAAGTGGGTTTGAAGGAGCCTTTGTCGATAGTCAAGCGCAACTCAGAGGAACGGAAAACAAGGTAATATACCATCAACAGGGCCACAACAAGACCTGCGCTTGCAGTGCCCAGCGCTGCGCCCATCACGCCCAGTCCTGCTCCCGGCAGGGTAAGCGTATGTCCCATCAGTGTTGTCTCGCGTGTGGGGAAAATTAGGAAAAAATTGAAAATGACATCCAGAACACACATCAGGATATTGAGTGCACTAGGGATGCGCATATTGCCGCTGCTCCGCAGCATGGAGCTTGCCACGATGTCAAGCATGAAGAACGGAACAAACAGCATGAACGTTCCAAAATAGATGGTGGCATTAGGGCATATTTGTGGAGATGCGCCAAGCCAGATGGGGAGGGGTTTACAGATGGCTAGGCCAAAACCAGCCAACAGCAGGCTAAACAGCACGCACACTACTATGGCTTGACGTACAACCTGCCGAGCATCAGTGTCGCGTTTGGCTCCCAGCAGATGGGCAACCTGGACAGCGTAGCCGGCAGCAAAAGCACTCAGTACGCCTTCAAATAACCAGGATGTGGAACCCATGAGTCCAACCGAGGCAGAGTCGTTGGCTCCCAGTTGTCCTACCATGGCGGCGTCGATCAGCTGCATCACCATTGCTGATGCGTTAGCCAAAATGGCTGGCAGGCTCAGCTGGAATGTGAGTGACAGTTGTTGCCTGAAGGACATCGGTTGTCCCTCCCTAATGAGCCGTAACAATATGTCCTTGCCAGGTTGTGACGCCATGAGTAGTGCAGGTTGATATGGGTTTATTATATTATAATGTGTGCAAATTTACAAAAAAAGATGTCCCGCCGTCAAACAAGCAGGACATCTTTTAAATTTTCAATCTCAAAGAAGGATGAGATTACTTGCGCTGGATGGTAACGGCGCGGTCGAGTGAAGCGCACTTGGGACCGTAGTCGGTCAGCTCACCGTTGTTGATCTGAGTCTCGAGGCGGCTCTCAGCAACGCCCTTCTTGACGAGCTCATTCTTCACGGTAGCAACGCGTCCCTTGCGCAGGCGGACGTTGATCTGGTCATTGCCAGTGTAGTTGTCGGCCCAACCAGTGAGCAGATAGTCACGGTTCTCATTCTTCATCACCTCGGCTACGGCGTCAACAACGTTGCGCTGTACACCCAGCACATCGGTGCGGTTGATGGGGAAGTAGATAGTTGCCAGAGGCATCTCGCCATCAGCCTTGGGAGCTTCCTTCTTGTTCTCGAGGCACTTGCGCAGCTGATCTTCAAGGTCAGCAATCTTACGCTTAGCATCTGCCAGGTCGGCAGCCAGAGCGTCGCCCTCCGCATCGGTATATTTCCACTCGGGGCAAACGGCGGTAACGGGAGCGTTCCACTCGCTCTTGCCCAGCTTGTAGCTCATACCGACCATCAAACTGGGATATTCGTTCCAAGTGCGGTAACCCATACCTGCACCGTCGGCGTGCTCCTGAAGGAAGTCGAAACGCATGTCGAGCAGGATGTCAAACTTCTTGGTAACAGCGAAGCTGTGGAGCAAACCGGCATGGATACTGTAGTTACGGCTGTGATCGGGGTCGTCGTTGGCACCATATTTCCACTTGCCATCTGATACGGGGCGCTTGCCATCACGGGCATATACCCAGTTAGCGTCAGCACCGACGTAGAAAATAACGTTGTAGAAACGGTAGGGCTTGTAGCCACACAACCAGTTCGATACATTGAACAGGACGTCACCCGTTACACCAGCATCGTTGAAGTGGGTGGGAGCAAACTTGCCATCCTTGTACATCTTGGGCCAGTTACGGTAACCCAGTGCAGCGTAGTTGCCAGTCCAAGTGGCACCCTTGAGCTGTTCAAAGTCACCACCAAAACGCAAACCCAGCAGCGGAGAGAACCACTTACCGATGTGTACGTTGATCTTGGCACCCAGACGCTGGCCAAACGGAGTGTTGGCATCGTAGGGAGACATGAAAACACCTACACCGCCTTCAGCGTCGATAAACCAGTTATCGCGCATGCGGTTGAACAAATAACCCTGAGAAGGATCTTCCACGTAAGTCACTTCTTGGGCGCTTACAAAGTTAGGCACTAAGTAAGCAGCACAGAGAAGAGCTAATAATGCGATCTTTTTCATAACTACTTTATTTATTTATGATGTATTTCAATTGTAACATACAGACCACTTGATAGTTACTTGTTTTATGGCCTATTTCATCTTGCAAAAGTAAGACTTTTTTTGAAATGTCAAAAACATTTTTTAAAAAATCTTATAAAAAGACATAATACCACTATTACAAGGCTTCAATGATGTGGTGGGCAATATTCTCGGGGGTGAAGCCGAATTTCTCGTCCAGCACTTTATAAGGAGCCGATGCGCCAAAATGGTCTAGTCCGAAGATCTTGCCGTTCGGAACTACGCGATGCAGTGTGCTGGGCAAGCCTGATGTGAGGCCGAAAGAGGGGACATCACACGGAATGACTGAAGCACGGTAGCCGGCATCCTGATTCATGAACAAGCCAATAGATGGCACTGATACCACTTGCGCCTTAAGGCCTTGCTGCTCAACGATTCTTGCTGCAGCAACCAGGGTTGCTACTTCAGAGCCGTTGCCCACGAGGGTGATATCTGGCTTTTCTTGCTTGATGACAACATATCCACCTCGTTCCGCCCCTAGAGCATCGGCATAGCGGTTGCCTGATGCCGAAGGCAGATCGTCGATATTTTGTCGAGATAGAATGAGTGCCGTGGGGGTGAGGTTGTTCTCCATAGCCATCTTCCATGCTACAGATGTCTCGGCGGCATCGGCAGGGCGCAGTACGAGCATGCTGTTGCGGCCATGATGGTTCTGTAATTCTTCCATCAGGCGGATTTGTGCTTCTTGCTCGACGGGTTCATGGGTGGGACCGTCCTCACCAACGCGGAACGCATCGTGGGTCCAAATGAACTTCACGGGCAGTTCCATGAGTGCCGAAAGGCGAGCGGCGGGCTTGATGTAGTCGCTGAAAACGAAGAATGTACCACATGCGGCAACCACACCTCCGTGTAAAGCGATACCGTTGATAATGGCAGCCATAGCAAGTTCCGAGACGCCGGCGTGGAGGAATGCTCCCTTGAAATCATGCGTCTTGAAAGCGCCACGCACCTTGAGGAATCCGTCAGTTTTGTCACTGTTAGCCAGATCGGCCGACGATACGATCATGTTCTCCACCTGCTCGGCGAGTGCTGCAAGCACATTGGCCGAAGCGGCACGTGTGGCAATGTTGGGCTTGTGTTCGATGGAGGCATAGTCCACTTGCGGCGCTTTCCCATCGATAAAGTCTTGCAGGCGTTGCATTGCCTTGGCGTTTTGCTGAGCCCATGTTTCGATCTCCTGCTTACGTTTGGCTACCAGTTCACGCTGCTCTTGAGCACGTTGAGCATAAAGTTCGGCCACTTCGGGGAATACTATCCATGGATTCTCAGGGTTGCCACCCAGATGCTCGATGGTCTTACCGTAGTCGGCACCCGATTTGCTCAGCGGGTTGCCGTGAGTGCTGCATTTGCCCTCAAAGTTGTCGCCCTCGGCTGTTACGGCGCCACGGCCCATAATGGTACGGCCGATGATGATAGTGGGGCGTTCTTTTTCGGCCAGTGCTTTGTCAAGAGCCTCTGCCAGGGCGCTGGGGTCGGTACCGTCACACTCGATGACGTTCCAGTTCCATGCGCGATATTTCATTGCGGTGTTCTCGTTGCTAACCGCATCGCAATCGGTAGACAGTTGAACGCTGTTGCTGTCATAGAACATGATCAGGTTGTTCAAACCCAGATAGCCAGCAATACGGGCAGCCTCTTGTGATATGCCCTCCTGCACACCGCCGTCACTAATAAAGGCGTATGTCTTGTGTGCAAACACCTCGCTGTAATGGGTTGCAATAAACCTCTCGGCAATGGCACAGCCCACAGCCATAACGTGACCTTGTCCCAGCGGACCAGACGTGTTTTCCACACCATGAGCGACATCCAGCTCGGGATGTCCTGGAGTGATGCTGCCCCAGCTGCGGAATGCCTTCAGGTCATCAGTCGTGTAGCGACCTGCCAAATGCAAAACGCTATAAAGCATGGGCGACATGTGGCCAGGATCCAAGAAGAATCGGTCACGGGCGAACCATGATGGATTGTCAGGGTCTGTCACGAGATACTTGGAAAACAGGACGTTAACAAAATCGGCACCGCCCATGGCACCACCCGGATGTCCGGATTTGGCTTGTTCAACCATCGAAGCGGCAAGGATGCGGATGTTATCGGCCGCGCGTGTCATCAATTTGGAGTCTATCATAATCTTGAGGTATTTGAAATTCTAATTGACAAATATACTGCTTTTATTTGAAATGTGAGGGCACAAATCCAAACATTTTTCATCAAAAAAAATTAATGTGGTTGCACCGATGGGGTGTAACCACATTAATGTCATTGATAATCAGTAGATAACGATTATTACTCTGCCTTTTTGCTGGGCTTGCTGCCAATGAGTGCATAGAACAGGATGTAGGCAGCACATGCAACAGGAATCCAGTAGCTGGACAAGATGCTCACTTTGTCGGCAACAACAGCCTGTAAGGCGACCATCACGGCACAGCCAAATACCATAGTCATGAAGATACCACTGGCAGCAGCAGTGTATTTGCCAAGACCTTCAACCGCCATGTTGAAGATGCCTCCCCACATGACGGAGGTGCAAAGGCCCACAAGGATGAACGCGAAGACGCCGACAGGAACTGGTGTCCAGATCACGCTAAGGTTACCCCAGTCGATACCGGGAACGCTCACCTTGATGTCGGTGGGTGCGAACATACCAAACAGCAACAGCAGGACTGCGATAGCAGCAACCACCGATACCATAGCGCGGCTGCTCACTTTGCCACCGATGGCACCGCCAATCGTACGACCAAAAAACATCATCAGCCAGTAAACCGAAGCGATGAGTGCGGCTACACCAGCGGAGACGCCGATTTCAGGCGTTTGCAGGTAAGAAATCATATAAGTGGGTGTGCCCACTTCGACGCTCATGTAAAGGAAGATAGCCAAAGCGCCCAGAGCAAAATGACGGAACTTGAGCGCTCCAGGGATGAGGCTCATCTCCATCGGTGCCTGTTCGGGCTCTTCAATCTTGGTGAACAGCAGCACGACGAAGGCCACCAGGAAGATGCCTAATGCGATAAACATGGCAGGCGTGGCATCGGCAATTACAGTGTCTTTGGTCACCTCACCGATGAGTGCACCCATCAGGATATACACGGCAACTGCGGCAGCTGAATTGAAGGCGCCACCGATTTGGATGAGCTGGTTGCCGGTCTTGCCGCCACCACCCAACACGTTGAGAAGGGGATTGACAACGGTATTGAGCATGCACATGCACATACCGCTGATGAAGGCGCCAAGCAGATAAATCCAGTAGGCACCGCTACCGCCAATCTGACCGCTCACATACTCGAATACCAAGCCGATGATGCCCACGATGAGGGCTGCAAGCGCAGTCTTTTTGTAACCCATTTTGGTGATGAGCATACCGCTGGGAATACCCATCAGCAGGTAGGCAATAAAGTTGGCATAGTTGCCGATTTGTCCAGCGGTTTCCGATGCGCCGAACTGGTTCTTGACGATGGTAGCCATGGGTGAACACAGGTTGGTCACGAAGGCAATCATTGCGAAGAGCGCGATCATCATAATAATCGCTGCCCATTGTTTGGATTTTTGAGCCATTTCTACAATAATTTTATAGCGTTAATAATTTCTTTCTCTTTTCAAAAAAGTGGTCAAAATTACACATTTATAGTTAAAGGAACAACAAATCGACGAAAAATGTCGATTTGTTGTGATGTTAGTATTGATTTTTTGACCGAAATCAATACTTCCGCGGGCCAAAGATGGCCGTACCGATACGCACTAGCGTTGCGCCATACTTGACAGCGACCTGCCAGTCGTCACTCATGCCCATACTCAGGTGGTTGAAGTCCTCGCTCTCGTCAAAACAGCCGTCTTTCAATGTCAGATAGGTGCGGCGAACGAGGTCAAACTCATTGGCCACCTGGTTCATGTCGTCGGTAAGAGAGGCCATCGCCATCACACCACACACGCGTACGTGGGGGTAGCAGGTCAATAGACCGTCATCGGCCGCTTGGAGCACTTCCTCGACACTGAAACCGCTCTTGGTTTCTTCTTGGGCCACATGCAGTTGCAACAGTACCTCAACTGTGCGGTCGATTCTTGCCGCTTCTTTCTCGATGAGTTGGAGCAGCTCAACACTGTCCACGCTCTCGATAACGGTCACATGAGGCATGATGGAACGCACCTTGTTCTTTTGCAAATGCCCAATAAAGTGCCAACGGATGTCGGCAGGCAGTTGTGGGGCTTTGGCGACTAACTCCTGGGCTCGGTTTTCGCCAAAAAGACGCTGCCCGGCCTCATAGGCTTCGGTCAACTCTTCGACAGGGTGGAATTTTGACACTGCAACAAGCTGCACGCCTTCAGGGAGCATGGCTGTTACCCGTTCAAGATTTTCCTTGATACTTGACATTGCTGATTGTGACAAGATTATGCGTTGTTTTGGGCTTTTTGGCGAGCCTCGCGGTCAGCGCGGGTCTCATCCAGGTCAGCAGGGAATACGTCCATGAGTGGAGTCTCGGCAATCGAGGCGATTTCAAAGTCGGCCATGGTGTCGTGCATCCCTTCCATAAAGGTGGCAAGTGCTCCCTTGAAGTCGCTGGCCTGCACAAGCTGGAAGCATGCGGTACGCTTCTCAACAGCTGTCTTCTCGTCTATGGTGATGAAATTTGTTTTCACTTTGTACCAGCGGTCACCGGCTTCATTGTAAAAAATGTCGCTCAATTTGACGCGCTTAACGGTATCAACGCTGAACTCTCCTGAGATGTATGGCTGCATCTTGTCGGTGATGCGTGCTTCGGCCTCGGTAAAAGACAAGGCGTCAACCAGATAGGGTTCGGAAACGGTCTTAAGTACGCCGTTTTCCATCATTTTATCATACTTTACTTTGCATTCAAACCACTGTGACATAATTATATATATGTATATTCTTAAAGTTTTTTTTAAATATTGTTATATTAAAGTTCTTCTCGAAGGCATCTCGTCCATCGCTTGGTTAATGAGGTCTCTACGGGATAAGTAATACTCTTGAACAAGCCGATCCATTACTGTTGAAACGGGTTCAATTTCACGTCCCTTGAGCAAAGCTGTCACCTGACCTATCTCGATTTCGCCATTCTCGACATCTCCATCAAAGATGCCTACCTTGGTCTTGCCGATGCCGATAATCTCCAGCAATTCGTCACCTGATGCACCACGGTCTTCGGCTTCCTGCACCGTGGCTTGGAATCCGTTCTTGGCAAGTCGGGTAGGGGAAAGTTTCCTGAAATAAAGTTTAGTGTCGCCTTCATCGAGGTTGAGGCACATGCGCTTGAAATTCTCGTGAGCAGAGCTCTCCTCGGTAAGGGCAAACAAAGTACCGATTTGGACGCCGTCGGCTCCCATGGCCTCGGCAGCCAGTATGGCCTCACCTGTGGCGATACCTCCAGCAGCGATCACCGGCAAACTGGTGGCTCGTCTCACGGCAGGCAGCAGACACATGGTTGTAGTTTCCTCGCGCCCGTTGTGACCACCGGCCTCAAAGCCCTCGGCGACAACGGCATCTACACCGGCTTCTTCGCACTTGGCGGCAAACAACGATGATGATACCACATGGGCAACTTTAATGCCTCGTTCATGCAGCCAGCCGGTCCATTTCTTGGGACTGCCAGCCGAAGTGAAGACGACGGGGACCTTTTCGTCAGCGATTACCTCCATCAGTTCGGCCGATTGAGGACGCATCAGCGGCACGTTTACACCGAAGTTGTATCCAGTAGCCTGACGGCACTTTTTGATGTGTTCACGCAGCACCTCAGGAGTCATCGACCCGGCACCAATCAGTCCTAGTCCACCAGCATTACTAACGGCAGCAGCGAGTTCCCATCCGCTGCACCACACCATGCCGCCCGAGATGATTGGAAAATCGATGTCGAACAACTCGGTGATTCTGGATGTCATAGCCATAGAGCAACTCTCCTTTCTTGCTTTTTAGATAATGCCGAATGCCACGTCCATCATCTGAGTGAAATTGTTCTGACGCTCCTCGGCTGTAGTCTCTTCGCCAGTAACGAGCGAGTCGCTGATGGTGCACAGACACAAGGCGCGAGCGCCGGCGCGAGCAGCGTTCATGTACAGTGCGGGCGCCTCCATCTCAATAGCTAACACGTTCATTTTCTGCCATTGGGCGGTGTCGGGCGTGTCATCATAGAAGGTATCGGTCGAGTAAACATTGCCCACCTTGTATCGGTAACCCAGCTCTTCTGCTTTGTTCACTGCTGAACGCAGCAAGTCAAAGTCGGCAATTGGTGCGAAGGTGCCGGGCAGGTGATACTGTGCTCCGTAGGTGCTGTTGGTGCAGGCACCCATGGCCATCACCAGATCGCCCACGTGAAGATCGGGATGTATAGAACCTGCCGAGCCCACGCGTATGATCGTCTTCACATCATAGAAATTGAACAATTCATAGGTATAGATTCCAATCGAAGGAATGCCCATGCCGTGCCCTTGGACCGAAACGGGTTTGCCCTTATAGGTGCCGGTGTATCCGAGCATGCCACGAACTTCGTTATACAACTTGGGATTCTCCAGATAGCGCTCTGCCATCATCTTGGCGCGCAAAGGGTCGCCAGCCATAATCACTGTGGGTGCAATCTCGCCATATTTGGCACCGATGTGCGGAGTAGGTGTTTTGTCTGCCATAATCAATATTTCATTATATTTGTTGTAT
>JAEEGI010023637.1_pt1 | contig 12047 bp, 9 predicted proteins | sample 8958751 | NCBI WGS metagenome assembly JAEEGI01 (sample SAMN16246545, study PRJNA631951) | gut metagenome | biome: gut microbiome; feature: rumen; material: KS-attached | host: Bos | place: Iran: Karaj | collected 2018-10 | reverse complement strand
AAGTCCGTGGCAGTGTACCATAGAAGGGGAAGATGGCTCCCCGTCAGCAGCACTGCCATCTGCCGCTCCTCCGTCTCTGCCTTCAGCAGGGCGTCCATGAGCTTGGCGTCGTCGCTGTCCAGCCCGGCGTAGAGCTCGTCCAGCAGCGCCAGCTTCGGGCTTCCCAGCAGGGCCATGGCCGCGGCGGCCCGCAGCTTGATGCTCTGGGGGCAGGAGCCGATACTCCGCCGCCCCGTATGCCGGGGCAGGATCTCCAGCGCCTTCATCAGCTTGCCCATGCGCTTCCGGTCCGGCTTTCCCAGCAGCCGTCCCTGCATCTCCAGGTTGCCGGCCACGCTCAGGTCGTGCCAGAGAGCGGGCTCGCTTGCCAGCATGCCGGTTTCCAGCCGGGCGGCGGCATCGGCGACGCTGACGCCCTCTATCTCGGCTGTGCCCTCCTGCAGGGGCCAGAGCCCCGCCAGGATGCGCACGAGGGAAGTCTTGCCGCAGCCCGGCTTTCCCAGCAGGGCGTAGATGCGCCCGCCCTCCAGGGTCAGGTTCAGCCCGTCAAAGATGCTTTTCCCCTTCAGGGAATAGCGGAGGTCCCGTACCTCCAGGATGCTTGCGCTCATCTATCCGCGCTCCTTCAGCGTTCCCACTGCATAACAGCACAGCAGGACGAGAATATTTATGCATACCACGCAGGCCCCCGTGGGGATGGCCATGGCATAGGATACGACGGTGCCCGCCACGAAACACAGGACGGACAGCACCGACGCACAGATTATAACATGCCGGAACTGGCGGCACAAGCGCATTGCGCTGAGAGCCGGAAAAATAACCAGCCCGGAGATCAGCAGCGCGCCCATCATCCGCATGCCCACTACGATGATGAGGGCGGTCAGCAGACTCAGCAGGGCGTTGTAGGCTCCGGCGGGCTTGCCGGTGGCGCGGGCGAAGGTCTCGTCGAAGGTGACGGCGAAGAGGGGATTGTAAAAAATGATGAAGAGCAGCAGCACCGCCGCGGCGATGCCCAGGCTCAGGCGCACGTCCCCCTCCGACATGGAGAGGATGCTGCCGAAGAGATAGTTGCGTGTGTCCGCATTGACGCCGGTGGAAAGGGAGGTGACGATGATCCCCACTGCCAGGGCGCCCGTGGAGATCATGGCGATGGCGGCGTCCCCCTTGATGCGGCTGGAGGCGCTGAGGCGCAGCAGTCCGAAGGCCGCCGCCACCACCACCGGGATGGCCACTGTCAGCGGCGCCGCGCCCATGGCCGCGGCCACCGCCAGCGCTCCGAAGCCCACGTGGCTCAACCCGTCGCCGATCATGCTGTAGCGCTTCAGCACCAGGGGCACCCCCAGCAGGGCGGAGCAGAGGGACACCAGCACCCCCACGATGAGGGCGCGGGTGAGAAAGGCATAGGACAGCATTTCCCGCAGGATGCTCATGCCCCTTCCCCTCCTTCCTCCGGCCTTCCTTCCATGAAGCTGCGGCCGATGTCGCTCAGGCGGTAGTCCTCCGCTTTCCCCCAGAACAGGGGCACGGTCTTCAGATGCAGGATCGTCTTCGCCCGCTCGATGGCGCAGTCCACGTCGTGGGACACCATGATGATGGTGACCCCCTCGTCGTTCAGGTCCTGGATGATGCGGTAGAGCTCAGCGGATACCGTGGGGTCCAGCCCCGTCACCGGCTCGTCCAGAAGCAGCAGCTTTCTCGTAGCGCAAAGGGCCCTGGCCAGGAGCACCCGCTGCTGCTGGCCGCCGGAAAGGTCACGGTAACAGGCTTTCCGCAGCGCCGTGATTCCCAGCTTTTCCATGTTCTCCTCCGCCCGCCGCTTTTCCGAGGGGGCGAAGAAGGGGGCGGCCCGGCAGCCGGAGAGCACCACCTCCCGTACCGAGGCGGGGAAATCCTTCTGGGCCGGGGTCTGCTGGGGCAGGTAGCCGATCTCCCTCCGGAGAAGGCCGTCCCCGTAGCTGATGGTGCCGGAGCGGGGCTTCTTCAGGCCCAGCAGGGCCTTGATGAGGGTGCTTTTGCCGCTGCCGTTTTCCCCCACGATGCAGAGGTAGTCCCCGGAAGACACATCGAAGCTCAGGTCCTTTACCGCGGTCTTTCCCTCGTAGGCCAGGCAGAGGTCCCGGCAGGATATCAGTGCCATCTCAGTTCAGCGCCTCCCTCATTGCCTCCAGATTGCGTTCCATAAGGCTCAGGTAAGTTTCTCCCGCTTCGAAATCCTCCTTGGAGAGAGTGTGGGCGGAGTACAGGGTCCTTACCTTGGCTCCCGTCGCCTCCGCGATGGTGTCCGCCAGCTTCCCGGGGGAGAGATCGCATTTGAAGACCACCGGGATGCCCCCGGTCTTCACCGTGTCGATCAGGTGGGCCACGGTGGCGGGGTCGGCGTCGGACTCCTCGGAGCAGCCGGGGAAAGCGGCCTCATAGCTTAGGCCATATTCCCTTACCAGATAGAGGAAGGGGAAGCGGTCCCCCACCACCAGCAGGTCCCGAACCGAAGTTTCTGCCAGCGTTCTCAGCTCCCCGTCCAGGGCCTCCAGCTTTCGGATATAGGCTTCCGCGTTCGCCCGGTAATCCTCCGCGTGGGCCGGGTCCAGCTCCGCGAGGGCGTCCCGCAGGGCTTCCGTCAGGAGGATCACGTTCCGGGGGCTGGTCCACACGTGCTCGTCGTATTCCTCCCTGGCCTCCTGGGCTTCCGCCGCGGTCATGTGTTCCTGCGTTTCCTCCTCCCGGAGAAGGGCGTGGTCCATAAAGGCCAGCACCCGTATGCTCCCCAGGTCGCCGGAGGCCAGCAGCCGGTCGGCCCAGGCGTCGCTCTCCCCGCCGCCGTAGACAAAGAGGGAGGCTCCCCGGATGGCCAGGATGTCCTGGGGCGTGGGCTCATAGCTGTGGGCCTCCATCCCCGGCTTCAGCAGCAGCGTCACCTCCGTAAGCTCGCCTCCCACGGCCCGGAGCAGGTCGTATTCCGGGAAGGCGGAGGCCACCGCCTTCAGCTTCCCGCTCTCCGGCGCCTTCCCCGCGCAGGCGGGGAGAAGGACCAGGCAGCACAGGAGCGCAAAAAGAACTCTCCGAAGCTTCATTTCCCCTGGGCCTCCTTTTTGAGACAGTCTGCGCAGGTGCCGTAAAGGGCGCTGCGCAGGGGGTCGGTTTTGAAGCCGTGCTCCCGGAGGATGTGCTCGCTGAGCCGCCCCATCTCCTCGCATTCCAGGTGGATGAGGGCCCCGCAGGAGGAGCATTTCAGGTGGAAATGCTGCATGCAGCTCCTGGCGTCGTCCCCCATGTACTGATAGCAGGCGGGGCCGCCGTCGTTGACGTATTTTTGCACCAGCCCTTGGGCGGCCAGCTTGTCCAGCTGGCGGTAGATGGTGGCGGTGCCGATTTTTTCCGGCAGGGCCGCGGCGATCTGTTGGACGGAGACATGCCGCGAGCCCTGGCCCCGGAGGTATTCCAGAAGGGCTTTGCCCTGTTTTGTTTGATAAGCCATATCGCGCCTCACAATTTGAAATTGATTTTCAATTTCAAATTATACCCCCGTTTTCCCCTTTGTCAAGGGCGGTGCAAATAACCGTTGACAAATCCTTTCCCCGTGCTATAATCTATCCGGTAAAATTGAATAGCCTTATCAAGAGTGGCGGAGGGATCGGCCCTGTGAAGCCACGACAACCTCCCCGGCCAATGGTCGGGAAAGGTGCCAATTCCGACGGACAGCGAGAGATAAGGTATGCAGACATGATAACAATACGCTCCGTCGGAAGACGGAGCGTTTTTTGATCGGAGGACACGATGAGCATTGTGAAAGACATGTCCCTGGCGGAGAGCGGGCGGCGGAAGATCGACTGGGTCCGCTCTTTCATGCCCGCCCTGGGCGGCATCGAGGAGCGCTTCCAGGCTGAGCAGCCCTTCCGGGGCAAGCGGATCGCCGTCTCCGTCCATCTGGAGGCCAAGACCGCCAACCTGGCCTTCGTGCTGCAAAAGGGCGGGGCGGAGGTGTTCCTCACCGGCTCCAACCCCCTCTCCACCCAGGACGATGTGGCCGCCGGGGCCGCGTCCCTGGGTATCGAGACCTTCGGCATCCACGGCGTGGACGCGGCTGGCTATACAGAGCTGCTGAAGGAGACGCTGAAATGCCGCCCCCACATCATCATCGACGACGGTGGGGATCTGGTGGACCTGCTGGCCGGGGAGTGCGGAGAATATGCTTCCGAGCTCTGGGGCGGCTGCGAGGAGACTACCACCGGCATCCTGCGCCTGAAGGCGCGGGAGAAAGCCGGGGCCCTGCCCTGCGGCATGGTGGCGGTGAACGACGCCAAGAGCAAGCACTATTACGACAACAAATACGGCACGGGCCAGAGCGTGTGGGACGGCATCATGCACACCACCAACCTGATCGTGGCGGGGAAGACCGTGGTGGTGGCGGGCTACGGCTGGTGCGGCCAGGGGGTCGCCCTCCGGGCCAAGGGCATGGGGGCCGACGTGATCGTCACGGAGGTGGATCCCTTCAAGGCCCTGGACGCCACCATGAACGGCTTCCGGGTCATGACCATGGACGAGGCCGCCCCCCTGGGGGACGTGTTCGTCACCGTCACCGGCTGCCGGGACGTGATCACTCCCCGGCATTTCGCCGTGATGAAGAATAACGCCCTTCTGGCAAACGCCGGCCATTTCGACGTGGAGGTGGACGCGGCGGGCCTGCGGGCCATGGCCGTCAAAAGCGTGGAGCGCCGGGAGAACATCGTGGGATACGTCATGCCCGACGGGCGGATCCTGAACCTCCTGGGGGAGGGGCGGCTGGTGAACCTGGCATGCTCTAACGGTCACCCGGCAGAGATCATGGACATGTCCTTCGCCGTCCAGGCCCTGACGGCGGAGTGGATCGCCCGGCAGGGCAGGCTGGAAAAGAAGCTCTATAAGGTGCCGGAGGAGATCGACGACGCCATCGCCGTCGTGAAGCTGGCAGCCATGGGGATAAAAATCGACACACTGACCGAAGCCCAGAGAGAGTACCTCAGCGGCTGGCAGGTCTGAAAAAGGAGAAAATTCACTATGAGCAAGAGACTTTTCACTTCCGAATCCGTTACCGAGGGGCATCCCGATAAGCTCTGCGACCAGATCTCCGACGCCGTTCTGGACGCCATCCTGGAAAAGGACCCCACGGGCCGCGTGGCCTGCGAGTGCACCACCACCACCGGCATCCTCTATATCATGGGGGAGATCACCACCAGCTGCTATGTGGATATTCCCTCTATCGCCCGCAGAGTGGTGCGGGAGGTGGGCTATACCGACGCCGCCTTCGGCTTCGACGCCGACAGCTGCGCCGTCCTCACCAGCATCCATGAGCAGTCCGCCGACATCGCCATGGGCGTGGACAAATCCCTGGAAGCCAAGGCGGAGGGGTCCGACGAGCTGCAGAACGGTGCGGGGGACCAGGGTATGATGTTCGGCTATGCCTGCACCGAGACCCCGGAGCTGATGCCCCTGCCCATCTCTCTGAGCCACAGGCTGGCCAAGCGGCTCAGTCAGGTACGGAAGGAGGGCCTGGTGGACTACCTGCGGCCCGACGGCAAGACCCAGGTTACCGTGGAATACGTCGACGGGAAGCCCGCGAGGGTGGACACGGTGGTCCTCTCCACCCAGCACAGCCCCGACGTCTCCCTGGAGACCATCCGGAAGGACATGATCGAGTTGGTGGTGAAGCCCATCATTCCCGCGGAGCTGCTGGATGAAAAGACGAAGTATTATGTCAACCCCACCGGCCGCTTCGTCATCGGCGGCCCCCACGGGGACAGCGGCCTCACGGGCCGGAAGATCATCGTGGACACCTATGGCGGCTACGCCCCCCACGGCGGCGGCGCCTTCTCCGGCAAGGACCCCACCAAGGTGGACCGCAGCGCGGCCTACGCTGCTCGCTGGATCGCCAAGAACGTGGTGGCCGCGGGTCTGGCGGAGAAGTGCCAGATCGAGCTGGCCTACGCCATCGGCGTGGCCCAGCCCGTGAGCATCCTGGTGGATACCTTCGGTACCGGCAAGACTTCGGACGACGCCCTGGAAAAGGCCATCCGCAAGGTCTTTGACCTCCGGCCTACCGCCATCATCCGGGCCCTGGACCTGCAGAAACCCATCTACCGGAACCTGGCCGCCTACGGCCACATGGGCCGGACGGACCTCCATGTGCGCTGGGAGGAGACGGACCGGGTGGGCGCGCTGCTGGAGGCCCTGAAGTAATGGGCGTCCTGTTCCGGGGCATCCGCGCTCTGCTGCCGGATATGAGCATCCGGGAGACGGACGTATATGTGGAGGGCTCGAAGATCGCCGCCCTGGGGGCTCCCTCCGCAGGCTTCACTGTCGATACGGTAGTGGAGGGGAAGGACCGGCTGCTGCTGCCGGGCCTGGTGAACGCCCACACCCATACCTATATGACCATGTTCCGGGGCTGTGCCGACGATCTGCCCTTCGCCGATTGGCTGAACGGGCACATCGACCCGCTGGAAGCGCAAATGACGGCGGAGGACTGCTACTGGTCCACCCTCCTGGGCAACATGGAGATGATCCTGAATGGCACCACCGCCAGCATCGACATGTTCATCTACACGGAGACGGCTTCCCGGGCCGCCGAGGAGTGCGGCTTCCGCACGGTGCTGACCCGGGGCCTCACCGGACCGGAGGGCGGGGAGCGGCGCCTGCGGGAATTCTTCACCGAGTACGAGGCCTGGAAGGGCCGCTGCAGCCGGGTCACCTTCGCCCTTGGTCCCCACGCCCCCTATTCCTGTTCGGAGGAATATCTCCGGCAGGTGGCGGAGCTGGCTTCGGAGCACGACCTGGGGCTGCATATCCATATTTCCGAGAGCAAATTCGAGCAGAACCTCATCCGGGAGCAGTACCGCTGCACCCCGGCGGAGCTGCTGGACAAGTGCGGCATCCTGGGCCCCAGGACACTGGCGGCCCACGGGGTGTATCTCGACGACGAGGATATCGCCCTCCTGGCCCAGCGGGGGACCAGCGTGGTGACGAATCCCGTGAGCAACCTGAAGCTGGGAAACGGGGTCGCCCCCGTGCCGAAAATGCTCTCCGCCGGGGTCAACGTGGCCCTGGGAACCGACGGTGCCGCCAGCAACAACGCCCTGAACCTCTTCCGGGAGCTGAGCTTCGTGACGCTGCTCCATAAGGGGCTCACGGGGGATACCACCGTCGTCCCCGCAGCCGAAGCCTTGAAGATGGCCACCGTCAACGGGGCGAAGGCCCTGGGCCTCGCCGGATGCGGGGAGATTCGGGAAGGGGCGACGGCGGACCTGACGGTGCTGGACATCGACAAGCCCTGGCTGCGGCCCCGCTGCGACCTCCTCAGCAGCCTTGTCTACTGTGCCAGGGGCGACGAGGTGACGGACGTGATGGTGGACGGGCGCTTCCTCCTCCGGAAGGGGGAGCTGACCACCATCGACCGGGAGCGGGTGCTCTACGAGGTGGACAAGACCTGTAGCAGGCTGGGCCTGCTGAAAGACTGAAATACTACAAGACAGTGTGTCCTTGGAAGGAGAACGCAATGAATATCTTGGTCACCGGCGGTGCCGGTTATATCGGTTCCCATACCGTCGTGGAGCTTCTGCAGGCAGGCCATACGGTTGCGGTTGTGGACAACCTGTGCAATTCTACCTCCGCTGCGTTGGACAGGGTCGCCGAGATCACCGGGCGGGAGACCACCTTTTATCACGCGGATATCCGGGACAGGGCAGCTTTGGAGAAGGTCTTCGAGGCCAACTCCTTCGATGCCTGCATCCATTTTGCGGGCCTGAAGGCCGTGGGAGAATCCGTGGACAAGCCCTGGGAATACTATGAAAACAACATCGGCGGCACCCTGACGCTGGTGGATGTGATGAGAAAGCACGGCTGCAAGAATATCATTTTTTCCTCCTCCGCCACGGTGTACGGGGAGAAGGGCAAGGTCCCTTATACGGAAGACAGCCCGCGCGGGCAGTGCACCAATCCCTACAGCTGGACGAAGTGGATGATCGAACAGATCCTGACGGATCTGCACACATCAGATCCCAACTGGAACGCGGTGCTGCTGCGTTATTTCAATCCCATCGGGGCCCATCCCTCCGGTCTGATCGGGGAGGCCCCCTCCGGCATCCCCAATAACCTGATGCCCTACATCACCCAGGTTGCCGTGGGCAAGCGGGACAAGCTGCATGTATTCGGAAACGACTATGATACGCCGGACGGGACCGGCGTGCGGGATTATATCCATGTGGTGGACCTGGCCCGCGGGCACCTGGCCGCCCTTCAGGCGATCGAGGGAAAATGCGGGGTCGAGGTATTTAATCTGGGAACGGGCCAGGGCTACAGCGTCCTGGAGGTAGTTCGGGCGTTTGAAGAAGCCAACGGTATTAAGGTCCCTTATGTGATAGATCCCCGCCGCCCCGGGGACATCGCTGCCTTTTGGTCCTCGCCAGCCAAGGCGGAGGCGGAACTGGGCTGGAAGGCCCAATACGGCATCCGGGAAATGTGCCGGGACAGCTGGAACTGGCAGCGGAAGAACCCCGACGGCTACGGGAAGAAGTAAGGCGGAACAATAGACGCCATGCAATTTGAAGGGATGCAGTTTGCTGCGGATAAAGCAAAGCATCCCCAACTGCGGGTATAATTGGAGCATAGCGGGAAATCACGGTTATAACGGGGTGGATTATGAAAGAGGTTCAGGTTCCACCCCGTTAGCTTGCTTACCACAGTGTGTAAGTATACATGGCATTCCAGTGAAAGGTTACAGTTCGCCTCAGCTAATTCAATGTATTTCTGCATTCCCATTTAAGTACTTTACATCAGATTCGCCGGTCAATCCAATTCTTTAAATTGACGATTCGATGCTTTACAAATACAGTAAAGTCAAATATAATATTCATAATTAGATTGAGCCACGACCGGAATCAGGACAAATTGCGGATATGAAAGGAAGCGAAGAGTATGAGAAAGCGGATACTGAGCATTCTTCTGACTGTGATCATGCTGGTCTGCCTGCTGCCCATGACGGCTCTGGCGGACGAGGAAGTGGAAGCGTTCAATCTGGTGCTGATGCCTCCGCAGACCGGGTATTACCCACCGGAAGCCAGCGCGGCAGAGGATGAGTATCACTACTTCACCTCCTGGCTTTCCCTGCACGTCCAGAACGCGAAGACCGTCTGGACCTATCTGGACGAATACAACGTGGAGCAGACCATCGCTTATCCCGAAGTCATGAAACCGGAAACAGTATACACTGTGCGCATCACCCTGGAACTCTATACCGGTTATAAATTCACCAATCCCCCGCAGATCACCCTGATGAAGGAAACGCCGGACTTTGAAGAGTGGGATCCGGCGCAGCCCTGGCGCGTAGTTATCAAAAAGACCTATCCAGCCACAGAGCCGCTGGAGCCTATCGAAAAGGTTGCCGTGACGACCGTTCAGCCTGTGTACGGCGGCAATGCCAACAACTATGCCGACTGCGATTACGCGGAACCCTACACGGTGGCAGGTGCAGTGTGGTACAACAGCCTCCACATGGCGCTGGCGCCCATGGAAACCTTCTACGACCAGACCTACACCCTGACTGTGACGCTGAAGGCCAACGACTACGCTCGCTTCCCCTCCGATCTCAAAGCGGAGGACTGCGTGGTGAATCCGGACTGGCTGGGAGAGGGCAAGCATGCCTCCGCCATCCGCATCCTTTCCCCCAGCGAAGCGGAGCTGGATTTTGACTGGACGGTTTCCCCACCCGTTGGCTCCTTCACGCTTTTCGCCACGGAGCAGGCTTACGGGGAGAACCCTATCCTGTTCAGTTGGACCGAGCCGGGCGCGGGTTACTATGTGAAGGAGACCAAACTGTACGATGAATCGGACTACCGCTTCATGGACCCCACCGATGTGCTGGATATCAATCACTACTATCATCTGGAGATCGAAGTCTATCCCGCCGAGGGCTACGTCCTGTCCTCCGAAGCGAGCGCGACCCTGAACGGGGTCGGCGCTTACAGCGTCCAGTATTTCGGGGATCACTTCCTTGTGCTGACGGACGCCCCGGTGAAGATGGCGACGTTGATCCAGGAGGCGGACGTGACCTACCTCGATCCCGTGAGCATCGGCGCCAGCGCCAGCGAATCTGCCGAGCTGCCGCCCTCCGCGAATTATGACATCTGGGACATCGCCTGGTACGACGAATCGGATCACATGATTTCCGAATTCTATTTTGAGGACGGGAAGACCTATACTCTGAAGATCACCCTGCACCCCTGCTATGGCTACGCCTTTGCGGACGACGCCGTGTTCCGGTTCAACGGCGAGCAGGTCCCCTTCGAAAAGGATGGAAACGCCCGTGTCCTCCTGCTTACCTACGATGTGAGCTCCTGGAGCCCAACGGTGCTGCCCGAGCGCTTCTACGACCTCACCGGCTACGTGGGATCCGGAGATGTCTCCGTGGAGAAGGACACGCTGCGGGCTCTGGACAGCGACGGCAGCATCCTGATCCGGGAGGCGGGAAGTGCGGTCTACTGCGACCTGGACAAGGACGGAACAGAGGATATCTGCTGCGGCCCGCTCTCGGCGGAGGATCCCGGCATCGAGTCCATCTTTTTGCTGGACAGCCGCTCCCTCGGCGGCGAGGTGAAGTTCACCGTGGGCAGCGCGGGGAAGGACTATCTGAAAGCCAAGTCGGCTCCCTCCTATTTTGAGAGCCTCCGCTTCCTCCTGCCGGAACTGGTCTGGAACATCGCCTTTGACTCCAACGGCGGCAGCGGCTCCATGACGGACGACACGGTGGTCCGGGGCTCCGCCTATACCCTTCCCGCCTGTTCCTTCACCGCGCCCGAGGGCAAGGAATTCGACAAATGGGACCTGGGTTCCCCCGGCGCTTCGGTCTCCGTTACGGGCGATCTGACCGTCAAAGCGCTCTGGAAGGACAAGCCTGCGGAGAGCCTGACCGTCAGCTTCTACGCAAACGGCGGCAGCGGATCTATGGCGGACGTCAAAGTGGAAAAGGATACCTACTACACCCTCCCTGCCTGCACCTTCACCGCTCCGGAGGGCAAGGAATTCGACAGTTGGGACGAGGGTGCACCCGGCGAAAAGATCCTGATCACCGAAGACCTGATCCTTGTGGCTCTTTGGAAGGACAAGCCAGAGGAAGCAAAGAAAAACCCCTTTGTGGACGTATTTGATGACGATTACTATTATGACGCGGTGTTGTGGGCTTATTATGCAGAGCCCCAAGTGACCAACGGCATCGATACCACCCACTTCGGTCCCGACAATACGGTGACGCGAGGCCAGGCGGTGACTTTCCTCTGGCGCGCCATGGGCTGTCCGGAGCCCAGCTCTGTAAAGAACCCCTTTGAAGATGTGACAGAAGGAAAGTACTTTTACAAGGCCGTCCTCTGGGCGATGGAGAAAGGCATCACTAATGGTACAGATGCTACCCACTTTACGCCTAATCAGACCTGTTCCACGGCCCACATCATCACCTTCCTCTATCGCACCATCACCGGTAAGGGCAACGAGGGATGGTATCAGGTGGCTGAAGCCTGGGCCGAGGGCGCAGGGCTGCTGAAGGGCTTGGGCATCAGCGTAGCGCCCGGCGTGGACTGCCCCCGCTGCGACGTGGTGTTGTTCCTCTATCGTCAACTGGGATAAACGACAATTGCCTAAAAGACCTACATTTTGAACCGTGCTTCGCTAGGAGACAGTGATAATAATATGTGGTTTTACGACTGGCAGCTACGGCTGCCAGTCGCTTTTATAATGCGAGACATAGCTTGTGTTCCTCCATCAATGTCGGTGCGCCTAGACCTCGCTGAACGCGACGGCATTGTATTGACGGGATGCAGTTTCCAATCAACCGGAAATACATTCCTTGCCGATACACCTCTCCGTAAAACGATGCTGCTTTAGGATACCCAAATTGATTCCAAACCAAATATAGAAAGAAAAAGCTGGACATTACCGTATGTTGTGTATATACTAGTAAAATAAGAAATCATTAAGCGTCATTCCACTGCCTGTGCAGCGGTAATGTCGATCAATAAAACAGTAAT
>JAEEGI010023633.1_pt1 | contig 12050 bp, 8 predicted proteins | sample 8958751 | NCBI WGS metagenome assembly JAEEGI01 (sample SAMN16246545, study PRJNA631951) | gut metagenome | biome: gut microbiome; feature: rumen; material: KS-attached | host: Bos | place: Iran: Karaj | collected 2018-10 | reverse complement strand
AAGAAAAAAAGAAAAAAATAATAAATATAAAAAAAAAATTTTTACTTATTAATACTCAAAATTTAAATATTCAAAAGTTAAAAAAAGAAATATCATATTTAAATAAAGAAGAAATAGAAATTATTGAAAAAGCATTTAATAATAATAAAGAAAAAATAGACGATTTTTTAAAAAAAAATTTCGAATATAGAAAAATATAAATTTAATCATGATAATTTATTAATAAAAAAGGTAAAAGAACAAAAAGAAGATTTTGAAAGTAAAAAATTAAAAATAAAAAATTTAAATGAAGAAACTAATTATAAAGATAATAATATAAATTATTTAAAATCTCAACTTAAAGATTATAAAAATAGTCATTTAATTCTTAATATTAAATTAAATAATATTCAAGATTCAATTCATAATATTTCACAAAAAATTGTTCAACAAAATATTGAATATGAAAACTTAGTTTCAAATATTAAAAATTATAATCAAATATTAAAAAATTCTAAATTTCATAATAAAGAAATTAAAAAAAATTTAAATAAATAATATAATAAAATTATGTAAATATATGAACAATAATTTTTTTTTATTTATTTTATAAAATTTTTTTCTTCTTATATATTAAATGAATATTAATTATATATTATAAAGAAATATTTTTAATATAATGTTTTAATTATTATTTTTTTTATTTCTAAATTCATATAATTTTCTTTTAATGGTTTCATTCTAATTGAACTAAAATCTTTACTTTCTAAAATTTCTTTTGGATTTGATAAAATCTCAAAAAAATTATTTGATCTATATTTTTCTTTAATTTCATTAAATTGTTCTTTTGAAAAAATAAAATTAGGTTTTGTAAAAGTTTTAATTTGAGTTTTATATTCTTGAATAGAATAATATAATTCATTTTCAAATAAATATAAATATAAAATTTTATTATATTTACAATTCATAATAAATTCAGTTAAATTTGTTTTTTCATCAAAAATATTATAAATATCAGCTAAAACTCCATAAGAATTTAAATGAATTATTCTTAATTTTTTTATTTTTTCTTGAAATTCATTTTGAAAGTTTTTATTTTCACATAATTTTTTTAAAATTTCATTAGGAGAATTTATTTCTCTTAAAGAAATTTTAACAAGATATTTTTCAATAATTCTATTATTTTTAATAAATTGAATTTCAAAAGGTTTAAAAAAGTCTACACTAAGTTTTCCATATAATTCAAAAGAACGATTTCTTAAAATTAATGTTTTTTCATTTTCATTTAAAGATATTCTTTTACTCTTATTATTATTATTATTTAAACTTAAAGAAAGATTAATTGCTTCTTTTAACATTTTTTCTTCTTCTTCTGCATTACCTGCATATTCTTCATAATTAATATTACTTTTTTTATTTATATTGTTATTATTCTCATTATTTTTTTTTGAATTTTTTCCATTTTGTAAATAATCAGTAATAGAAGTTTGATTTGGAATTTTCAAAAATTGATTTTCTAATTCTTTAGGAATATTAATATTAACATTTTTAAAATATTCTTCAATTTTATCATTAGAAACATAACATAATAAATAAGCAGTTTTTAATTTATTTTCAGTACATTTAATAATATTATAGTTCTTTGATTCATTTTCTTGAATTTGAAAAGTTTCATAAACTCCTCCATAATTATCATCAAATACTTCTTGTAAAGAATTAATTTCATAAACTTTATCATCATTAAATTTAAACCATAAATCGACATTAAAATTTTTACAATAAACATAATAATGTCCTGTATTAAAATAACCTTCATGAACAATAACAGAACAAAGAGAATAAACTTTTTCTTTTTTATTATTTTTTTTTTCTATAAATTCTGACATATCTAATTGATCTGGATATTCTATTTTATTAAATATTTTCTCTTGATTGTTTGTAAATCTTTTTAAATGTAAAAATAAAATAGAAGGTAATTCTTTCAAAGAAGTTTTTCTTATTGCATCGTATTTTTTATTGTCTTTCTCATTTAAAAAAGAATTTTCTCCTGTTAATTGTTCTTCCTTTAAAAAATTATCAATACAATTTACAAGATTATTTGAATCTTCATTACATTCAATAGATAAAAAAATAAAATTTTCTTCTTTTATTGATTTATAATTAATTTTATCACATAAAATAACATTTGAAATTTTTCCTTGGAAAAAATCAAATAATTTTATTTTTGAATTTATATTATTTAAATTATTTAAATAATCTAAAATAAAATTAAATATTTCATGAGCATCTTGTTGAAATTGAAATTGAAAATTTTTTTCAATAAAACTTAAAATATTTTCATTTGATTGATAGAAATTAGTATTTTTAATTTCTTTATAAATTAAAATAGCTTCTTTTGATCTTTGTAATTTATATAAAATTTTTTGAAAATAAAATAAATATTTATTATCTTTTTCTAATTTCATATTAAAAATATAATTTTTAATAATTGGAATATTAAAAATTGTTTGAATAATAGAATTAAAATAACAAGTATTTCCTTCATTTTTAATTCCAATAAATTCATTTGAAATTTTATAATTTTTTTTTTGATAAATTTGAACTTTTAAAATAAAAGGAAAAATTGCTTTTTGTTTTAATAACTCTTCATTGTATTTAACATAATTTTCTAAAAGATAATCTTCTCTTTTTTCATTATAAACATTAAATTTTTCTGTATAATTCTTTATATATGTTTTTCTTAATTGAGAATAAATTGAAAAGTTTATTATTATTTCATTACGATTAAAATGTAATAAATCTATTTTTTCCTTTTTATCTAAATAAAATTCTATTTTTATAGAAATAAAATTTCCTAATGGAATAAGTAAAATTGAGTAAAATATATTTTTTTTTATAGAGGGACAATATAGATAAAATTTTTCTGTCAAAAGTGGAATGTTTTTATTAAGAAATTTTTTAAACTTTTCTATTAATATTATCGTCATTGAATTTGATAATGTTGATGTTTCTGAATTATTAATATTTTCTATTTCAAATTTATCTTCATTTATCATTTCTATTCTTTTATCTTTTTCTATTTTTTTTTCTTCCATTTTACAATTAAAAATTTAAAGGAAAATTATTAAAGTGATTATATAAAAGACATATATTAAAAAATGATTTCTATATTTTTAAAAATTTAATTAATATAATTCATTGATATATGTTCATTAAATTTAATTTAAAAAAATTATGTATTATATTATAATATGTCATTAAATAATAAAGAAAATGAATTTTTAGATATTGAAAATTTACATTATCTTGAAAAAAAAGTTGGAAAAACTTTTAGTTCGTAAAATAAAAAATTTATAACAAACATAGTACTAAAATTTTATATATTTGGTCTTTTAAATTAAATTCTAATTATCATAGAATAGAACTTTTTGATTCAAAAATAAGTGGAAAAAAAAAATTATTATTAGATTCACAACAATTAGTTTTTTATGATAAAAAACAAAAGAATTTATTTCATTACTCTTTTAAAATTGATGATATTGATTTAGAAATGATTCAAGTTGAAAAAGAAATTTATAATTTGAAAATTAATAATAGACATTTTATGAGTTTATTATCTGATCAAAATATAGGAAAATTACAAAAATTAAAAGAACAACATTTAAAAGTTAAAAAATTAAAAGAACAAAAAGAAGAAAAAGAAAAAAAAGAAAAGAAAGAAAAGAATAATAATAAAAAAAATTATAATAATGATAACTTAAATGGTACTGTGAATTATTTTAAAGATAAAAAAGTAATTGCGGATAAAATTATTGATAAATCTGATATAAATGAAATTATAAAGAATTTAAATGATGCAAAAGAAAAACAAAGTAATTTAAATGTATTTAATACAAATAAACAAATTTTAAATAATAACATTGATTTTTTAGAAGGAATTGATAATGATTTTGAAAAAAATGAAGAATTTAATTTTAATGAAAACAATAATAATTTACAAATGAATTGTAATAATCAATATTTTAATCAAAATAATACAAATCAAAATATAATGATAAATAATTCAAATATTAATTTTAATAATAACATAAATCAATTTTATCAAAATAATTCTAAGTTAAATAATCAAAATTTTCAAAATAATAATAATATTATTCAATTACCAAATTTGGAGAATAATTATTTTAATGATGAAAACCCAAACAATTTTTTAACTAATAATTTAAATAATAATAATTATGATAATAAAGATATAAATAATATTCCTACTCCTTTTGATTAAAAAAGATTTAATTTACATAATTTTTTTATAAAAATATTTAATTTAAATTTTATAATACGTATAAAGTAGTTTGATAAATATAAAAATGTAATTTAAAAATGATAAATAAGAATGAATTAAATGATTTAGAAAATCATATTCAATCATTATTTTTAAAGGAAAATTTAACTGAATATTCAAAAAAAAAAACAGAAGAAGAAATTCAAAAGAAAAATATAAAAAATGAAAATGAAGATACCATAGAACTTAAAAATATAAAAAATTCTGAACAATTAAATGAAGATACAAAAGATAATTTAATCACAATTAAAAATCTAAAAAAAAAAAAGATAAAAGAAGATTCAAAATCAGAAAAATCAGAAAATAAAAGTTTTGAAATTTTAAGTATAGAAGATAATAATTCAATAAAAGAAAAGAATGAAAAAAATGAAAGTGAAAATTCAGATAATGAATCAGATAAAGAATCAATAAAAATATCAAAAAGAAAAAACTTTGAGAAAAAAAAATCATTATTAGAAACAATGAAGGAAAGGATTAATGAAGAAACAATAAAAAAAATAAAAAACATTTCAAAGCATTTAAATATTATAAGAAAATTTCATCAAATATATAATCAACTTTCAGGAAAAAATTTTATTGTAGAAACAGATTATCAATTAAATACATTAAAAGAATATTATAGAATTGAAATGAATATTCAAATTTTAATTTGTTTAATAAGTTCTTTAAGTATTATAACAGGAATAATTTATTATGAAAAAACATATAAAAATGAAAAAGAAGAAGTAAAAGTTTATGATAAAATAATGTTATATTATTTACATTTTCAATCAATAATATTTTTTATTGGATTATTGTTTAAAGAAAAAATAAATCTAAAAAAGAATATAGAATTAAAAAAAGAAAATGAAGGAGAAACTTTAATTTCAAGTAAAATATATATAAAACTAATATTTTATTTTATTATTTTTTTACTTCAACCTTCTCCAATATTTATAGGAAAAACAATAACAGAAAGCAGTTATAATACAAAATATTCTATAAATTCAATATTATTAATATTTCTCTTTTTAAGATTATATTTTATATTTACTCCACTTTTATTAATAAATGATTTCATGGATTTAGAAACACAATTTTCATGTAGAAAATATAATTTCCAAATATCAAAATTATTTGGTATAAAATGCTTAGCTCAATATTCTCCAATCAAATTATATATGTTCGCTTTTTTATTAATATTATTGTTTATGGGTTATTCAATAAGAATATTTGAAAGACCAGCCAATAATATTTTAGATAATTATGTTGATTGTCTTTGGTATATAATAATTACAATGACTACTGTTGGTTATGGTGATATTACTGCGAAAACTGTTGGAGGAAGAATTTTTAGTATTTTAAGCTGTTTAGGTGGATCTTTCTTAACTGGAATGATTATTGTCACTATTAGTAATTTTTTAGAACTTGAAACTTACGAAGTTAAAATTTTAAATCTTTTAGATAAAAGTCATAATTTGGAAGAAAGAAAAAAATTAAGTCAACGAATTATTATTAGATATATTGAAATTATTAAAAAATATTGTAAAGGAAATAATTATAATAAAATTATGAATGATTTTAATATTGTAGAAAGCTTAAAAAATGATATAAGAGTTTTAAATACTCTTGAAAATAAAAGAATTTATAATTTTAGTGATGAATTTATTAATGTTGAAAAAAGAATTCATCATTTTATTAAATTACAAATTTCAATTTTCCAAAAAAGAAAATTAGTTTATCGTGATATTAAAAAATTAGAAAATAGAATAATAAAAATGAAAGAAGAAAAATTAATATAAATCTTATTTATTATATTTAACTCTACAATATTATTTTAAACATTAATAAATTATTATTAAAATATTATTATTTTATAAATTCAATTTTTAAATAATTAATTTTTTCAAAAAATAAAAGCAATTAAATTAAAGATAAATTTTGAATTAAATCTTGATTAGGAAGTCTATTTTTTAATATTTGAATAACCCAATTAATAACAATTTTTTTTAATTCTTCATTTTTTGCATTTTTACCAACATTACTTAATTTACAATCAGAATAATAACCTCCATTAATAAATTGATTATAATCTAAATAAGATAAATATAATTGAGTCTGTGCTCCTTGAAAAGAATTTTTAGTAAAAAAAACAAAGAAATAATAAAATAATTTAAAAAAAAAATGAAATATTGGATAATCATTTAAAAAAATCATAAAATTAGAATTAACAACTCCAGGATGTAAAGCACAAATTTTACAATTTAAATTCTTTTTTTCAATAATATCTTTAATATAGAAAGTTCCATATAAAATAAATAATTTTTCAAGAGAATATAAATTTAAAGAATGTATATAATTACCATCAAAATATTTTTTTTCAATTTCTTTAAAATTATCTAAAGTTAAAAGAATATTTTTATCAAAAGAATAAAATTTATGAGCAACACTTGAAACATTAATAATTTTTCCTTTATCGTTAAAATGATTTAATAATAATAAACTTAATAAAAAAGGACCAATGAAATTTCCTTGAATACTACTTTCTAAATTATCTTCTGTTATTATAAAATTTCTTGGTTGAGCTCCTGCATTATTTATTAAAATATCTATTTTAGGATATTTATTTTTTATTATGTTTGAAAAATTTATTATACTTTTTAAACTACATAAATCTAATTTTATAAATTCTGCATTTTTCTTTAAATTTATTGGTATTTCTTCCATTGCTTTTTTTACTTTTTCTTCATTTCTACATCCATAAATTACTTTTCCATTTGATTTTATTAAATTTAATGCTGTTTCTTTCCCTATTCCTGAAGAACTTCCTGTTACTATTATTATTTTATTTGATAAATCTTCTTTTAGTTTATTTACTCCTCCATTTATATATTTTTTTAGAAAATATAAAAATATAACCAATGTTATAATTATTATGAGATACATATTAATTTTTTTTATTTATTTTACATATATTAAATAAATAATGAAATTTTAAAAAAAAATTTATAAATTATTTTAAATATTATTTACTATTTTTAATGATATGAAAATTAGTGTTATTGTAGTATTTTAACTAGATATTAATAAATATAAATGATTTATTTTATTTGAAATATTAAATATATTTACTTTAAAATAATATATATAAATTAACCCATGATAAAATATAAAAAAATCTTTTTTTGACTTTAATAACAATTATCTTTCTTCTAATTATTAATTATATTATAATTCTTTCTTATTAATTCATCTTCTTATTCTTTATTTAATTCTTAAAGAAATTACAATTTTTTTGAAATAATTAATTTTAAATCATTATATATATTATTTTTTATTTATAATTAAAGTATTAATTTTAAAATTTAGAATAAAAATAAAAATTTGTCACATTTGATTACTAATAAAAGTAATATTATAATGACCTGAATTACTTTTATTTCTTCCAAAAAAATTTTTAAATTTTAATTTTTTAGGTAATTTTAATTCAGAAATAATATCTTTTTGAGTGATTTTTTTTTTTTTTTTTTCATGTTTAGAATAAGAAGTAATAGAATAAAAATCATAATGTCTATTTCCTCTTCTAAATTTTTCAAAATTAGTTTCATTTGAAAAAGATCTTGGATTAATAAATAATAAGGTATTATTTTTTCTTTTCATATCATATAAATTAGTATTAATTGTTTCTAATTTTTTAGAAAGTCTTTTATTTAATTTAGGAGTTTTAACTTTATTTAAATATAATTTTAATTTTGAAGAATCTCTATGTGATATAGTAAAATTATCTGTTTTATTTATAAATGGAAAAGATTGATTATTTACTTTATTTCTTTTAGTTAAAGTACTTAATTTTTCACAATTAAATAAACTTTTTTTTTGTCTTAATAAATTTTCTTTTATTATTTTACAAGGTTTATTCATTTCATTCTTAAATTCTCTGATTTTATCTTTTATAATTTGTGATTTAATTTCTATTCTTTTTTTATTATAAATAGATTCAGATTTAAATTCTTCAATTCTGGAATTTTGCTTTAAATATAAAGGTTGAATTTTTTCAGTAAAATCAGTATAAATTTTTTTTAAATAATCAACATTTAATTTTAATAAAATAGTAAATTCTCTTTTAATAACTAAGCAATATTTATATTTTTCAAATCCTTGTGAAGACTCTAAACCAGCAATTACACCTTCATCTAAAAAAGAAAGAGTTTTAATTTGATTAAATTTATTTAAATAATCTTTTTTACTTTTAACATTAAAAGGTAATTCTCCAATAATACATGAACCTTTATAAACTAAATAAATAGTATTAGCATCATCAAAAGGAGTATAAACAATATGATTTTTTTCATAAAATTCAGGAGGAATTTTAGTAAGAATATTTTTTATTTTTAAATCTTGTTTTAATATTGGAATTCTATCTAAAATAAAATGAACTTTCTTCATATCTCCTTCTAAAAATTTAGCAAGTAATATTTTATTAAAATATTTTTTTTCTAAATAAAATATATGAGTATCTTCAGGACAATAAATTGATGCTGTTCTTGGTATATTATATACTATTCCCCATTCACCAAAGCACATTCCTTTTTTTAAACTTATTCTCTTTTCTTCAAAATCTAATTTAAAATTCTCTAATGTTGTTCCTATTAATTCTTCATTATTTTCTTCATTCTTTTTTATCTTATATTCTTTTTTTAAATTAAAAAAATTTTTCAATTTTGAATTCTCTTTAATTATATCTTTCAATGAACTTTTATTTATCTTTGTTTTTGATTTCTTATATTTCCTTCTTTCTTTTATTTCAATATTATCATCATCACTTTCAATATCAGACATAAAATAATCTAAAGGAATTTTTTTAAATATTTTTTCCATTTTTTCATCATCTTCATCATTTTCAATACTTAAAAAAATTTTCTTTGTTTTTTCAATGAATTTAATTTCTCTAATTTCAACACTTCCATTAATAATACCATATAAAGCATTACTTTTTTCAAATTGTCTAACAATATAACTTCCTTTTTTATAAAATTTATGTTTTATATAACAAGAAGTATTTCTTATGTCTTTTGCACATAAACCTTGATAAGCCATATATCTTTTTAATCCTTTAAATTTTAATAATGTTAAATATATTAATTCTATATTTCTCTTCTTCTTTAATTTTATATCTTTTGAATCAAATAATATTGATCTTCTTTTTTCTAATATTTTACCTTCTTTATTTTTCTCATGTGGATTATGAATTAATATTTTTTTTGATATTTCTTCTATTAATAGTTCTTCCTCGTTTTTTTCCATTTGAAATATCTCGTTTTCTAATTGCTTTTCATTTATTTCTCTATATTTTGATAATACAAATTCTGTTAATATTCTTAATACTTTTAAATTCTTTATTTTTTTTAACTCTGTCATTATGTTTAATTTTCAATTACATAATATTGATTTTTATTTTTATTTTATTTTATTTTTCAAATTCAAAAATTAATTATATTATTAAGAATTATTCTTCTTCAGTAATTTGGAATTTAAATATCTTTGTTTAAATACAATTGAATTAAAACACTCTATATATTTATTTAAATAATATAAAAATATGATAAAACTAAATTAAACCATATCACATCTTCATTTTATTTTTCAAATATATTTTTATATTATATCATGTTATATATATACATTCTATTTTTATTATTTTTTAATTAAAGAATAATTATACGTTTCTATACATATAATTTTTTTAATGAGGCATTTTATTTAAAAAATGGATTTTAATTCTAATAATATAGATGAATTAAAAGAAGCATATAAAAAATTATTAAATGATTATAATGAATATAAAATAGAAAGTGATGATATATGTAAAGAATATGAATCAACAATTCAAGTTTTAACTGAATCTTTAGAAACTTTAAAATTACAAAATTATAATATAAATAAAGAAAATAAAATATTAAAAGAAAATAACAAAGATTTAACAGAAGAATTAAATAAAGTAAAATTAAAAAATAAAGATAAAATGAATGATATAGAATTATTAAATAAAGAAATGGATAAATTACATAATGAATATTCAGAAATAAAAGAGAATAAAAATATTTTAAAAAATAAAATGATTGATTTAGAAAATGATAATGAAAAATATTTAGAAAAAATAAGACAATATGAATTTGAAATAGAAGATTTAAAAGGAAAATTAGAAGAAACAATGGAAGATTTAATAACAACTCAAACAGAATTTGAAGAATATAAAAATAAATCAGAAGAAGAAATTCAAAGATATAAAGAAAAATTAGAAGATGAAAAAAATAATAATGATGTTTTAAAAAAAAATAAAATTATTAATGAAGTTAAAAAAGATGATTTTGATAATAATTGTTATGATGATAATAATCCTAAAAATAGAATGAATAGAGCTTATTCAGTTATAATAAAAAATAGTTTTGATAATATAATTAATAGAATGAAAAAAAGAAAAGAGGAAATTATTAAATTTAAAGAAAGTATTCAAAAAGAAATAACTCAAATTTTCTTCTAAAAAGCATTGTTTTTAAGTTTTATATATATAATAAATAAAAAACTTAAAAAAAGAAAAATATCATTTTTTCCTATTTAATCATTTTTATTAATATTAATTATAATTCATATTTTTCATCTAATTGTTTTCATAGTAAACATTTAATGTATGTAAAATGGATACTTAATAGTTTTTTATTTATCTTTAACTAATAAATGAATATATTTAAACAATAAATTAAAAATAACGTTTATAAAAAATAATCATGTTATTATCTTATTACGATTATTCTTTTAAAAAAAAATAAAGAAATTAATTGTTTTTTAGTGTAAAAATGATAAAAAAAAAAATTGAAATATAAAAATGGGTTGTGCACAAGCAAATGAACAACCAACATTAATTTGTTTTTATGAAACAGGAAATGAAGAGCAAAAAAACTATTGTATTAAATTAAAAGATAATTGGAAGCATGAAAAAGGAATTAAATTTGAAATTAAATCTGTTCCTCAAGTTAAATTTGCTATTAAATTTAAATACAATCAAAAATTAACAGAACTTCAAAAAGACTTTAATGATAGTGAAGAAACAATGAATGAAACTTTGCAAAAAGCATATAATTTAATTAAATAAATATAACTCATTTTTATTTATTTATTATCTTTATTTTTTTATGATTTTAAAGATTTAACTCATAAATTATTTATTAAATAATAATATATTAAGATTTCTTTTTTTCAATATATTTATATTAAGTTTTTTTCATATATTGTTTTTTAAATTAAATAAATATAAATTATTTTCTATATCATATAATATATTAAATTTATTCTAATTTTTAGAAAAAATTTTATTTAACATCAATTAACTTACTTTTATTTAAATCATATCTTTTATTTCTATTAGGTAAATATTCTATATAATTAGTGTTAATTTCTTTTTTAATATCAAATTGAAGTTTTATTATAGGAACACTTGCAGTTGTTATTGATTTAATATAATCAAACTCTTTATCATTATGATATAAGACTGAAATTAGTTGGAAAACTTATTGTTATTATTAGGATTATTTTCATTTTATTATATAGGCTTTTCATATTTTTATTTTTTTTATTTTTTATTTATTTTTTGTTATATGGGTTATTTTAAGTTGGTTTTTATATTTTATTTTTATTTTTTTTGGGTATATATATTTTCGTTTTAATTGTAATTATTTCTTTCTTTATTATAAAA
>JAEEGI010023621.1_pt1 | contig 12053 bp, 11 predicted proteins | sample 8958751 | NCBI WGS metagenome assembly JAEEGI01 (sample SAMN16246545, study PRJNA631951) | gut metagenome | biome: gut microbiome; feature: rumen; material: KS-attached | host: Bos | place: Iran: Karaj | collected 2018-10 | reverse complement strand
GACAAGGCCGCCAAGGGCGAAGGCACGCTGTCCAACATCACGGAAAGCGCCACCAACAAGCCGGCCGCCGGCGCCGACGCCGCCCAGAAGGCCGCTCCGTTCGACGTGGGCAAGATCGCCGTCATCACCATCGCGGTCTCGGCCGTCGTCGGCGTCTTCACCGCCATCTTCGCCGTGCTCAAAGGCCTGACCTGGTGGCAGTGGATCATCCTCATCGCCGCCCTGATGCTGGTCATTTCCCTGCCGTCCGTCTTCATCGCCTGGCGGAAACTTCGCCGGCGCGACCTCGGCCCCGTGCTCAACGCCAACGGCTGGGCCATCAACGCGGCCTCCTACGTCCGCGGCAAGTTCGCCAAGAGCATGACCGAAGTGGCCAAGTTCCCGAAACTCACCGCCGTGGATCCGGCCGCGCGCCGCAAGGCCGCCTGGCGCAAGTTCTTCTGCTGGCTGTTCGTCCTCCTGGTCGCCGCCTTCTGCTTCCTCTTCTTCACCAACCGCCTCGAAAAGTACGGCCTGCCGCGCCACAAGCCGCAGCCCGTGGAGGAGGTCGCCGAAGAGCCTGCCGAAGCGGTCGCCGAGCCTACGCTCGAGGAAGCCGTCGAGACCGCTGCGGAAGAAGCCGCTCCCGAAGCATAAGCCTTCCTGTTATCGAAAGAGGGCGGCCCTGTCGGGTCGCCCTCTTCTGTTGCTGTCGTGCCTCCCCTACCGGGCCATCCGATAGATGGCTTCCATGTCCTCGGGATGGAGGACCTTGAAGCCGCCCTGGGTCAGGGAGCCGTCGCGGGAGCATTTGCGCACCATTTCGCGGATTTCGTCGTCGGTGATGTCCCGGCCGATGAGTTCGTGGATGTTGACGGGCATGCCGATGGAATGATAGAAACGCTCCATCGCCTCGATGCCCCGCAAGGCCGTTCCCTCCGGATCGGTGAAGTCGTTCGGGACGTCCATCACGTTCACGGCGAATCGCACGAAGCGGCTCACGTTCACCTTATATACGTAACGGGCCCAGCTGGGCCAGACGGCGGCGAGGCCGGCGCCGTGCGTGACGTCGAACATGCCGCTCAGTTCGTGCTCCAGCTGGTGCGTGGCCCAGTCGCCCGACATGCCGCAGCCGGTCAGGTCGTTGTGCGCGAGGCTGCCGCCCCACATGACCTGGGCGCGGGCGCGGTAGTCCTCTGGATCGGCGAGGACCTTGTAGACGTTCTCCTTCATCGAGCGGAGCAGCGCCTCGGCCAGGGCGTCGGTCAGGTCCATGTCGTCCTCCGGCGAGAAGTAGCGCTCCATCGTGTGCATCATCATGTCCGTCACGCCGGCCGCCGTCTGGTACGGAGGCAGGGTGAACGTGCGGACCGGGTTCATGATGGCGAACTTGGGCCGGCTCATCGCGTTGGAATAACCCACCTTGACATCGCCGTCCTCGTTCGTGATGACGCTGGAGTCGCTCATCTCGCTGCCGGCGGCGGGAATGGTCAGGACGCAGGCGACCGGAAGATAGCAGGCCGGCTCCGCCTTGCCCATGTAAATGTCCCAGACATTGCCGTCAAATGGGACGCCGCAGGCGATGGCCTTCGCCGAGTCGATAACGGAACCGCCGCCGATGGCCAGGAGGAAATCGACCTTCTCCTTCCTGCAGAGGGCGATGCCTTCCTGCACGAGCGACAGGCGCGGATTGGGGACGACGCCTCCCAGGGTGACATAATCAACGCCCCCCTGCTCCAGCAGGGCGCAAATCTTGTCCAGCAGGCCGGACTTTTTGGCGCTCCGGCCGCCATAATGCACCAATACCTTATGGCCGCCGTATTTTTTCACCAGGCGGGCCACCTGCTCCTCGGAGTCCTTTCCAAAGATGACCTCTGTCGGAGCGTAGTAGACAAAATCTTTCATATTCTGTTATTTTTCACGAAGATAGGAATTCTTGGGCGGAAAGATGAAAAGAATAAAGTTTATTTTTGTATTTTTGTCTAAACACTACGACTGATGATCAAACTTGCCGAAAACACACGCCTCGGGGATTTTGTCATCCAGAGGCTTATCAAGGAAGGACTCTATAATGACTGCTACTCCGTGAAGGAGCCCGGCGGAGAACTCCGGTTCCTGAAGTTCTTCGACGTGGAGGCCATGCCGGAAAAGATGCTGGACGAAGGGACCGTCCGGGAAATCGTCGAAAGCCGGCAGATCAGTCACCCGAACATCGTCTCTTATTTCGCAGACGGAGAAACGGTCTTCGACGGCCGCAAATACCAGTATCTCGTCACCCAGTACCTGAACGGAGACCTGCTGTCCGCGCAAATCCGCTCCGGCAAAACATTCGGGGAGGAGGTAGCCCGCGCCATCATCACCCGCGTCCTCGAAGGGCTCATCTACCTCCGGGACCTCGAGAAGGCCCATAACGACATCACTCCCCGCAACATCCTGCTGACTCCGGACGCGGCCGGGAACATCGTCCCGAAAATCATCGACCTCGGCCATCTCTTCAGGCCCAAGCTGGGGGCTCCCCCCTTCCCGGTCGAGGACCTGAATGTCCTGTACATGGCTCCGGAAGCCCTGAAAGGATTCTTCACCCCCGACGGAGATGTCTTCTCGCTCATGGCCGTCCTGTACGCCATGCTGTTCGGGAAAGCGCCCTGGGCTTGCGAAATCGATCCCGCCGCTCCTTTCTCCGTCAGGAAGGCGGCCGTCCAGAACGCCCGCAAGCAAAAGCTTGACATTCCGGAAGAAGGGCTGAGCCCGGCGACCGTCTCCGCCCTCCGGGCCGGACTGCAGCCCGCCGGCTCACGCGTCAACGCAGTGCAGCTGCTCGAGATACTCTCCGGCAAGGAATCTTTCTCGCCGGAGGAAGAGGGGCCGGGGAAAAAGGACTCCCGGCCGGAAAGGAAAAAGGAAGAACAGACCAGCGGTCCGGAGGTTCGGAAGAACGAATCCGGGAAAGGAGGATTCGCCGACGTGGCCGGCATGGACAACCTCAAGCAGGAGCTGACCAAACGCGTCATCTGGGTTCTGAAAGACAAGGAGAAAGCGAAGAAATACAAGCTGGTCCCCCCAAACGGGATGCTGCTGTACGGCCCCCCCGGCTGCGGGAAGACCTTCTTCGCCCAGAAATTCGCCGAAGAGTCCGGCTTCAACTATTTCCTCGTGAACGGCTCCGACCTCGGCAGCGTCTACATCCACGGAACCCAGGGAAAGATCGCCGAACTGTTCAAGGACGCCGAAAAGAAGGCGCCGTCCGTCATCTGCTTCGATGAATTTGACGCGTTCGTTCCCGCCCGGTCATCCGAGGCGGCGACTCACCGGGCGGACGAGGTGAACGAATTCCTGTCCCAGCTGAACAACTGCTCGGCCCGGGGCATCTTCGTGATCGGCACTACCAACCGCATCGACATGATCGATCCGGCCGTCCTCCGGAAAGGCCGCCTGGACCTGCATTTCATGATTCCCGCCCCGGACGCCGAAACCCGGAAGAGCATGTTCGCGCTCCACCTGAAGGACCGCCCCCTGGCCGACGACATCGACCTGGACCGCCTGGCGGAACTGACCGACAACTACGCCGCATCCGACATCGCCTTCATCGTGAACGAGGCGGCGATGGTGGCCGCGCTCAGCGACGTTGACATCTCAGCCAAGCATCTGGAGGACTCCATCCGCTGCAACCCCTCCTCCCTGGGGAAGAAGGAGACCCGGCGCAAAATCGGCTTCAATCAAGATTAACCCCATAAAACACAGACACCATGGCAGACATCAGACAAGAGATTTTCGACTATTTGAAATCCCAGGGCCTTCAGCCGGAGGAGACGCCTTTCGGCATCTACTTCAAGTACCAGATGCTGAGTTTCCTCATTTTCCACGAAGATGAGGACTCCCAGTTCTTCAGAATCGCCCTGCCGGGCATCTTCGAGGTCGATGAGAACAACCGCGCCGACGTTCTGGAAGCGGTCAACCAGACGAACAAGAGCATCAAGGTGGCCAAGGCGCTCGTCCCGGAAGACGATGTGTGGATCGCCACCGAGCATCTCCTGGACGCGGACCCGAAATATGACGACATTATCCCGCGCTCCCTTCACATTCTGATCCAGGCGCGCGGGGTATTCTATGACGCGTTACAGGAGGAATAATCCTATTTCAGAGTCTTCAGAAGGCTGTTCAGGGCGCCCATCGTGGCGGCGACGCCTTCGTCAGTAGTCGGGACGGCCCGGGTGCCGTTCGCATAGGCCTTGGCCGCGGGCCCCGTAAAGACAGACTGGTCAATGTTGTTCAGTGCTTGGAGTCCTCCAAGCACTGATGCTATGTTGGAGTTGTTCACCAGGTTGCCCGAACCGTTCATCAGGCCGGTGACGAATTCGTCGGTGTAGGCCTGCGTGGCGTTGGCCAGGGAGTTGGCGCCGGTCAGGATACGGCCGATGTTGATGACGTTCATCAGGTCGGAAAGGTCGATGTTTCCGTTGGTCTTCATGACGTTGAAGATGGCCGCGAGGGCGGATCCGGTCGTGCTGCCCGTCGACAGGGGGCTGGAGGCGAGATTGCTCAGGACGGAGCAGGAAGAAAGGATGGACAGGGCCACGAAGGCCGCCGCGATACGCTTGAAGAGTTTCATCGGTGTATGGTTTTATCTGTTGTTTCCGTCGCTAAATATACGAATTTTTCCTATATTTGTTCTCACAGAACAAAATTAATGCCTCTATGTCACTCGAACAACAAATCCAGGAAGCCATCAAGGAAGCGATGAAAGCGAAGGAAGCGGTGGCCCTGAGCGCGAACCGCGCCATCAAAGGTGAAATTCTGCTTTTCAAGACCGCGGAAGGAGGCGCCAAGGAGGTCACCGACGGCGACATCCTCAAGATGATCCAGAAACTCGTCAAGCAGCGCAAGGAAGCCGCCGAGCAGTTCGTCGCCGGCGGCCGTCAGGACCTCGCCGACAACGAACTGGCCGAGGCCGCCGTCCTCGAGAAATACCTCCCCAAACAGCTCTCCCCTGAAGAAGCCAAGGCGAAGATCCGGGAGATCATCGCCCAGGTGGGCGCCACCTCCATCAAGGACATGGGCCGGGTGATGGGCGTCGCGAACAAAGCCCTCGCGGGCCTCTCCGACGGCCGCACCATCTCCGGCATCGTCAAGGAACTGCTGGGTTAGAACCCGACGAGAAAGTCCTTGAATGCCTTGAAATCGGCGGGAAGCGGAACGGACTTCTTTTCGCCCCGCAGGAAGGCGGCCAGCCGGTCGGGAATCCCGACGGACTGATTCGTCGCCTTCTCCACGGTATCCTTGAATTTGGCCGGATGGGCGGTTTCGCAGAAGAGGCCGTTCTCGCCGTCGGCCAGCCCCTCCGTCAGCGCCTTGTAGGCGCAGGCGCCGTGCGGATCGAGAATATAACCCGTCTGCCAGCGGCAGTCCCGGATGGTCGACAGGATAGTTTCGTCATCGACGGAGTATCCGGACAGGAAAGCGCGGATGGCGTCCCAGTCCCCTCCGTACAGGTCCAGGATGCGGGCGAAGTTGCTGGGGTCTCCGACGTCCATCGCGTTGGCCAGGGTGGCGATGCTGGGGCGCGGAGCGTACCGGCCGGTCTGCAAGTATTGGAGAAAAACGTCGTTGCGGTTGTTCGCGGCGATCATCCGCTTCACGGGAAGGCCCATCCGGACGGCGAACAGGGCGGAGCAGAGGTTTCCGAAGTTGCCGCTCGGCACGCAGACCACGAGGTCCTCCCCCCTGCCCATCCTCTGCATCTGGCCGACGCCATGGAAATAATAGAAGGACTGCGGGAGAAAACGCGCCACATTGATGCTGTTGGCGCTGGTCAGTTTCTTCCGGGCCTTGAGTTCCGCGTCCATGAAAGCGCTCTTGACCAGCGCCTGGCAGTCATCGAAACTGCCGTCGATCTCCAGCGCGGTGATATTCTGCCCGAGGGTGGTGAACTGGCACTCCTGAATCGGGCTGACGCGTCCCTTGGGATAGAGGACGAACACCCGCACACCCTCGACACCGAGGAATCCGTTCGCGACGGCGCTTCCCGTGTCTCCGGAAGTGGCCACGAGCACGTTGACCTCCTGGCTCTCGTCTTCGTTGAAATAGGCCAGCAGACGCGCCATGAACCGCGCCCCGACATCCTTGAAGGCCAGCGTGGGCCCATGGAACAGTTCAAGGGAGCAGATCCGGCTGCTGACCTCCACCGCCGGAATCCGGAAGTTCAACGCACCGTAAACAATCCGCTCCAGCGCCTCCGGTTCGACATCTTCACCAAAATAGTTGGTGGCGACCGCATAGGCGGTATCCCGGAGGTCCAGCTTCGGCAGATCCCGGAAGAAAGCCTTCGGCATGGGCTTGATCCGCTCGGGCATGTACAGCCCCCGGTCCGGGGCGAGTCCGCCCACGACGGCCTCCCGCAGACTGGCCAGGGGGGCCTTTCCGTTCGTACTGTAGTACCGCATCGCCCTAGTAAGCCGTCAGCCGCGCGCCCCGGTTGGAAACCTTGACGACGTAACAATGATGGTCGATGCCCAGCGACGAGAAGTGTTCGTCCATGATGGCGCCCGCCTTGACGGCGATCTCCCGGCGGTTCGCGAGGGCGAAGACGGAAGGGCCGGAACCGGCGATGTTCATGGCCAGGGAGCCGTGGGCGAGAATCTTCTCCCGGAGTTCGTCGAATCCGGGGATGAACCCTTTCCGGTACGGTTCCGCGATGGAGTCCTTCATCGCGCGGCCGATCAGGCCGATGTTGCCGGAATACAGGCCGGCGACAAGGCCGCCGACATTGCCCCACTGGGCGATGGCGTCATGCATGGGGACCTGCTTCGGCAGAATGCTCCGGGCCTCCTTCGTGGAGACCACCAGCTTCGGATGGACGACCGCGCAATAGAAATCGCCCGGAACGGGAAGCTTGATCAGGTCCAGCGGTTCGTAGCCGCGGATGAGGACGATGCCGCCCATGACGGCGGGCGCCGCATTGTCAGCGTGGTAGCCGCCGCTGGCGAGGTTCTCGCCTTCCATCGCGCAGATGACGACCTCCTCTTCGGAGAGCGGGGCGCCGTAGAGTTCGTTCATGCCGAAGGCGGCGGCCGCGCTGGAAGCGGAGCTGGATCCGATGCCGGAGCCGGGATAGATCTTCTCCCGGATGACGATGTCCACCTGCGCCTTGTTCCCGGTAAGCTGCATGAACTTGCGGACCACGGGCGTGATGACATTCTTTTCGATGTCGTCCGGCAGAGGGACGCCGGACAGGTTGGTGATGGAAAGGCCGTCACCTTCTGAAATGCTCATTTCCAGGACATCTCCGACCTCGTCAAGCGCGAGGCCCATGATGTCAAACCCGCATCCCAAGTTCGCGATGGATGCGGGCGCGAATACACGTACGCTTTTCATACTGTCGGGGAGTTTGCGCCAAGTTAAGAAAATATTTTCAAAACGCCAAACAAAAATGCATAAAACAGGAACTTTCCCCCGTTTTATGCATAAGTATGCAAAATATTATTTAAGAATTTGCGGAATTCAGCCTTCGTCCTTCAGCCGGCCGCTTTTCCGCAGGGCTTCATGGATGATCCACTGCAGCTGACCGTTGGTGCTGCGGAACTCGTCCGCAGCCCAACGTTCCAGCGCTTCCATCGTCGCGGCGTCAATCCGCAGGACGAAGCTCTTCACCGCCTCCTTGTCCTTGGCCATATCAATACAGGCTTCCGGAATTCACGACCGGCTGGGCGGGCTCGTCGCCGCACAAGACAACCAGGAGGTTGCTGACCATGGCGGCCTTGCGCTCCTCGTCCAGATTCACGACGCCCTCGGCCTTGAGCTTGTCCAGCGCCATTTTGACCATGGACACAGCGCCGTCGACAATCTTCTCCCGGGCGGCGATGATGGCGTCGGCCTGCTGGCGGCGCAGCATCACGGCGGCGATCTCAGGCGCGTAGGCCAGGTAGTTGATGCGGGCCTCGGTCACGTGGATGCCGGCCATCGTCAGGCGCTCGTTCAGCGTGGCGACCAGCTTCTCGTTGATTTCGTCGGCATTGCTCCGGAGGGTGAGCTCGTCGGGCGTGTCCGGATTGTCATAGGCATAGCATCCCGCGACCTGACGGAGGGCGGCGTCGCTCTGCACGCGCACGAAGTTTTCGAAGGCCTGGGACAGGTACCGGGCGCTCGTGCCCTTGCCGACATTGCCGACCGGCGCCAGGGACTGGCTGTCGATCTCGAAGAGGGCCTTGTAAGTGTCCTGCAGCTTCCACACCAGGACCATGCCGATGAGGACGGGATTGCCCACCTTGTCATTGACCTTGATCGGCTCGGGATTCAGGTTGCGGGCGCGCAGGCTCACCTTCTTCTTGCTCAGGAAGGGATTCACCCAGTAGAAACCGTCCTGGGTGAAGGTCCCGCGGTATTTGCCGAAGAACAGGAGCACCATCGCCTCGTTCGGTTCCAGCTTCACGAAGCCGTTCATACCCAGGATGAACAAGGCCATCGACAGAACACCGAGGACGGCGATGTCGCCATCGAACGAGAAGAAGGCCGCCGGAAGCAGCGCGATCACCAGAATCAGGGCCAGAAAGCCGTTCAGTACAAAGCCTTTGTAGGCCGTTTCCTTGTTGTTTTCCATGACAATCAGGTTTTATGATTCAACAATAATATCATTTTGATATCACAAAGATACGACAAGTTTTCTGATATCCAAATAAAAAATGTATTTTTGTAAAAATCCCGAACCCCATGAAAAAGAGACTGTTCCTGTTCTGTCTGCTCCTGGTTGCTTTTGTTTCCTGCACGCAATCCGCTCCCGAATCCAGCAGGGAGATGGTTCTCTGGTATGATGCGCCCGCCGGTGACGTCTGGCTGGACGGCCTGCTGATCGGCAACGGCTACATGGGCGGAAACGTATTCGGGAGAATCGAGCACGAACGCATCGCCCTCAACGAATCCACTTTCTGGTCCGGCCGCCCGCACGACTATAACGATCCGGACGCCCATAAGTACTATGACCGGATCAAGGAACTGATGTATGCGAAGAAATACAAGGAGGCCGAGAAGCTGGTGAACGAACATTTCTACGGGAAACCGGCCAACCAGCAGACCTACGTCCCGGTCGGCGACCTGCTCCTGGACTTTGCGCCCGGAACGGGGCCTGTCACGGATTACTACCGCGAACTGGATATGGAAACGGGCGTAGTCACGGTCCGCTACACCCAGGACGGGGTCAAAATGACCCGGGAGACGTTCATGTCCTATCCGGATCACGTGATGGTGATGAAAGTCTCGGCCGACCGGCTGGGCCGGGTGAATGTGGAAGCGCGGCTGAACAGCCCCTTCCGGAGGAACGTCTCCGCAGCGGGTGACCGCCTGACCATGAACGGAACTTGGAGCTATCTCCCGACCCGGATCTTTGACCTGATCGCCAAGGTGGAAGGCGACGGCATGAGCTTCCAGACGGATGTCGTGGCCCTGCCGGAGAAAGGAAAACTCGAGGCGACAGATTCCAGCCTCGTCGTCACGGGCGCCAATTCGGTGACTTTCGTGCTGACAATCGCGACTGATTTCGTCAATTACAAGGACATCAGCGGAGACCCTGCGGCGCGTTGCGACAACATCCTCGCCGCCGTCAACGGGAAAAGCTATGAACAGCTCAAGGCGACGCACCTCAATGACTTCTCCGGCCTGATGGGCCGGGTCCATCTCACCGTGGGAGAAGGCGCGGACAACGCAATCCCCACCCAGGAACGGGTGGCGGCCCTCAAACGGGGTGAGCCTGACGCGGACCTCCAGGCGAAACTGTTCCAGTTCGGCCGCTACATAACTGTCTCCAGCAGCCGGGAAGGCAGCGAGCCCAGCAATCTTCAGGGCCGCTGGAGCCAGGACCTGCTCCCCAACTGGGGCAGCAAATACACGCTCAACGTCAATACGGAGATGAACTACTGGCCCGCCGAGGTCACCAACCTGTCCGAATGCACGGGCCCGCTCTTCCATCTGCTGGAAGACCTGGCTGAGAACGGAGCCGAGACGGCGAAACTCTATTACGGGGCGGACGGCTGGGTGTCCCACCACAACACAGACCTCTGGCGCGGCACGGCCCCCGTCGACGCCGCCCGCTACGGCATGTGGCCGATGAGCGGCATCTGGCTGTGCCAGCATGTCTGGGAGCACTATCTCTTCTCGGATGACATCGAGTTCCTCAGGAAGTACTACCCCATCATGAAGGGCGCCGCCCGTTTTGTGCTCGACATCCTGGCGGAAAACCCGAATTACGGCTACCTGACCATCCCCTTTTCCATGTCTCCCGAGCAGGGTTATTTCATCGGCGACAACCCCGAAGAGATGTTCCTGGCGCCGTCCACCACCATGGACAACGCCTTGATCAGGGACCTCTTCCCCCACTGCATCGAGGCGGCGGAACTCCTAGGAGTCGACCGGGAATTCAGCGACGAACTGGCGGCCGTCCTGGAGAAGATTCCTCCTTACATGATCGGAGAGGACGGCATGCTTCAGGGCTGGATCGAAGACTGGAAACGCGGCCGGGAGAACCACAACTGGTCCGGGACCTTCGGACTCTATCCGGGCAACTCGATCACCCTGCGGGGAACGCCCGAACTCGCCGCCGCCGTGGAGGCCTGGCTGGAACCGCGTCCGGTCATCTCCTTCTGGAACAGCGCCATTGACATCTGCCAATGGGCGCGGCTGGAAAACGGTGAAAAGACGGATGAAGTTCTCCGGAAGATTTTCATGACGAACGGCCGGCGCGGCGGTTTCGGCAACAACCTCCATTTCTCCGGCTCCAACCAGTCGGACATCAACTTCGGCATCACCGCCGGCATCGCCGAAAGCCTCCTGCAAAGTCACGCGGGCGAAATTTCCCTCCTGCCCGCCCTGCCGGCCAGCTGGAAAGACGGCTCCGTTTCCGGCCTGAAGGCCCGGGGCGGCTACGAGGTGAGCATCCGCTGGGCGGACGGGAAAATGACCTCCTGCGAAATCAAGTCCCTCCTCGGAAAGCCCTTCACCGTCCGTTACGCCGGCAAGACCCGGGAGTTCACCCTGCCTGCCGGGAAGTCCGTCAGGCTGGGTCCGGAACTGGAATGAGTTTATGGATCCGGCCGGCAATCTCCTCGGGGTGATCGACAAGCAGCTGCCCGTGATTCATGCCGGGGAAGATTTCGACATGCGTGTCCGGGTGGAGGGCGCACATATGCCTGGCCTGGGGCTTGGCCACAAAGGCTTCCTTCGTGCCGTACCAAAAGTGGATATCTGCTCCGTGGATGGATTCCAACTTATGGGTGTAAACGTCCTTGTAGCCGTCCCGGACGGCTTTTCCCTTTCCCGAAGGCCACACTTTTTTACATTCGTCCAGCAGGACGTCGAAATAATGGGAGTGGAACACCCATCGCCAGAATCCGGTCCAATGATAGCAGGTCCAGACATTGAGGCACTGGTAGTACCGGAGCGGGTCCACGCTCCATCCGGGCAGCGGCAGCAGGGGCGCCGCGTCCAGGATGGCGTGGTCGATGACGACTTCATTACGTTCCAAGACGCGCGACAGAATCTTGCCGCCCAGCGAAAGCCCGTAGGCGACATCGAGATGTCCGCCCAGCGTCTCCCGGACATAGCGGATGATCTGCGCCGCCTGGTCATCGACAGAGGTGAAACGGGATTCCTTTCCAATCAGGAATCCGTCTATTCCGGTGGTGATGGTGTGGAAACGGTCCTTCAGCAGACCGACCAGCGGCAGGAAAATCTCGTCCGAGACCCCCAGCCCCGGAATCAGCAGCAAGGAAGGCGCGCCTTCCTGACCAAATACATGGAAATCCATCACTTCAAGAAATAAAGGAGAACGGATCACCTTCGACCGCGCATGCGGTTCACCGCCTGATACTGCCCGGGTCGGACGGTGTCGAGCCAGTTCGCATCCGTACGGGGCTTCTCCGAATGCTCAATCGCATGGACCTTGATGTTCTGGCCGCCAAGGACGATTCTGTCCAGGAACGAATCAATCTCATTCCAGAACCATTTCAGCGGAAGGAGGGCCATGCAGTGATCACCTTCGGAATACTCGTTGAGCATATAGGGGACGTCCATCGCGTCCAGCTGCCGGCTGA
>JAEEGI010023620.1_pt1 | contig 12054 bp, 6 predicted proteins | sample 8958751 | NCBI WGS metagenome assembly JAEEGI01 (sample SAMN16246545, study PRJNA631951) | gut metagenome | biome: gut microbiome; feature: rumen; material: KS-attached | host: Bos | place: Iran: Karaj | collected 2018-10 | reverse complement strand
ATCTCTTTGTGAGGATCTCTTTTCCTTCGAAGGTTCCGTCGTTCATGAGCATTCTTGCAAAGTTAGCGTAGTCATCGATTGTTGAGAAAAGTCCTGCTCCGCCTGACTCGAAGGCGTTCTTTTTGCCATCGTCGCGGATTCCAAGGTTATTGCCGCTGTAGGGAACGGGCTCCGGACCGTAGCAGTTATAAGCCATAGCGTATCTGTCCTGCTTTTCATCAGGCACATAGAAGGCTGTGTCCTTCATATTTAAAGGCTTAAAAAGTCTCTCCTCCATGAATTCACCAAGCTTCATTCCGGATGCCTTCTCAATTACAGCTCCGAGAATGTCAGCGCTTGTGCCGTATCTGAAGTGCTCACCGGGCTGAAAAGCAAGCGGAACCTTGCCGAGACGCTCAGCAAATTCCATGGTGCTCATCATGTTGTCAGTGCTGAATCTGTCTATCATTTCGTTATAGATATTGCCTGTCTCGATCTCAGAGATTGTATCTGTGAAGGGATACACAAGTCCTGAAGTCATGTCCAGAAGGTCCTTGATGAACATGGGACGATCTGCTCTTACAGGTCTTCTTACTCCTGCTTCGACTATCTCCTGATTATTGAAGCTGTCGATGTACTTTCCAACGGGCTCGTAGAGATCGATGATTCCGTCCTGGAAAAGAAGCATTGCTGCAGCTGCTGTGATGGGCTTACTCTGTGAGTAAAGTCTCACGATGGTGTCACGCTTAAAGGGCTTTTTCTCCTCGCGGTTAGCAAAGCCAGCCTCAGCGTAGAGCTCCTCTTTTCCATCCTTAAGAACAAGGAAATTAACTCCCGCCAACTCATTTTCTTCAATCATTCTGTTCATGCAGTCCTGAAGTAATTGTTTTTTGTCACGCATTTTCTTTCTCCTCTTATTTTTTATTCCTTCGTACTCTCCGGGAGGCGCAGCTCAACGCTGGTACCCTTGCCTTCCCTGGAGCGTATTGTCAGTCCGTATTGCTTACCGTAGTGGAGCTTTATCCTCTGATGTATGTTATAAAGTCCTATGCTGGCAGCTCCCTTTCCATCAGTATCTGTTCGCTTCTCATCAAGAGACTTATTAAGGGCTATGACCTCTTCCTCGTTCATTCCCTTACCATCGTCATTGATGGTGATAATAAGACAGCCCTCATTTTCCTTATTTTTGCTCTCGTACTCTGCGACGATGCTGATGTGGCCATTTTTATCCATATCCTTAAGGCCATGGCTTATGGCATTCTCAACTATGGGCTGTATCAAAAGCGGCAGAATCTCATATTCATCAGGCTTAACGTCATCTGATATGTAGAAATTCCAGGCAACCTTCTCACCAAAGCGGAGCCTTTGTATCTGAAGGTAGCTCTCTACGTGCTTAAGCTCATCCGAGAGCTTGGAGGTGCTGGTTCCCGTACTCTCAAGAACATAGTGCATAATTTTCGCAAGATATTTTACAGAGGTTGCTACGTCTCTGTCGCCTCCGCGGATTGCCTGCATGCGGATGGCCTCTAAGGTGTTATATAGAAAGTGAGGATTTATCTGTCCCGAGAGCATCTTGAATTCCATGTTCTGCTGCATGTTTACAAGCTCCTGCTCATGGATCTTGGCCTCGTAGTATTTCGCTTCGTTCTCTCTTATCTGCTCGGTTGTGAGCTTTAGGTCATTGAAGGTGTCGGAGAGCTCATCGTCTCCGCTGATGCTTTCAATTATGTCGTAGTCACCGGTGCTGGCGCGGTGCATGGCTTCTCTCAGTGTATAGACTCTGTGGGTGAAGTACCTTGAATAAAGCACGATCGCCGTCACAGGTCCAAGTATTGCTATGAAAAGCACCAGCAAAAATCCCATGAGGATTTCCCTTACCGCTTTGTGAGCGCTGTAGTCACCCACAAGTACGTAGAATCTTTTATCAACCTTGTAGGGCACAAAGCTGGAAACGTAGGTCAGAGCCAGTTTTCCATCCAGCATGATATCCCCGAGATAATTGTAGTTAGATGTGTTTTCGGAGAATATCTCCGGCATCTCCTTTTCCCTGTCATCATACTCAGATGAGAAAAATGCAGGTAAATCCTCGAGACATGCCAGCATGTAATTATCAGTTGTTATAAGTCTGTTCCTGAGGTAGTTGGTGCTTATGGTTGCAACAACGTAGGCTCTGTTTTTCGAAGCTCCAGTGTTGAAGCGCCTTACAAGTGTAAGCTCATAGGCTGCCTCGTACTCGTTCAGCGGCACATGTATGCAGGTGTAGGACTCCCAGGCATCAGGATCTATTCCTCTGTACCACTCGAATCTTGAAAAAGGATCATCCGCGGGACCGCTTCCTGCTGCTATCCCTGCCGCATCTCCCGACTCCTCTATTCCTGTTGTGCCGACGTTAATTATGAAGTTCCCCGTAGGAATCCCGGGATTATTGGTATATACATTTATAGACGAGATGGAGGCGGTGGATCTTTTCATCGAAGTGATGGTGCGGTTTACCTCGTTGTACTGCCTCTCCTCTGTTTCACCGAAGGTATCCGATGAGAACATGTCTCTATATGCCTGCACGGACACCACTGGCTCAAGGTTCGTGTAAAGACTCGAAGTCACATCAAACAGGATTGATTTAACTCGTGTGTTCTCAGCCTTTACCTGCTCCTCATATCTGCCGTTCATCTGCCTTACCAGAATCGCTGCGGCGATGATACCGATTATTCCTATTGGTATTATCAGGGTCAGGAGCAGAATCCTGTACATCTGCTTTCCAACCCTTCCCTGGCGCCTCATTGTGACACCTCCGCCGCATTTTTCAAAAGCTCGTATCTGTCCTGAGCGTAGCGGACGTTGATCTTTATAACCTCATCAAATCCCAGTCGCACCAGAGTACTAAGCATGGTATCCTGAAGACTGTCAAATTCATCCTCGTCCCTTGCAAATACCATTTTCCACGAATAATCTACCAGTGTCTGTCTGCACTGCAGCTCCACGGTTTTGATGTAATCCGGATAGTCCTCTGCTGCCCACTCGGTTCCGGGGATTACTGAAATAAGGTTTTGTTTTTCAAAATATTGTATCGGTGTGAGGTCTGTCTTATAGTGCTTCTGCCAGTCCTCCGTGATGCTGACTGTGGTCTTCTCCTTGTAGTCATCCCAGTTCTGGTAGCAAAAATCTATGTCGTTCTTGTCAGCATTTTTCAAATCAACGGGCTTGAAGTTAAGGCCTGATACGCCTGCCTTCCAGGTTCCGCCGCCAAATTCCTCTGGAACATCCAGCGCCTCAGTCATGTTTATGAAAGCATCCACTCCGAAGTCTGTGAGCTTTGGTCCGTTTTCTGTGTTAACCCAGGTGAGGTTTTCAGGACCTCTGAAGTCACCTGTAGGAGATCCACAGCACTCGATTCCTTCATCAGAATATAGCCAGTCGATGAAGTCCACCATTCTCTGGGGATCCTTGGTATTGCCGCCGACCATTATTGAAAAGCTCTGTTTTCCATTTGGATCATTACCCCAGCAGATGTAGCTTGCATCATCCATTTTTACTGATGCGAAGCCCTTGCCAAGAGCCAAATGCTCATCGGAGTTGTAAAGTGATTCTCCCATCCAGGGCCAGAAGGAATAGAGCACCGCGCCATCCTTCATCTTTGATGCGACGGTCTCGTAGTTCTGCACCTGGGATTCCGGATCTACCAGGCCCATCTGGTTTGCTTCGAATAAAAAGTGAAGCACCTTAAGGTAAAGGGAATTGGGATTGGCAACGGATTGTATATCACCGTTCTCGGGATTTAGCATGACAAAACCCTGAATGTCATATCCATATAGTGACGTCAGGGCACCTGCGTTCTGCATGGCTCCGCCGTCCCAGTCTCCGAATAAGCTGAAGGCATAGACGTCTTTTCCCGAATCACTTTTTCCTGCCATGTTCTGCATGGTCTTAAGAATTGGTAAAAGGTCCTCTAAGGTAGTGATCTCAGGATAGCCTGCCTTTTTATATAAATCCCATCTGAGTGTCGGAGCGTTAGTGGGCTCGATGATCTCAGAGGGCTCAGTTGACGGAAAGTCTGATATCTCGCTTGGAACCGCCCAGCTTCCCTCCGCGTCCGCAAAGGCGGAAGTTAATGTGATCTGTTCCTCATATTGTTTCAGGTTCTCGCAGTTATCAAGGTAGGGCGAGAGATCTAATACCAGACCCTCGCGTACAAGCTCTGAAAGCCTTCCGTTATCTACATTTGTGATTATAATGTCCCCCAGCTTTCCTGATGCACGCATGGTTTCATAGGTCGCATCAGAGCTAAGGTCTGTGTTGGAGGAGATGATATTTAGCTGCATATTGAATTTGTCGCGAACCTTTTTCGCAAACCATCCGCGCTGCAGTCCCTGGGTATTGGCCTGGGTATCGTAGATGTCGATAGTCAGGAATTCAGGGTATTTTCTCTCCCCCTCCGTGCGATTGTCTGCACGAAAAGGAAGTCTGCACCCTGACAGGATGCAGACTGTTAATAGTAATGAAATTGTGCGATGAAATTTTTTCTTCATTAAACTCTCTTAAATACCGGAATTGACTCGATGGGTGCCTTGGCAGTTATTGTCTGGCCACCCTCGTAGGTCTTGCCGTCTCTTATATCTTCCCACTTTCCGGCAGGGAGGTAAACCTCTCTCTCGAACTGGTTGAGCTCAAGGATAGGTGCTACGAGATACTTGTCACCGAACATGTACTCATCATAGGTTTCCCAGCACTTTTTGTCCTCAGGGAATTCGTAGAAAAGTGTTCTGATGATAGGTGCTCCGTTTTCGCTTGTCTCCTTGTAAAGAGTCTTGATGTAGGGCTTAAGCTCATGACGAAGATCAAGCTGATCCTTCATGATCTTGAAGTTATCCTCGCCGTAGCTCCAAAGCTCGTTGTCCTGACCGGTGTGGAGATATCCGCCTCCAAAGTTTCTGTCATCAAGCGCAGGAATATTGTAGGGTCCGCGGTCTCCGTGGATTCTGAGGATGGGTGAAAATACCGCAAACTCATACCATCTGATAAGGAGCTGTCTGAAATCGGGATCATTTACATCATCTGTCATGAATCCGCCGATGTCTGTTGTCCACCAGGATATTCCTGCAAGTCCCATGTTGAGTCCTGCTGCCACCTGATCTCTTAATGCCTCAAACGTACTTGGTACATCACCTGACCATACGACATTTCCATACTTCTGGCTTCCTGCCCATGCGGAACGAAGAAGGCTTACAACAGGCTTATCCTGGAGCTTTGTCATCTTATCGTAGAAGACTCTGCTGTAGTACTGAGGATAGATGTTGCTTACTTCAAGAGCAGGTCCCATGTAATATCTGAGTGAATCGAAATCGTATTTCACAAGATCAGGCTCAGAGTTATCCAGCCAGAACATATCTATGCCAAGGTCATAGTAGTTCTTTTTACATACTTCCCATACATACTCTCTGGCTTCCGGATTAGTCGCATCGAAGACTGTGCAGTCACCCTCGAAGTCATAGTTCTGAAGTCCGCCTCTCTCATTTTTCATAAGAAGGCCGCGCTCAAGCATGTCATAGAAGTGCTCACTTCTCTTATCAACTGTAGGCCATACGGATACCACAACCTTGATGCCCATGCTGTGAAGCTCATCAACCATTGCCTTGGGATCAGGCCAGTAGGTCTTGTCGAACTTCCAGTCGCCCTGAACTGTCCAGTGGAAGAAGTCGATTACGATGCAGTCGATCGGAACGCCGTGCTCCTTACAGTCGTGAGCAACCTTGAGAACCTCCTCCTGTGTGCGGTAGCGAAGCTTGCACTGCCAGAGGCCAAGAAGGTCATCAGGCATCTCAGGTGAACGTCCTGTTTCCTCAGTGTAATTCTCAACTATTTCCTTTGGTGTGTCAGCTACTGTGATCCAGTAATCAAGCTCCTTGGTAGCCTCTGCCACCCACTCAGTGTAGTTGTTACCGAAGGTTACGCGTCCAACTGCCGGATTGTTCCAGAGGAATCCGTAGCCAAGACTTGATACTGCAAAGGGAATTGATACCTGTGAATTTCTCTGCTCAAGATCAAGTATGCATCCCTTTAAGTTTGTGTATGCATGCTGATACTGGCCCATTCCGAAGATCTTCTCACCGTCATTACTCTCAAACTTCACTGTGAGACGGTAATCTCCGCCCTTATGTGGCTTATATTCTCTGTTTATGTACTTAAGGCATCTGCTCTCCCTGGAGATTGTGCCGCCGTAGGCTCTGAAATACTCACGTAAAAAAAGCACGTCATCCCTGTAGAAGGATATAACCCCGGTACTGTTAACTGTGGCCTTGATACGGCCATTGACGATCTGTGCACAGACACCGTTAACATCCTCACCTGTAGTTATCACAGCTTCAGGCTTGTCCACCTTTTCTGAAAGTGCCCAGTCTCTGCCGGTAAACTCCGGATACATGGTGCTTCTTACTCTGAAGGAATCCTTTCCCCAGGTCTCGATTTTAAGGGATTCACCCTGTCTTTTTGCTATAAGCGCGTTTTCTGTCTGAATAAATTGCATAAATATACCCCCTCTCCGGTATTCTTATAAAAGCATACCACAGCGGGGGTGAAAAGTAATAGTCAGATACTGCTATTTTTCTCTTATATTTGGCTCTATTTGCCACGAAAATGTATCGGACGACTATTTTATCAATCTTCGTCGCCAAAGACCTTTTTGACGGCTTTAATGACGTCAGAAGCAGTAAAAGGCTTAATGATGAAATCCTTAGCTCCTTTTTTCAGAGCCATCATGATCATATTGTCGTATTTCTGGTCAGAACACATGATAACATTGGCCTTGGAATTGATGTTCATGATTTCTGTAAGTGTATCAATTCCGTTCATTTTGGGCATATTGATGTCCAGGATTACCAGATCAGGGCTCTTTTCCTTGAACTGCTCAACTGCCTGCTCACCATTGAGAGCCTCTCCAATGATCTGATATTTTTCAGGATCAAGGGCAGACTTGAGCATTTCTCTCATAAAAGTGGTGTCATCAACAATAAGTATCTTCTTTCTCATAGAATTCACCTCGTTGTCAAAGTATACGTCTCACCTTTAATTCTACAACTTCTAATGATAATTCACAAATATTAGTTTGTAAAATTACAATAAATTGATAGCAAGATAAGATAGAAAAAACTGCTCACTTTTTTGCAAAGCGAGCAGCTCTTATTAATTACAATTAATTACAGATCATGCTCATCGGCACGTACAGCGCAGATTACAAGACGCTCATCGTCCGAAGCTGACGTACATGTCGACAAGGTGACAATATTGTCATTATTATTGTACACATCCGTCGTTACATAGGATTTACTAAGGATATGATTAACGGCGCCCTCGAAATCCTCAGGATTAGGGCCATAAGCGTAATAAATCTGGTCATTGTCCCTCACGTCACAATAGGCAAAGATCTGATATCTGTATACCTTGCCTGCTGTGAAGATCTGGAAATACTGGTGATCCTGATAGTAGCTCTTGTCTGTCTTGTAATAGCGGAGTCTTCCAAACATGGAAAGATCTCTCATATTATGTCCGTAAATAAGCACATTAGGATCAGAAAAATCAGGTGTGGACTCCCCATCCAGGAATATAGAGCCTGCTGTGGAAGCCTTGCCGTCATAGGTCTTTCTCAAATAGGTTGTATTATCTCCGGAATAGAGAATAGGATAGCTGATACTCTCATTCTCGAAATAAATCCAACCGATTATGTCAGAATTTCTCTCTTCAAGTCCTGCGAGATCCACGCTGATATTGTTCCACCAGCCGGTCTCTTCTTCATCCACTAATTCGGAAACCAGATTCTCAGGAAGTAAGGTATCAACTGCCTCGACCTTTTTCTGAGCTTCTTCATTGATGGAAACAAACTCCTGCTGAGTCTCCTCATAGAGAGCATTGGACTTGTTATACTCCCTGAGTGTTACAAATATAACTCCCGCAGATACAGCTACCATTACAGCACCGGCCGCCATGATAAGCTGAAATCTGTACTGTTTGATCTTTTTCCAAAGTAGATTCAGGAAAGAAGATATTACAAGAATGATGATGATAAAACCACGTTCAATCTTGCTTATCTTTTTTTTTTGAAATCCCCTCTCTTGAATCTCTTAAGTTCAAATGCTGAGAAACCAATAAGTGCTACACCTGCAAGAAGTACGATTACCCATACCCATACAACAGGGAGATTATCTCCTGTCTGAGGAGCTCTTGCGCCAAGTGCGTCACCTGAATCTGATGAAGATGATGACTTACTTGTGGTAGTCTTAGTGTTCTTAACAACTGTGTCAGTATCTGTATAGATAAGAGTGAATCTTGAGAAGTAACGTGAATAGATGTATACCTTTCCGTTGCTCTTATCTACATAGTAGGTTCCATCAGTATATGAGCTTGATGGTCTTGAGGATAACTTGGAGAATTTCTTAACTTCTCCGTTATGATCACGAATAACGTTTATTGTCTTCGCTGCATTTGCTGTGCCGATATAAGCGATAACATCGATGCAGGATCCAAGATCGCTTACATCCTCATCGGATAATGTATTTCCGTCTGTGTCAGTAACTTTCTTATGAACTGTTACATCAAGGCTGTCTGTTGTAACTGCTGCCTCATCGCCGTACTCTGTAATGGCATTAAGCTCAGTGGAGTTAAGGCTTGATTTTGCAATAGGCTTAACATTAAGTGTAAATGTTATCTTCTTGCCACTTTCCTTCTTGCTGGAAGCATAAGATGAAAGTACAGAAGAAGCTACATTTGAAACTCCTGAGGTTACATTGTTAGGATTGCTGAAACTTACTGCTGATGATGCTGTACCGGCTGTTGAAGATGAACTTGTAATCTTCCAGGTATAGGACTTGGTTCCGGTAAAGTTGTCATCATAAGCCTTAAGTTTAACTGTGTATGTTCCTGCCTTGGTAGCCTTAACTGTTGAGTTACTCTCATCAAGCTCATACTCTTCATCAATCTTAAGTGTCATTCCTGACAGAGTAATACTTGATGGAACAGAATGTGATATCTCGCTTCCTGTGTATGTGTATGAAACCTTAGTTGATGAAGGAATGGTTGCTGAGGAGAGATTAGCAGGGTTGATCTTCCATGTCTTATCAACTGATCCTGAGTACTCACCGATACCGGTTACAGTAACCTCATAGGTATCTGCATCTGTTTCCTCTTCATTACCTGAAAGAACATAATCTGTGCCTTCCTTAAGTTTGGTTCCTTCATATTTAACAGTAACTGTAGGTCCCTGGTCTTTACCATTGTATGTAAATGATGTTTTATTAAGTGTTACATTACTGGATGTGATTTCTTTCTTTGTTTCTACAATCTCATAATTGATTGCATCTGTTGTAGCATCGTTGGATGAAGTAACAGATACGGTTGTCTTATCCGGTAAAAGAAGCTTGGTAATCTTGTAAACAGCATATACTGTATATTTACCAAGGTCAGTAGGAAGTCCATCGGTCTTAGTTCCTGTTACAGTTGCTACAATATTACCTGCTGCATCTTTGTAAACGTAAGTTGCTGTAAGACTGGAAATTCTTATTCCGGAGCTTGTCAGATTAGTAAAGGTTGCGTAATATGATGTTCCCTTCTGAATAGTTGTGCCTGAATCATACTTCTTACCGCCTACAACCATCTGAAGCTTAACAGCACCTGCTACATAATACTTAGCTGAATTTACATTCTGCTCTGTTTTAATATCGAAGTTTGGATCTGTGCCTGTGTAGCTATTAACAATGTCATATACACCGGACTTTGTTTTATCAACTGTTGATGAAGCATAATCTACTGTGATTCCGGGAATCTGATCTGTGCTCTTAAAGTTAGCTGAATCTTCTGAATTAATACAAGTCAGTGAATAAGTAGGTCTCTGTATATCCTGATTTACTACGCTGGCCTTATTATCAGCTGTAAGTTTTACTTCAACAGGTTTGATTGTCCACTTACCAGTTGTTCTTATTAAAGCAGCAGAAGCTGTTCCTTCAATAAACTTAACAACAAAATCATATGTTCCTGCATTAGTAGCATTGGTTGGATATTCTATTTCATAATCAGTTCCATAAACAAGAGGTGTTGTAGAAGTTCCAACAGTTACAACAACATCACTACCATTTAATTTCTGTGGCTTCTTATTATATACATATCTTCCATTAACTGTTACGGTAACATTCTGATCAGTATCAGCTGTTACCATAATTGTATATGGTGTTCCTTCTTCTGTTCCAGATGAACCAGAAGATGATGATGATGATGAATCAGATGCCCCTGATGATGAAGAAGATGATGAATCAGATGAAGAGTCTGTTTTTTCTTTCAGATAAACCGTTAACTCTTTTCCTTCAGCAAAAGGCTGTAAAACTTTAAGTGTATATTTCTTGCTTGGTGAAGCACCTGTTCCAGGAGTTGTTTCTGTAAGAGTTAAATAAGCACTATCAGTTTCTTTAACAGAAGCTTTTACTATTTCTATTACAGGAGCACCTTCACTACTTGAAATAATTGGTGCTGAAGCTCCATCAACTGTTGTAGCTTTAAGAACATCTTCTAAGTCTGTCTCATCGCCGCTCTTCGCTACATATGCATAAGTCTTTTGTTCAGGAAGTGCTGTAGTCTCTGTATCCTCTTCCTCAAATGCAGCCTCTTCGGAATCATCTGTCTTATCTGTATCCTGAAGCTCTGCTTCCTCAACTTCAATCTCGACCTCATCTTCTTCAGGTCTTACTTCTCCAAGAACCTCTCCACCGATAACGTCTACTGTAATATTTGGAAGCTCTGCATCTGTTACATAAACTGAAGGAATCTCAGGAACGTATACATATCTGAGCCACGCTTCGTCTGTGCTGAACTCTGCTCTGTCGCTAAGCTCCTCGCTGAGGATCCAGTCAACTGTAACATTGATCTCATCTGTATCAGCTGCTAAAGCAGTTGTTGAAAATCCGTTGAATATATTATTGAAGAAACTGCCAAGGAGACGGGCTACGATATTCTCATCTTCCTCAACTGTGATCTCATCCTCAGGCTCTTCTTCCTCTATTTCTTCAAAGAGAAGCTCTGCTGAAGGATCAACAACATTAACAGAGTCATCGGATGTGCCCTCTTCGCTCTGATCCTGAGCTTCTTCGGGGTTCTCGGTAACCTCTGAGTCTTTATCTATATTTATTTCGTTTACATCGGATTTAACAGCCCTGATAGTGCCAGGGAAAACGATGTCTGATTCAGATGCGCCAACAGTAAGCTGCTGGTATGCAACATCCTTATCAAGGCCTTCGAACTGGGCTATCTCTATGGGATCGATCTCTGCCTCATCAGCTACAGCCATTGCAGTCATGTCTGCAGTGGAAAAAGCAACAGAAGCAGCAAGCGCCAGAGCCAGCCCTCTTTTTGCTACACTTTTTTTGGAATTAGAACAAAACTTTTTCATGATTGCATAGTACTCCCTATAAATATATAAAGTGATTATAAACCCATAACGCTATTAATAGAAAGTTTTTTTTAAAATTTTATATTTTTTTCATCCTGATAATAAAAAAATAGCATATGAAATAAAATCTACGATTTAATACAAGAATTACGAAATTTAATAGGTATTTAATGGAAATTGGTCATTTTAATTGAGATAATATATTTGTTATATTGTCTTTTTGTGTACGTATATTTGTTTTTGAGAGGTGCGCATCATGAGAAAAAGAAAAATTATCTCTTTTATCCTTTCAATTTTTTTGATCATTTCCATCGCAGGCTGTGGTCAGAAAAATTCCGAGGAGGCTTCTGAAGCTGCCGGAACGTCGGCGGAATCTATAACTCTGGTAAATATTAAATCTGAAGTTAACGCTCAGATACAGACCCTGGCCTCCCAGTACGAAAAGGAGACGGGTATTGCTGTTAAAGTAATTAACGTTGACGCCGGAGTAGATGCTCAAGCCACTCTAAAGGGCTATTATCTCTCGGATCAGATGCCTGACATTATCGCCTGCGAAGCGTCAGGGTTCTCAAATTGGGAAGGATTACTCGTTGACTTATCTGATCAAAACTGGGCAACAAGGACCGATGCAGCCTATGTTGAAGCCACTTACG
>JAEEGI010023619.1_pt1 | contig 12054 bp, 10 predicted proteins | sample 8958751 | NCBI WGS metagenome assembly JAEEGI01 (sample SAMN16246545, study PRJNA631951) | gut metagenome | biome: gut microbiome; feature: rumen; material: KS-attached | host: Bos | place: Iran: Karaj | collected 2018-10 | reverse complement strand
ATGACGTACTCCTTGCGCTCCTTGTACTCCTGCGTCTTGCCGTTGTTCCAGTTCTGGACCGGGCGGTAGTAGCCCGTGATCCGGCTGTACACCTCGGTCTTCTCCCCGCAGTACGGGCAGACGAACTGCTCGCCGGTCAGGTAGCCGTGGTTCTTGCAGACGGAGTAGGTCGGGGACAGCGTGTAGTACGGGAGCCTGTAGTTCTCGGCGATCTTGCGGACGAGGTTTGCCGCAGCTTCCCAGTCGGGCAGCTTCTCGCCGAGGAAGGCGTGGAACACCGTACCGGAAGTATATCTGGTCTGCAGCTCATCCTGGACGTCCAGCGCCGCGAAGATGTCCTCGGTGTAGCCGACCGGCAGGTGGGAGCTGTTGGTGTAGTACGGCTCGCCGCCGGGCTCCGCCGCGGTGATGATGTCGGGATAGCGCTCCACATCGTGCTTGGCCAGACGATACGCGGTGGACTCCGCAGGGGTCGCCTCCAGGTTATAGAGGTCACCGTACTGCTCCTGATAGTCGCTCAGGCGCTCGCGCATGTGGTCCAGCACTTCGCGGGTAAACTTCTGGCACTTCGGATCCGTCATGTCAGCGCGGATCCAGTTCGCGTTCAGGCCGGCCTCGTTCATGCCGACCAGGCCGATGGTGGAGAAGTGGTTGTTGAAGTTGCCGAGATAGTGCTTCGTGTAGGGATACAGGCCCTCGTCCAGCAGGCGGGAGACGACCTCGCGCTTGATCTTCAGGGAGCGGGCTGCGATGTCCATCAGCTTGTCCAGACGGGCATAGAAGTCTTTCTCATCCTTCGAGAGGTATGCAAGCTTCGGCATGTTCAGCGTGACGACGCCGATGGAGCCGGTGCTCTCGCCGGAGCCGAAGAAGCCGCCGGATTTCTTCCGGAGCTCGCGCAGGTCAAGGCGCAGGCGGCAGCACATGGAGCGGACGTCCGAGGGTTCCATATCGGAGTTGATGTAGTTGGAGAAGTACGGCGTGCCGTACTTGGCGGTCATCTCGAACAGGAGCTTGTTGTTCTCTGTGGGAGACCAGTCGAAGTCGCGCGTGATGGAGTAGGTCGGGATCGGGTACTGGAAGCCGCGGCCGTTGCGGTCGCCCTCGATCATGAGCTCGATGAAGGCCCTGTTGACCAGATCCATTTCCTTCTTGCAGTCGCCGTAGGTGAAGTCCATTTCCTTCCCGCCGACGATCGCGGGCATGTTCTCCAGGTCGTGGGGAACGGTCCAGTCCAGCGTGATGTTGGTGAACGGCGCCTGGGAGCCCCATCTGGACGGCGTGTTGACGCCGAAGATAAAGCTCTGGACACACTGCTTGACTTCCTTGAAGCTCAGGTTGTCGACCTTGACAAACGGAGCGAGGTAGGTATCGAAGGAGGAGAACGCCTGTGCGCCGGCCCACTCATTCTGCATGATGCCGAGGAAGTTCACCATCTGGTTGCAGAGGGTGGAGAGGTGGCTCGCCGGGGCGGAGTTGATCTTGCCCGGAATGCCGAGGCCTTCCGTGATCAGCTGGCGCAGGCTCCAGCCGGCGCAGTAGCCGGTCAGCATGCTCAGATCGTGGAGGTGCAGGTCGCAGTTGCGGTGTGCGTCGCTGATTTCCTGGTCGTAGATCTCGCTCAGCCAGTAATTCGCCGTGACGGCGCCGGAGTTGGAGAGGATCAGACCTCCGATGGAATAGGTTACCGTGGAGTTTTCCTTGACGCGCCAGTCCGAGATGTCCAGATACTTGTCCACAGTCTCCCGGTAGTCCAGATAGGTGGACTTCATGTTGCGCATCTTCTCGCGCTGCTTGCGGTAAAGGATATACGCCTTTCCGACGGCCTCGTAGCCGCCGCGGGCCAGCACTGCTTCCACACTGTCCTGAATATCTTCAACCTTGATCAGTCCGTCGTGAATTTTCGGCAGATAGTCCGCCGTCACCTTCAGCGCCAGAAAATCAATGATGTTGTCTGTGTATTCGGTATTTGTCGCATCAAACGCCTTCTTCATGGCGTTGGCGATCTTGTTGATGTCGAAACGGACCATTTCACCGTCGCGTTTCAGCACGTTGTACATGACTCTCTCCTCCTGTTTCTCATGCTTTTTCTCAAAGCCCCCGGAGTTTCGCCCCGGGAAAAACTGTTTGTACCGAAGCGAGCAGCTGCTTCATTTCGGTTTCGGAAAACGCCGAAAGGCCGTCGCTCCGGATCAGATGGCCGCTGTCCCGAAACTGCTGCAGATACCAGGCTTTTGCCCCCCGGATCCACGCCGCAGCTTCAAGAAGGCTCTCTTCCGTGTGCAGGCCGCGCACCACCGTCGTTCTGAACTCATAGTCCGTGTCCGATGACATCAGGAGCTCTTTTGATGCCTCAAAACGCTCCATCGGAACCTGTGCGGTTCCCGCAGTCTCCGCGTACCGGGAAGGTCCGTTTTTGATATCCATCGCCACATAATCCGCCAGTCCGTCCCGAAGCACATCTCCCAGGCGCTCCGGAAAGCTGCCGTTGGTGTCGAGCTTGACTCTGTAGCCCAGATCACGCAGCCTTTTCATGAACTCCGGTGTCTCCGGGTGGAGCAGCGGTTCGCCGCCGGTGATACACACACCGTCCAGAACCCCGCGCCGTTTTTTCAGAAAGGAGAGAACCTCCTCGGTATCAAGCGCCTCGGCCGGAAGCTGCTCCGGCACAACCAGGCCGGCATTGTGGCAGAACGGACATCTCAGATTGCAGCCCGCGGTGAACACCGTACAGGCCACTACTCCCGGATAGTCCAAAAGAGAGAGCTTCTGAATTCCTGCAAGGAACATCCGCTCATCTCCCCTCGTCGTTTTCCATGCACATCATAATGCGGCATCTTGTGCTTGTCAAGAGGAAAATCACTAGATATTGACATTTTATCCGCCTTGTAACCGTTTTGAACACAAAATATTGTGTTCCGTTTTTCTTTGTTTCCAGCGGCGACAAAGCGTCATTTTTTGCCAATCTTTTGAAAATCGTTCTCTTTTTTTCTGTGCAAGACTACCAGAAAATGCCGGTTTTTTCCTCTCGAGCACCCGGTTTTTCCTCAGAAAACAGCACTTCCCGCATGTTACCGAAACGATATTTTTGCAGTTTTTTACTCAATCCTGTCATACGGCCCGGACAGCCGAAAGGGAGTATAGCACAGATTTCCGGGTTTCGGAAGTCTTTTTTGTTTCCGTTCAGATCGTCTGCCGACAGCAGCCATGAATTATCTTGAAGCCTTGGGCAAGCTGTGCTATAATAAATTTTCGATATCAACCGTACACGCGCGTATCATTTAAAGGAGTTGCGATATGAGCAGAGCAGACGAAATATTCATCCAGAACTGCCGGGGCATTCTCGACAACGGAATCTGGGATACCGACCGCGAGGTCCGGCCCCGCTGGGAGGACGGAAGCCCTGCCCATACGGTGAAAAAATTCGGCATCGTCAACCGGTACGACCTGTCAAAGGAATTTCCCATTCTGACCATCCGGCGCACCTTCTGGAAATCCGCCATTGACGAGCTGCTCTGGATCTGGCAGGCCAAGAGCAACAACGTCAACGAGCTCCGGACCCGCGTCTGGGACGCGTGGGCGGATGAGAACGGCTCCATCGGCAAGGCCTACGGTTACCAGCTCGGGGTCAAGCACCACTATCCCGAGGGAGACATGGATCAGGTGGACAAGGTTCTCTGGGATCTGAAGCACAACCCCGCCTCCCGCCGCATTATGACGAACATCTACACGTTTGCGGATCTCTCGGAGATGGCCCTTTATCCCTGTGCCTACTCCATGACCTTCAACGTCAGCGGAAACAGGCTCAACGCCATTCTCAATCAGCGCTCTCAGGATATGCTGGCTGCCAACAACTGGAATGTCGTTCAGTACTCTGTGCTTACCATGATGATCGCGCAGGTCTCCGGCTTCGAACCGGGCGAGTTTGTTCACGTCATCGCGGACGCGCACATCTATGACCGCCACGTCCCCGCGGTGGAGGAGATCATCAGCAACCCACCAAAGCCCGCGCCGAAGTTCATCATTGATCCGGACGTCAGGGATTTCTACGCCTTTACGCGCGACAGCTTCCGCATTGAGGGTTACGAGTACTCCGACTTTACCGGGAAAATCCCGGTCGCCGTTTGACTGCCATGGAAGCAATTGTTGCGGTATTTTCCGACTGGGGCATCGGCAGCGAGGGGACCCAGCAGGTCGTCCTGAAAGCAGACCGGAAACATTTCCGGGAGATTACAGCCGGTGCCGCCGTCCTCGTCGGCCGGCGAACCCTGGGGGATTTCCCGAACGGAGCGCCGCTGAAGGGCAGGTATAATATTGTTCTGACCCGTCAGAATATACAGATTGAAGGCGCGGAAGTGGTCCACGACGAAGCGGAAGCTGTCGCCGCCGCGGAAAAGCAGGAGCGCTGCCTCGTCATCGGCGGGGCAAGTGTCTATCACCAGATGCTTCCCTGGGTGGACACCGTCCATATCACAAAGATCGATCTCGCCCCGCCTTCGGACAGCTACTTCCCCGACCTTGACCGCTCACCGGAATGGGATTGCACGGAAGCCGGCCCCTGGCTTGAAGAGGACGGCGTATCCTATTGCTTCTGCACTTACCGCAGGCGCAAACAACAGGAGAAAGGATCAGTATGATGGAAGAATTCCGAATGGGAAAAAAATCCCTGGAGCTCTGCTGCTATGTTGCGGGCGCGGGCGCCTTTGGCGTGTTCCTGCGCTGGCTCCAGGTGCAGCTCGCCTTTAATGAGCTTGGGCTGCCCGATCCGAGCGGGCTGCATATCGTAGTCCTTCTCTTTGTCGCGGTGTGCGCAGCCGTCTTTTACTATTTCATCCGCCGATTTGCAAAGGCGCGGTTATATCTGCCCGATGATTTTTCCGTGGCTTTTTCCAACAGCGGCCGTCTTTACAGCATTGTTCGGGTCGCTGCCGGCGCCATCCTCTGCGTCGGCGCCATTCTTCTCTTCATGAAGAGCGACGGCGACAAGAACAGCACCGATTACCGGGTTCTCTCCCTTCTCGGGCTGATGTCCGGAGCAGCATTTCCGGTCTGGCTCTCTTCCGCAAACCGGGAGAAGAAGCCGAGTGCCTGGCTGCTCTGCGCGCTTTCTTTCGTCCCGATGGTCTGGCTCGCCGCATGGATGGTGCTCTGTTATAAGTTCAACACCATCAACAGCGTAATCTGGTCATTTATTGTTGAGCTCGGCGCCGTGACGGTCTCCATGTTCGCTTTCTTCCGCCTCGGCGGCTATGTATTCGGAAAGCCGAAATGGAAGCCCTGCCTGTTCTTCTGCATGTTCTCTGCCATGCTCTGCATCATGGCTCTTGCGGACGAGCGCTATCTCGGCATGCAGGTAATGTTCCTCGCGATTGCTGCGGAGAATCTGACCTGCTGCTGGATCATGGTAAGGAATCTGGAGCAGAAGGAAGCTCCGGTCAGGGCACCGCGCAAAGAGTCCACCGGCGGCTTTGAAGAACTTATATAAATCAAAAGGGGGACGGTTCACCGTCCCCCCTTTGATTTACTTTTTATAGCCGGTATTTGGGTCGACAATGTTAACGGGCGGCTGCCCGGAAAGATAGCGATCCAGGTTTTCACATGCGATGTCGATTACGCCGTCATAGATTGACTGGAGATGGAAGTTACCGGCCACATGCGAAGTGATGACAAGGTTTTCCTCCTGCCAGAGCGGGCTCTCCGGAGGAAGCGGCTCCGTCTCACAGACGTCAATGCCCGCTGCCGCGATCTCGCCGCTCTGAAGCGCATGAAGCAGGACTTCCCCTGACACGGCATTGCCGCGGCCGCAGTTAATGAAAATCGCGTTTTTCTTCATTGCGGCAAAGCGCTCGGCAGTGTAAAAATATGCCGTTTCCTTCGTGCTCGGGAGGACCGACATCACCACGTCGGCCTGCGGCAGAACGCGGTCAATCTCCTCCGTCAGCACCATCTCATCCACGCCTTCCGGGCAGCTGCCGGCGCGGCGCTTCACGCCGATAACCCTTGCACCCATCGCCTTGACGAGCTTTGCGTAGCTCAGGCCGATGTCGCCGAGGCCGACCACCAGCACCGTTGCGTCTTTCAGGGAACGCACCATCCCATGATCCTCCCAGGTCTTTCTGATCTGAGAGCTCCGATAGAGATGGAGTTTCTTAATCAGCATCATTGTCAGTGCAAACGCGTGCTCGGAAACAGCCTGTCCGTAAGCTCCGGTCGCATTGCAGAGGGCGGTCTTTGCAGCAAGGACGCCCGGCTTCATATAGGGGTCGGCGCCCGCCGAGAACAGCTGCAGCACGTCCAGGCGCTCGGATGCGCGGATCCACTGCGGCGCCGGATTTCCGACAATAAAGTTTGCCTCCGCGACCTGGGCTTCCGTCACCTCTCCGCCCGTGGTAAAAATGAATTCGCAGTCCGCCCCGCGGGCTTCGGCGATCTTCCGGAAGCGGTCTCTCTCCGCTTCGCCGGTCTGCATGGTTACAAGGATTGTTTTCATCGGCATCAGCTCCCAATCAGAATAATACCTATTGTATCAGAAGCGCCGCAATGCGTCAATGCACCAGCGGCGCGCCGCCGGCGGGTTTCAATTCTTCTCCCGGACAAAAGCGGGCAGCAAATGACAGGATTTTTCCCCCGGCATGCGTTACAATAAGCCCGTCAGGGAAAGGAGGAATACAACATGGAATGGCTCAGCTGCATTCGCACGGCAATCGACTATATGGAGACGCACCTGCAGGAGGACATCAGCGCGCAGGACGTTGCAGCGCAGGTGTATCTCTCCCCGTTCTTCCTGCAGCGCGGTTTTTCGCTGATGACAGGCTGCGGCCTCGGAGAATATCTTCGCAGCCGGCGGCTGTACCAGGCGGCGCTTGACCTGCGGGATACCGATGACCGCATCATTGATATTGCTCTGCGTTACTGCTATGAGACGCCGGAGAGCTTCACAAAAGCGTTCTCCCGTTTTCACGGCGCGACGCCGTCCCAGGTTCGCGCCGGGCGAGGGCCTGTTAAGGCCTTTCTTCCCCTGACAATCAAAATTACAGTACAGGGAGGCACGCAAATGGATTACACCGTAACACCGATGTTTCCGTTCAAAGTCATCGGGTTTCAGAGAGAGTTCAGCAGTGAAACCGCATATGCGGAAATTCCGAAATTCTGGGATGAGATCTGTGAGAAATACGCCGCGAACGTCTATGCGGGGAACGAACCCGCAAACCCTTATGAGAAGGCGCTTACAGACAACTGCATCGGGGAGTACGGCATCTGCATCGACGATGTCGGCGGCGACCGCTTCCGCTATCTCATCGCCGGCAAATATACCGGCGGCGATGTGCCGGAGGGAATGGTCGTCTATGAGTTTCCCCGGAGCGACTGGGCCGTATTCAACTGCATCGGCCCGATCCCGGAGGCACTGCAGAGCGTGAACACAAAGATCTTCACGGAATGGCTCCCGGGCAATCCGGAGTACGAGCTCTTCGGCAATGCCAATGTGGAGTGGTATGACTGCATCAACGGCGAGAAAACCGACCCGGACTATCACAGCGCGATCTGGGTGCCGGTAAAAAGGAAATGAAGCCCGGCCTCCGGACCCAAAAAGCGTCTGCCCGCCAGGCTGCGCTCACAAAAAAGTATTATCGTTTCCAGGAAATGGCATGATCTTCGGGTCGTGCCATTTCCTGTTTCTCCGGACATAAACAGCAAAACGCCAAATCCGCAGTCTTTGCATGAATGCAGCTCCCGAAACAATCCTCAAGGCCATCTTGACAAGTGACCGACCGTTCACTATAATAAGAGATTGAATGGTCACCACATACGTTATAAGGAGAGTTATCCATGGCGAAAGACACAAAAGACAGGATCCTGGCAGCGGCATTGGATATGTTTTCACAAAACGGATATGCAGGTACAAACATCCGTGAACTGACCGCGTCTCTCGGGCTGGTCAAATCCTCTATGTATAAGCACTTCGAGAGCAAGGAAGAAATCTGGAATTCCCTTCTGGATCAGATGATCTCTTATTATGAAGAGCATTTCGGGTCCCCGGAGAATATCCCTCCCGTCCCGGATTCATTGGAAGACTTCGTTGCGATGACGATGCATATGGTGGATTTTACGATCCATGACGAGAATGTCATCAAGACCAGAAAACTGCTCACAATCGAGCAGTTCCGGGATGATCGTGCCAGGGATCTTGCAACGAAGCATTTTCTTACCGGGCTTAGGGATATGTTCACCCCGATTTTTGCAGGAATGATGGGCAAGGGCCTGCTCCGGAACGATGATCCTGAGATGCTTGCCTTTTCCTACACCGCGCCGATCTCTGCGCTTATTCATCTTTGTGACAGGGAACCTGAGAAGGCGGAGGAAGCATTGGCGCGGATAGAGGCGTTCAGCAGGCATTTCATCAAAATATACGGAGCGCCGGACAATGGAGATTGATACGATGGTAGAACTCAGAACAATCACAGAGAACAACTTTCTGGACGCCTTTGCTCTCAGGCTGGCGCCGGGTCAGGAGCGCTTTGTCTCACATCCGATCCGCAGTCTGGCCCAGGCCTATGTTTACCGGGATCAGTGCCAGCCCTTTGGGATCTATGCGGAGGGGAAGATGGTCGGATATGTCATGGTGATCTATGACTTCGACGTCCCCGAGTATGATATCTGGCACATGATGATCGATGAAGCCATGCAGGGGCGCGGTTACGGCAGCGCCGCTCTGGAGCTGGCGCTTGACTATATTCGAACGAAACCCTTCGGCGATTCCGGGCGGGTCGCCCTGTCCTGCAACAAGGCTAACCCGGCCGCACGAAAGCTGTATGAGGGCAAGGGCTTTGCTGCGACCGGCACCGAAGACGAAGACGAAGTCGAGATGGTCCTGACGGTAGGGTAGATCGCTCTCTTCGCCATGTGATTCTCAGAGGAATGCCCGAATGCGGAAGAGCTGCCTGAAGGAGGCGCGGGATGAGAGGTTTTTCTGCATTCTGCGCCGGACGGTGAGAGCTGTGAAGCCGGCACGCAACCGTAAACAATGACGATTCCTTACGGCAAAGGGCTGCGAAAGAGTAATCTGAATGTACCGGCGTGCAGATCACCCCGGAAATGATCCGCCGCGTCGGTTGCCGGATCCCTCGCGTCAGAATACCTTTCTGAGATTCGCTCTGTCCGATCCGGGAATGTCTGTCAGACTATTTGGGAGGAACTATGATGCATACAGAACGGCTGCGCTTATACCCCGCATCGCGGGAACAGATGGAGGCTGTGATCGCCTCCGAACAGGACGGAGAATTAAAAAAGGCTTATTCCGAGATGCTGGACGGCTGTCTGCGGCATCCCGAACGATGGGACTGGTATGCCATGTGGATGATTGAACAGCAAGACGGCATGCATATCGGAGATCTCTGTTTCAAAGGGCTTGGGGAAGACGGCGCTGCGGAGATCGGATATGGAATTCTGGAAGCATTTCAGGGGCAGGGCTATGCGACGGAAGCGGTGCAGGCGGCCTGCCGTTGGGCATTTGGGCATACGGAAGTAACATCGCTGGAGGCAGAAACGGACGCCGGAAACGCCGCGTCACAGAGAGTCCTCGAAAAATGCGGTTTTCGCGCCAATGGAACCCTCGGAGAGGAAGGGCCACGCTTTACGCTGGACCGCCAGATTGTTTTTACGGAGGAAACGAGATGAGAATTCTGGTATTGAACGGAAGTCCCAAGAAAGAGAAAAGCGACACCATGCATATTACCCGTGCTTTTCTGGCCGGGATGAAGGACGCCGCTCCGCAGGACGTACATACAATCCACGCTGTAGAACGGCACATTGAGCCGTGCATGGGCTGCTTTGCCTGCATGCACAACGGCGGCACCTGCATTCACGACGATGATATGAAGGGCATTCTGGAGAAGATCCTGGACAGTGACCTGCTGATCTTAAGCTTTCCGCTCTATTGCTATGGCATGCCCGCGCCGCTCAAAGCGATCATCGACCGCATTCTCCCTCTTTCAAGCATGGCCATGCAAAAGGTCGGCGACCGGTATGCGCATGTGGGTCAGGCGGATTTCTCTCACCTGCGCTATCTGATGATCTGCGGCTGCGGCTTTCCCAACAGCAGGCACAACTTCGAGCCTGCCGTGGCCCAGTTCAAGCTTCTCTTCCCACAGGGACATACAATCGTGACGGTTCCGGAGAGCCCGATGTTCAACGCGCCCGAAGCAGCGATCGTAACGGAACCCAGACTTCAGCTGGTGAAGCAGGCCGGACGTCAGTACGCCGAAACAGGCAAAATTGAGCCTGCACTGCTGGCAGAAATCACATCCCCCATGATACCGGAGGAACAATATGCCGCTATCGTGAACGGTGGCGTGTGACAGCCTGCTTTGGTACGTGGATGATGCATGCAGCGACTGCCGTGAGCGGCAGGACTGTCTGTCGGAATGAAAATACCGGTCTGCGGTTAACAGACCGGTATTCTTTTTTTGCCAGCCCTATCCGGGCCGCTGCCTGAATGATTATGGTTCCGTCGAAGCGCTCTCAAGCCGATACGCCGTCCCGTCGACGTCAGCCGCCTGCTTCAGTCCGCAGACGCTCCCCCGACAGCTTCGACGAAGCGCAGCATCGCCGCGCGGCCTTCTTCATTCCATTTGAAGACGCCCGCATCCTCGAGCACCCGCTCAAACACGGCCCCGACCTCTTCTTCCAGAACGCGGCCGATATTCGCCTCCGTGACAGGGCGCCGCGCCATGATCTCCTCCGCCCAGTCGGCATGCGCCGCTGTCAGCGGGTTGCCGCGCAGGTCCCCGCCGCAGAGCATCGTCTCTTTCAGCGCGTCCAGCTCCTCCAGCAGGCGCGATGGGAGCACCGCGAGGCCCATAACCTCAATCAGGCCGATGTTCTCCTTCTTGATATGGTGCAGCTCCTGATGCGGATGGTAGACGCCGAGGGGGTATTCCTCGGTGGTCATATTGTTCCTCAGTACGAGATCCAGCTCATAGTCGCCGCCGCGCCGTCTGGCGATCGGCGTAATGGTGTTGTGCGGCACCCCGTCCGTCTCGGCAAGGACAAAGACCCGCTCGTCGCTGTAGCCCCGCCAGCAGCGGAGAATGCGGTCCGCCAGGCTGAGGATCTGCTCCGGGTCTGCCGACCGCAGCCGGATGACGCTCATCGGCCAGCGGACGATTCCCGCCTTTACCTCCGGAAAGTCACGGAAGCGGAGTTCCCGGTTCAGGCCGGCTTTGGCCATGGCGAACTCATAATGCCCGCCCTGAAAATGGTCGTGGCTCAGGATGGAGCCGCCGACAATCGGCAGGTCCGCATTCGACCCGACAAAATAGTGCGGGAACTGCGCAATGAAGCTGAAGAGCTTTTCAAAGGCAGCCCGGTCGATTTTCATGGGCGTGTGGCGGCTGTTCAGGACGATGCAGTGCTCGTTGTAATACACGTAGGGGGAGTATTGGAAGAACCAGTCCTCTCCGGCGATCCGGACCGGAACCAGCCGGTGGTTGGAGCGTCCCGGGTGGTTCAGCCTTCCCGCGTACCCCTCGTTTTCCGCGCAGAGCTGGCACTTGGGGTATGCCGTCTGCGGGAGGAGCTTCGCCGCCGCAATCGCACGGGGATCCTTCTCCGGCTTGGACAGGTTGATGGTGATATCCAGCGGGCCGTAGGCGCTGTCATAGACCCACTTCCGGTCCCGGGCAATCCGGTCACGCCGGATGTAGTTGGTGTCCTGACTGAAGGCGTAAAACCAGTCGGTCGCCGCGGCGGGGCTCTGTTCATACAGTGCGCGGAACTTCCCGCGCACCTCGTGGGGATACGGCGTCACCGCATCCATCAGCAGGCTGTCGAAGAGATCCCGCGATACCACGCCGTCGTCGATCACGACGCACTCCACGGCATCGTCACACAGCGTATTCAGAAGCGCTTCCAGCGGTGCCCCGGACACACAGTCTTCGTCTCCGGGTTCATCCCGGCGCAGGATCTGCAGAAGGCGGTTTCGGCAGTAAATCCTGTCCTCCGCCTCAATCATGCCCTTTTTCTCCGCATAGTTCAGAAGCCCGTTCAGGGCTGCAC
>JAEEGI010023617.1_pt1 | contig 12054 bp, 10 predicted proteins | sample 8958751 | NCBI WGS metagenome assembly JAEEGI01 (sample SAMN16246545, study PRJNA631951) | gut metagenome | biome: gut microbiome; feature: rumen; material: KS-attached | host: Bos | place: Iran: Karaj | collected 2018-10 | reverse complement strand
ACACAATGCGGGGAGTAGTGGCGCCCGTCTTGTCTTCCATGAGAATGGCCGAGTCGGTGCGGTGCCGCTTGGTGCCATGCTGCCAAAGGGTGTTCCTGACATGCTTGTTGCTGGACGCGCAGTCTCGAGCGACCACGGCGCTAATTCTGCCTTGCGTGTCCAGGCGTCATGCATGGCGATGGGGCAGGCTGCTGGTGTTGTCGCCGCCCTCTCTGCTGCCAACAAGGTCGATCCCCGTGAGGTCCCTCTTGACCTTGTGCGCCAGCGCCTGACTGACATCGGGCATATTGTCCCTGATAAAGGCCATTAACCGATGTTCATGCCATGTTTTCACCACACGAAAAGAAATCCCAGAACTAAAATACAGTTAGATGCTATTTTTCCAACGAAGTAGCAATTTCATATAATGACATTACAGAGTCTACACTTGTAAGTGCATTACTTTATAAATACAAAATGACGCCACATCTTAGTGTCTTATTAACTAAGATTACCGAAATGTTTTTACAGAAAACCTACGAAAATACCGAAATGTTTTTACAGAAAATCTACGAAAATACGCAAATGTTTCAATTTCGTTTGGTGATTCGGCTTATTTTCGTTTGGTTATTTGGCATTATGTGTTTGTAGCCATAGACTCCAACAATCCTTTGAGAAAAGCAAGGCTTTTCGGGCGAAATCCACCAATAAACCGTTACATTTCGCCCGAATTGAGAGATTCATCATTGAAGATTCTTTTGAGGTCATACATTACTTATTTCCACTGGAAATAGGGCAAAAAGGCCTCGACAACCAGCGAAATGTTGAGTTTTTCTTTATGTTTCTGCCGAGAATAAAGGTAATTCTTAGCATTTATAGATCATCAGAGGCTTTGGCTTTGATGTCTTTTCAAATACTCTTACGCAAATGTTTTTACCGAAAACCTACGAAAACACCGAAATTATTTACTGGATCACATTTCATCAAATTCAATGCTTCATATATTTATTGTGATGCTCTTTCATGAACTCGTACATTTTCAAGTATGCAGCACAATGAATTATCACTCCACAGTCTGGAACTTGCGAGACCATTACACCTGTTTCTATATACCATCGATATAATGCATACAGGTACTTGAAATCGGAATAAGATATGCTTTTCGTATCCTCCGATGCACAGAAGGCATTGTCATTATCACTTGCGGGATATATTTTAAGATTTGGGTCAATACCTGCTTTTATCCTGTTTAGCACGCTTTTGAAATCGAGTTTTACGGCAGCCATATACAAAAGCAAATCTGCGTTGCCAAAACCGGCTTCTCTAAAATCTTTTGGCTCAAATCCCATTACTTCTGCAATGGTATCACGTTCGTCTGGCATATAAAACATATCTGAGAACTCTATGAAAGGTATAGATTTCCATTCCGGGATACCCATTTCTTTTTCCCAAAAATCCACCATTGCCTTGGCACGCTTTCTCATTTCCATAACCACGGGCATATATTCTTCGGCATAATCGTCAAAACCAAAAATGATTTCCTGACACTTTGCTATTGCATAAAAGATAGGTGGAGCGCCATCCTTTGATGGCTCCATCTTGGCACATGGTGGCAAATTTTGGACACTTACGTGGTTTCTCACATAATCCAAGTCGGCAAAGATCAAGGCTTCTGTCATTCTCCTACCCTTTTGACTATCAGATCTTTCATCATATTCAAGTTCTGAGGCCGGCTTATCTATGCTATATTCTCGTGCTCTGTCCCAAAACTCTTTAAACTGCTTGTCAGAAAGTGGAGTGGTGAAATATTGGCAGTTGTCAAAACGCTCCCATTGTTCAGGTGCCACTTTCATGAAATCATCATATTCGAGCAACAGAGACTGTTCATCATGTGTCACCAGCATGAAATAATCTGTTCTCGAAATCATATCGTATGCATTTTGCTTGTAAAACGTAAGCTTGTCTGGGATGCTACCTTCTTTCTTGGTTTTGTCACCAACATTGATAGTCATTGACGTAGTTGTCCGCCTGATGTCTTGTGGACGAGAATATTGACTATACCGGAAGCGCTCGATGATCTTGTCGCTTGCTTCCTTTCTGTCTGTATGGAAATCAACGTTTAAATCCTTAAGAAGATTTTCGCCAAGATAGAATTGGCAAACTGGACCGAAAAGACCAACTTCATGACTATCATTGGGCGAAGTGGTATTGACATATTCTCCCAGTATCATTATCAACAGCATATTCACATCAATCTCCATCTGCTTTTCAATCCACTCCGAGCCAAAGAAAGCTTTCACATTTTCTATTCTTTCATCATCATTGTCCTCATTGTAGACACCGCCATCAACCATCTTTTGAACCAAATCTATCGTCTTTGCAAATAACTCATAGTCTTCACGGCATGCCAAGGTCGTTATACGTATTTCATAACCATTATCATCTAACGTAATGTCTATTGGACGTGTAGAAATACGATGTTGATAAAATTCACATATTTCTGGCTGCATAAATTTCACTACCAATGGATAAACTCCATCAGCAAGTGAATTTAAGATATGATTATAGTCAAGGTCTTTTTTCTTAGTTCTGACTTTAACACTAATGCTCATAATAGTCGTTATATATTTGTTTGTTATAAGCTTTTCTTAGCAATAATTATTTGCCGATGCAGAAGTGGGTGAAGATTTCACCGAGGATGGCGTCGGTGGTGATTTCGCCGGTGATTTCTCCGAGCCAGTGGAGGCATTCGCGGATGTCCTGGTCGAGGAGGTCGCCGCTTAGGCCGCTGTCGAGGCCGTCGATGGCGCGTGCGATGGCATCTCGGGCATGCGTCAGGGCTTGGTAGTGGCGGGCATTGGTCACGATGACGGCATCGCTGTCCACATCGGGCAGAGAGGCGGTCTCAACGATAAGATTACGCAGGGACTCGATGTCGCTTTCGCTTTTGGCGCTGATGGCTACGACTTGTGTACCCTCGGGCAGGATGTCGTTCAGCTCACTTCTCGCGGCGACATCGTCGTCAAGGTCGGTTTTGTTGAGTATGGCAATCAGTGCCTTGCCTTCGCAGCGGTTGAGGATGTCATGTGCCATGCTGGTATCGGCACTAGTGACGTCAACGACCCAAAGCACGACGTTGGCCTTGTCGATAGCCTGCCATGTACGCTCGATGCCCATCCGCTCAACGGTGTCGCTCGACTGGCGTATGCCTGCCGTATCGATGAAACGGAACAGCGTACCGCCCATGAAGACGGTATCCTCGATAGTGTCGCGTGTGGTGCCGTGAATGTCACTCACCAGGGCGCGGTTGTCACGCAACAGGGCGTTGAGCAGGGTTGATTTTCCTGCATTGGTCTGGCCCACGATGGCGACGGGCAAACCGTTGCGAATGGCGTTACCATCGCTATAACTGTCGGCCAAGCGACTGATGAGCGTGTGGATTTCCCTAGCCAGGTCGGTTACCTCGCTACGGTCGGCAAAGGTCACATCCTCCTCGCTGAAGTCCAGTTCCAGTTCAATCAGTGCCGTGAAATGCAACAACTTGTCACGCAGTTTCTTCAACTCATCGCTATAACGGCCTCGCATCTGGTTCATCGCCACATGATGGGCGACACGGGACTGGGCCTCGATGACGTCGGCGACAGCCTCAGCCTGCGACAAGTCCATGCGACCGTTGGCAAAGGCACGACGCGTGAATTCGCCTGCAGCGGCATGACGACAGCCCGCATCAATCAGCGTCTGAACGACTTGTTGCTGAATCCATGTAGAGCCATGGCAAGCCAGTTCCACGACATCCTCACCAGTAAATGAGTTGGGTGCCTTAAATACGGTCAATACTGCCTCATCAAGCATATCGCCCTTGGTATCTACCAAGTGACCCAAGTGGACGGTGTGTGAAGCCATCTCGGCAAGGGGCTTGCCTTGCCAGCGGCGCTGTACGATGTCTAGCGCCTCGGGACCACTGACGCGAACTACCGCAATACCGCCACGGCCCGCAGGGGTCGAGACGGCGCAGATGGTGTCACCCGTGAGTCCTGTCAATTCTGTAATGTTCATCGGCGTGGGTAATAAGCGGGCCAGTCTTTAATGTTCTGTTTGCTCTCGATGACGTTCTCGACGCCATCCTCTAGTTTGGCGAGGAAATCATATCCTGTCAGTGCCTCCACCTTGTCGATGGTGGTGGCATAGTTTGTCCAGCTGTTGGGCATGCCCTTGTTCTCCATCACGAAGGCGATAGCGCGGTTTTGCTCGGGTGAATACACCACCTTGAAAAAGCGTTCAGGCACTGCGATATCGATATCCTTGCCGATATACTCCATGTCATCGGAGAAGATGGGTCCCGTGAACACGATAAGCCTCTTGGCTGTCCTCGACCACTTGTGGACCGCTTCCTCGACATGACGCCACTCGCCATCATTCATTTCCTCGACCTGCGGGCAGATGTTGGTCATCAAGAAACACTGCTCCATCGCGGTTTTGTTCCACCGCATGTCCATCGCCGGCGCCATGTGGCCACGGGTGTAGCCGCTATCTTTGTAATCCCACCAGTCGGGACATCCTTTCACGTTATAGTCCCGTTCAAACTTATAGTTCGCACGGTTCTCGGCGTCATGCGAGTCGGCCATCGAGGTCATGGTGTTGGTCAGTTCATAGGCTACGCAGTTGGGCACATGGTAATGCTTATTGTAATAGACCACAATCGCCTTGTAATGCACCGTCTGATTATCGAGGCGCCCCGGCAACTTCACATCGAGCAGCGAGAGGTCGCCTGTCGTCTTGTATTCCTTGCCCTCCTGCTCGCCTTGTTTGTCATCGGCCGTCTGTTCGGTAGGCAAATCTTCGTTATAGGCACTCTTGTAGAACGAGTTCTTCTGGAACCCTTGATAGCCTGCCAGTGCCAGCAGCACCAGTGCCAACAGGTAATATAAACCTCTCTTCTGTTTCTTCTTCATAATAAATGTTGTTTCTCGCTGCAAAGTTACAGCAACCCAATGGAAAAATCAAATTTGTTTTTCCATCTTACTATTTCACATATCGGGAGAAAAATTGCCACACTTCCTCACCCGTGTCGATGTCGCCATTGTGCCAGGAGTGGACGCCACCCACGACCTCATAGAGCCACACGTCACAGCCAGTGGTCGGACTCGTGTAGCGGTGCTTGATAATCGGGTGGCCATCGTCACCCTGAAGGCTCTCCACACGCTCAATCGTCTCATGGGTGCAGCGGTTGCGTGCAACCCAATAGCCGACGGCTACCGGAACGGGCAAATAGGCACCCCAACCGCTCTTGTTGTCCATATCGCCTGTCCATTCCGACACGCGGTCCTCGGTGCCGTGGATTTCCATCAACGGGATGGGACGCGGTGCCTCCAGCTGCTCATACATCCATGCCATCGTCAGACCGGCAATCGGGGCAACGGCCTTGAAGGTATTCTGCTTGCTGTAAGCCATCAGGTAGCACATCTCGCCACCATTGGACATTCCCGTCAGGAAGGTGTTGTCGCGGCTCAGGCGGTAACGCTTTTGCACATATCGGGCGATGCGGCACAGGGACTTGACATCATCCACTTTCCACCCCTGCTGGAACGGATAGCCCACATTCCAGCTGGGTTCTCCCTGCGGGTCTTTCAGTCCTTGAGGGATGCAGACGGCAAAGCCGTGCCTATCGGCAGCCGCCAACATCGGGTTTTCCCGCCAGATACCTGCGCCATAACCGTGCAGGATGAACACTAGCGGCGCACCGTTCTTCACCCCGTCAGGCAGATACATGGCGAAGTGCCGCATATGGCCATCAACCTTCACCGAGTCATCAACAAACTGTCCCGCTTGGCATGGCTGGAGTACAAGGGTTAAAAGCAGTGAAGCCAGGAGATATTTAAGGTACCGTTTCATACTTTTTTGGATTGAGGAATCACAAGGTTAAGAATCACACCTGCAAGGGCCGAAAGACCGATGCCGCTCAGCGAGAAGGAGCCCATCGGTAGGATGGCACCGCCGATGCCCAGCGTCATCACCACGCTCACGATGATGATACTGCGCGTTTGGTTCAAGTCCACCTTATTGCTCACCAGATTCTGGATGCCCACCGAGGCGATGGAGCCGAACAACAGCAACATGATGCCACCCAGCACAGCGTTAGGGATGCTCTGCAACACGGCACTCAGTTTGCCGATAATCGAGAAGATGATGGCGGTTGCTGCTGCGATGCGGATGACTGCCGGGCTGGTGATGCGCGTAATCTGCATGGCACCGGTCACCTCGCTGTAGGTGGTCACGGGAGGACCGCCGAACAGGGATGCCGCCATACATGCCAGACCGTCACCCAACATCGTGCGGTGCAGTCCAGGGTCCTTGATAAAGTCCTTGTCGGCCACTGCACCAACAACATACACATCACCGATGTGTTCAATCACAGGAGCGATGGCAACGGGTATCATGAACAAGAACGGTTCCCATGAGAACTGCGGCAACTTGAAATGGGTGATGCTCTGCGGCGGGGCAAACCAGAATGCGCTAGCCACCACCGAAAAGTCCACCAGTCCCATCATCCACGCCACGATATAGCCCACGACGATACCGCATACCACGGGCACCAATTTGATGAGTCCTTTGCCCAAAATGAGGACGAGAATTGCCGTCAGCAGCGATATGAAAGCCAGCAGCCAGTTTTCCTGAGCCATATTGACAGCGGCAGGCGCCAGCGACAGACCGATGCAGATAATGACAGGTCCGATGACGACGGGCGGGAACAGCCGCTCCAGCAGACGCCGCCCCTGCCACTTGATTAGCGCCGACATCACAAAATAGACCAGCGCCACACCCATTATGCCAGCCAGGGTGCCAGGCATCCCCCATTGCTTGGAGGCCGATATGATGGGAGCGATGAAGGCAAAACTAGAGCCTAAAAAAATGGGCACCTTACCCTTGGTGACCATGTGAAAGATAAAAGTGCCGATGCCTGCGGTGAATAATGCTGCTGCCGGGTCAAGTCCCACAAGTAACGGGACAAGGACAGTGGAGCCAAAAGCTACAAACAGGAATTGAATGCCCACAATGGTTTTTCGGGCAGCGGTCAAATTGGAGGTTTCCATTGTTTTTCTCAGTTCAGGTGTCATGACTTTGAAATCTGCTACAAAGATAGTGCAAGCCGAATGGAATGCAAAACAAGAAACGATTTTTTTGATTCTGCACTGCCTAAAATTCCCCCTATCTTCAACCGTAGGTTAATGATTCAGCCATTCCGGCCTCCTACCCCACCACTAACGAGAACCCCAAAAATGCTGGCGTTTTTCACTTGAACGGCTCACGAGATACGGATTATTTGTGTAAATTTGCAGTGATGATGTTAGATTAATGAACCGCTGGATTGACAGAGAAAATGAACATCGAGGAATTCAGAGAATATTGCCTATCGCTGCCTGGTGTCACCGAGGCGACCCCGTTTGAGAAATTCTCGCGCGGGAAGTTCACTATCCTCGTGTTCTATGTGAACGGCCACATGTTCTGCTACTTCAACATCGATGATTTTAGCGCCATCACCATCAAGTGCGACCCCGCCGAAATGGCAGAGCTGAAAGAGCGGTATCAGGCCATCGGGGAGCCATTCAACGGTGACAAGCGGTATTGGATTAGCGTTCAGTTGGGACAGGATGTGACCGACGATGAAATCAGAGCATTGGTGAGCAAATCGCACCAATTGGTTGCCAACAAATACAAGACAAAGAATAAAAGATGACGGCTAAGGAGATTATCGGGTATATGGAGTCGCTGCAGAATGAGAAGCAGCGGCAGGTGTTGATGGGGTTCTTCAAGACGGGTCCTGGAGAGTATGGCGAGGGTGACCAGTTCCTGGGGCTGAAAGTGCCGCAGACGCGCGAAGTGGTAAAGTTGGCGGTTGCCGACACGCCGCTTGACGAGATACCCGAACTGCTGATGTCGAGGTGGCACGAGGTGCGCCTGTGCGGGCTGCTCATGCTGGTCGATAAATTTGGCAGATTGGCGAAAAAACGTCTAGAGAACGACGAGACCGCTATCCGGGGACGCGACGAAATCGTAAAGATGTACCTGAAGTATGCCGAGCAGGCCAATAACTGGGACCTGGTCGATTTGTCGGCACCCAAGATTCTTGGCATCTGGCTGCTGTTGCCCACACGACTGGGTGACAAGCGCGAAATCATGGATGCCTTGGCGGCAAGCCCTTGCCTGTGGCGGCAGCGCATGAGCATGGTGAGCACCTGGAAGACCACCCAGCAGGGAGACCCGTCATGGTGCCTGCGCTATGCCGAGTGGCACCTGCATCACCCGCACGACCTGATGCATAAGGCAGTAGGCTGGATGCTGCGCGAGGTGGGCAAGCGGTGCAGCATGGATCTGCTGCGCCAGTTCCTTGAACGTCATGCCCACAAGATGCCGCGCACCGCCCTGCGCTATGCCATCGAACAGATGTCCGATGACGAGCGCAAATACTGGATGAAGGCTTGAAACAGCTAAGAAGGCTTGTACTATTCCATTATCTCAGGCTGGTCCATTGATGTGGGTTGGTCCTGCACTAAGGGTTCGCCCATCGTTGCGGGTTCTTCCATCGGTAGGGGTTGACCCATTACTACCGGTTCCTGCGGTACAGTGAGTGGCAGTTTCTTGTATTGCTGTGCAAACACATAAATCACGACAATGCCAACAAGCAACAGCACCAAGTTGACAGGCGGCGAGTAGGGGCTGGCGCCAGTCTCATCGTTGGTGAGCAGGAAGGCTACCGTAGATACTGTGTTGTTCAAAGCGTGGACAAAGATGCAGTACCAGATGTTGCGGGTGCGGTAATAAATCCAACCCATGAATATACCTAACGTCAATGCTATGATACCCTGAATCAAATTCATGTGAACGATGGCAAATGCCAAAGCCGATAGCACAATGGCAAACCAAGGGCTACGGTCTTTCTTCTCCAGCAACTTTCGCTCAATCGTGCCCCTGAAAACACCCTCCTCCAATAGCGGAGCCAGAACACATACGCTGATGATACCCAGAGGGTTCTTGGACATTTCACCAATATCTTTCAGTAATTCCAAATCCCATTCAAACTGGGGCACGTAAGTCTGAATAAAAGTAGCAATAATTACAAATCCGACCCAGCCAACGGCTGCCCACAAGAGGAAGCGATAGGTATCAGGGTCCTTGATGAAACTATAGTCACACCATTTGCGCTTCCAGAAGACGAAGAGCGGGAGCAACTGAGAGCCCAACATCATAATGACCAATGACCATGTATTCGTACCTAAAGTCTCGGCTGAAATGTCCCCATGATTAAGCGCAATCTCAATAATCAACGCAGGAAACATCAACAGAATGGCCCCGACTATAGACAAGCCAAAATAAATCAGTACATACTTTAAAACCGTTTTCATAACTTTTCGTTTTTATGTTGTTATTTTTTATCTTTTGTCCATTAGACGCAGACGGGGTGCAATAAACTACAAAAAAACGAGAAAAAACGCACGAGAAGTAAAAAACAGTCTTATATCAGCGATTCGGCCGATGCTCTGGCAAGGGGTGACGCCGTTGGATGTCTATTTCTTGGATTTTAAGCGTTTATACTCGTCATTGGCCCATTTGGTTATCCGGTCAAGTGGATACAGTGAACACCTGAAATTGATATTTTCTATTTTTTTAGGGTCGGTCACGTGATTGTGACAAGCGAGGCATTTCCAGGTCCCGTCGGGCAGCAGCGACATCTTGTAGCGGTGGCACTTGCCGCAACGTGGACTGGGATGCGTCCAGCAGTCGCAATTCAGGCAATGGACGAAGCCATCCTCATAGACCTCGGTGTTATCACTACCGCACTTGAGGCAAAGGACCTGTTCTTCTTCATATACTTCATCTTCCTCATCCTCGACTTCATCCACTATCTCCACTTCCTTCACCGGGGGAATGATGCGGTCATTATAGAAGTTGGTGCCGCAATACAGGCAAGAGTAAGTGCCATCAGTCAGCAACATGGCGGACCAGCTGCCGCAGCGGGGACACCGGGCACGAATGGGGATATAATCCGGACCGGGATCGCCCGGACTCTCAGCATCGACTATATCGAAGCCATCGTCCTCATCAAAATACTCAGGGAGTTCACCCGTATTCTGGTGATAATCATAGTCCTGCCACATTTCTTCATCGTGCGTCATACAACACTATATACTTAATCTTTGGTTATTTAAATGTCAAGGCAGTACCCTTGTCGTCACTTTGACCGAGTGACCTCGTTGACGAGATAGACAATGCTCTGGTAGGGGATACCGCCGTTGGTTTCCAGACCGACCTCGCAGGTGCGGCTGTTGCTGTAGCCCATCTCGATGCGGTTATCCTCGAGTTGGCGGCGCAGTTTGCGTAATGCCCAGCGATTGACTTCAGGGTGCGTCCAGCCGCGGTCGCCGGCAAAACCACAGCAACCCACGCCCTCGGGCAGAAAGACGTTGTTGCTGCACAAGTGAGCCAAATTGGTCATCTTGTCCACCAGTCCCATCTCGCGCGTCGAGCAGGTAAAATGCAGGGCGATGTGGCGGTCAATAGGGGTGAATTCCAAGCGGTCACGCAGGTATTCCCAGATGAACTCCACGGGCTCATACAGTTTCATGCGCTTGATGCACTTGCGCAGGCGATGCAAGCAGGGACTCTGGTCGCACATCACAGGATATTTGCCCTGTTCGCTGGCTTGCCACAGTGCCTCGTCGAGTTCGGCTGTTTTCTGGTCTGCGATGTCGAGCATGCCCTTAGACTCCCAGATGGTGCCGCAGCACATCTTTTCCATTCCCTCGGGGAAGATGACCTCGTAGCCCGCCTTGCGGCACAACTGCACCATCTCATCGACGAGAGTATTCTTCACTGGAGCGCCTTTGGCTAAGCCCATCGTCTGGTTGATGCACGAAGGGAAATAGACCACCTTCAGTGCCAGTTCAGGACTGGGCTTTTGAGAGGTTTCTGAAACGCAAGATTTTGCGTCTCTACAAGCGCGGGGCTGACGGACCTTGCCTGGCATGGCAGGGGTCCACAGGGGTAGTCCAGCCTTGTGCATAACGCCTGCAATGCCCTTCATGGCTGAAGTGCCCAAAATGTTGTGGCCCAGCCGTGCTACATCCAACGTGAAGCGCAGGCCGCTCTTGATGCCCGCAAAATGGCGGGCGGCAAAGTCACCCACACGATAGCCCATGCTGCCCTGCGGCAGCGCTTCTTGGCGGACGAGATGCGTCAAGTCGGCAACGTTGATTTTCATCGGGCATGAGGTGGAGCATAAGCCATCTCCCGCACACGTCTGGTCACCCTGGTAGCGGTATTGCTTGACGAGGGTTTCCAAGCGCTTGGGATTCTCGCCCGTCTCACGCAGGTGGGAGATTTCGCGCTGGATGACGATGCGCTGGCGGGACGAGAGCGACAAGCCGCAAGTCAGGCAATTCACCTCGCAGAAGCCGCACTCGATACACTTGTTAGCCTTGAGGACACCTTTACTGGTCTCAAGTGCGCTATTGTAACGGTTATCATCTTCTCCGACTGTGATTAATCCATCTAATTTCAACTCGGGCAGGGGTTTGAAGTGCTTGATGAAGCACTCGGGGTCGTCGTTAAAGATGACGCCGGGATTGAGCAGATAATGGGGATCAAAAATCTCCTTTAATTCGCGCATGGCGGCAAATGCCTCCTCGCCCCACTCGTACTTGACAAAAGGTGCCATGTTGCGGCCCGTGCCGTGCTCGGCCTTGAGCGAGCCGTCATATTCCTCGACCACAAGGCGTGCCACGTCGCGCATCATGCTGGCATAGCGCTGCACCTCGCTCTCGTCGCTGAAGAGCTGGTTGATGATGAAGTGGTAATTGCCCTCGAAGGCGTGCCCGTAGATGCAGGCGTCCTTGTAGCCATGGTCAGCGATGAGTTTTTGCAGTTTCACAGTGGCTTCGGGCAGGTCCTCGACGGCAAAGGCGACGTCCTCGATAAGGCACGAGGTGCCCACGGGCCGCGCGCCGCCCACACTGGGGAAGATGCCCGAGCGGATGGCCCAGAACTTGCCATAGACGGCAGGGTCGGTGGTGAATTCGA
>JAEEGI010023615.1_pt1 | contig 12054 bp, 13 predicted proteins | sample 8958751 | NCBI WGS metagenome assembly JAEEGI01 (sample SAMN16246545, study PRJNA631951) | gut metagenome | biome: gut microbiome; feature: rumen; material: KS-attached | host: Bos | place: Iran: Karaj | collected 2018-10 | reverse complement strand
AACAAGGCGACAGGATTGCTGCTCTTTGTCGGAATACCTTTGGCTTTATTCATGGAATCGATAGTTCCTGTCGTCATCATAGCCATTATCGCAACCTTTGCTGCGGTTCAGGAAGGACACTTTATCCGAACAAAAAATTCAAATTGATGTCACCTTTTGTCCTCCAAACTTGTTATAGGAGCGAACTGGTTCAGAAAACAGAAGTCTAACAATTAAAAATAAAAAGAAATGGATAGCAATTTAGTTTGGTTGAATTTTGTCGACACGATTCCCGTTATTGCATGTGGATGTGTGCTTCCTATTGTGTTTATTTGGCTGGAAACGCGTCGTAAGATTAACGAGTCAAGAGACCGTATGCAAATTGTAACGACAGCCATCGAGAAACATCCTGACATGGATGTCGAAGAACTGATGGAAAAAATTTCATCCAAGAAAAAGTCGCTGAAGGAAAAACTGCTTGCGAAACTGCTTTGGGGCTTCATCGCATCATTGCTGGGCATTGGTTTGACAATCCTTGCCATCTATCTCAAAAGTAGTGGAACAGGTATTGAGTCCGACTTCCTGACCGCCATCAGCTTCGGCTTGATTTTTCTGGCCATCGGTGCAGCTTTCATCATCAATTACGGCGTAGGCAAAAAGATGCTTGCCAAAGAAATCGAAGCAGAGCAAAACAACCTGACCAAGCAAAAGTAATCCGTGACACGTGAAGGATTCATAGAACTTGTGGAGCGTGAGCAGGAGGCACTGAGAGGCTTCTTGCTCTACCTCTGTTGCGGCAACAAGGAGGAGGCCGACGACATCGCACAGGATGCGTTAGTGAAGGCTTATCTCTCGTTGGCGGGTTATCAAGAGAAGGGACGGTTCCGCTCGTGGCTTTTCAAGATTGCGCATAACACCTTCCTCAACCATAAGGCGAGTTGCCGCACAACGGAAAGCATCGACGAAGCCCGAACACTTATCAGTGACACTGCCGCTGACGCTTCTTTCGAGCATCAAGACCTTTATTTGGCTCTGCGCACTCTGCCTCCCAAAGAGCGCTCGGCCATCACGCTATTCTATCTCAGCGGATACAATATCAAGGAGATAGCTATTATTACCGAGGCATCGGAAGATGCCGTAAAGAAACAACTCTCACGGGGACGTGACCAACTGAAAGAAAAACTGAAGCTATGAACAAAGACAAAGCCCTGGAGGATCTTTTCCTCGCCCAAAAACCTCAATTTGACGACAGCGAAGCCTTTATGGCCTCGCTCAACAAGCGTTTGGATGCCGTGGAGTACATCAAACAGCACCAAGAGGCCACGATTCGACGCTATAAGATGGCCTTGGTGGTCGCCTTTGTCGTGGGTATCATCAGCGGTGCCGTCACCATAGCGTTTTTGCTTTCCACGCCTGCCGCCGTTCCTTTGTTCACATTCCGCGTGGAAACGGGTTGGCTCTCCTGGCTTGCCACAAACTCCCGACTGCTGACTACCACGGCGCTCTCTTTATTGGTTACATTTGGGCTTATCAGCATTGTCAGTAATATTCAGGATATTAGGAACATGAGAGTTGACCATGCGTTGCAATAGTCAAAAATCAATTGAAAATCAAACAAAAAACAAAACATTATGAACAAACCAATTTTCATCAAAAGAACATTACTCTTATTATCGTCTTTGTTTCTGCTGCTTGATGTGGCTGAAGCCCAAATGAACCTTAATGAGATTGCAGATGCCGAACCATTTCACAAGGTTGCACAGATTAAAGGCACGGAAAATCTTCTAAGAGATTATTTCTCAGGAATATCAAATACAAACGACACGCTTTATGTGGTTCTCTGCCCGTTGATGTTTTGTCCGCGCTGCGAGGCCGAAATCAATGTCGTTCAGGAATTGCTTTATATGCGCAAACCTGAGAATCCTATGGTTATGATAGCGTCTTTCCCCAACGAACAGGCGGCACAAAAATATGTGGCAAAGAAATTCAATTTCGATGATGTGATTTATGACACCGATTTGTCTTTCAAGTCGTTTCTCGCTTTCAGGACGGAAGAGCCGCGCATCCCTTTCATCATGAAAATCGACAGAAAGTCAGGACGCTTGCTTACGGGTGGCGATTATATCACCATAAACGGCGAGTTTGCTGATGCCTTGATTCGACATTCAGAACCGATGCCCTATTACGGCGAACTATGGGAAGGGATAGTCTCGTTCCAACCTGCCACTTCAAATTGTGAAGGCAATGATTGGGAACAAGCCGAAATCTTCAGTCGGATGGCAGTGCCTTCCGACAGCAACACCCTAGTATCAAACATAACTTTCCCCAAAATAAGCAATGACTACCTCACATTTGCAGATGAACTAGACAACAGCATTTATTTGTATTCGTTATCCGAAAAGGCTGACAATCTTTCGTTTGTCGGAAGATTTGCTCCTAATGAAAGTGAAGAATTGTCGTTCGTCTCCATCGAGCATGAAAAGTATTTCCAGTTGCGAGCCAATAACATGGTACTTGCCATGTGTCTTACGGGTTCCATGATTAACCGAGATACGCTGGCGTTTTCCGTTTCTGTACCCAATCTTAAATACGAAGAAGGGAACAACATTGCCTACTACAACGCTCCTGCCGTTATTTTCCAAAACATTCACAATGAAAAGGAAAGAGAGTTTATTCCAATGGAACTGTTCGGAAGTATTGACAGCATCACCTTCATAGTGCATGAAAGTTTTTATTATTCAGAGGAACTTGACTTGTTGTTTTTCGCTTCGTTCAAAGGCTATCCGTATTTTGAATTGACCGATGAGCGTCAAAATCCTTTCGAAGAACGTTTTTATGAGGAAACACCTTTATACACTGTTTATGATACCGACAAGAAACCAGTCGGACGCATTGGGCAGTTGGGGCAAATCCACAAGGATTTGCATTTGGGCTATGCCTACATCAACCCAAAGATAACATGCAGTGGAAGTACAATAGCAGTAACAGACGGCACATCGGGAATCCTATCAATATACGATAATAACGGTTGGGGAAAACCACTGTCAACCATAGAAGTGTTCAATATTTCTGCCGATGATTTTACGATTGACAGCACTTTATACGGCACGGATGAATATGCTTATCAGTTTCAGGACAACTTTCAGGACATGATTGTTGACATCTTAATAGATGAAACAAGCGTTTATACATTGTCAATTGAGGGCGGCTGCTACTTCAAAAAGACATTTGACAGGAATGGAAATCTGAAAAGCGCGATTCTTGTTCCGAACACAATAGAGGCACATCAGTTGGAAATCACAGGATTGTGTCTTGTCAAGAATAAAGTCCTTGCTGTTGGTTTTTATTACGATAAGGAAAAGCATACTATGGTTTTGCTTGATTAGCATTATATTTTTGAATAAAAGCGTGGTTTATTAACTCTGATTTTTTGGGTTTTCATTTTAAGAAATTTTTTTGCAGCCAGCTGTAATTATTCCGTTTTTCCTGCGACTAACGAAGCAAACGATGAAAGCAAAAAATGGAGACGACCTCCTAATTCCGTTAAGATACATCGTCTTCCCATCATTTTTGATTGAGTTTGATGGATTTTGAGTAATTTTGCAAGCATGAAATGGTTGCGGCACATAATAGGGTTGGGGCTTCTGCTTGCTGTGATGGTGGGTGGGAAAACAGCTTATGCGCAATCATGCCAGCCGTTTGTCGATTCTTTGAATGCCATGGTGGCAAGAGACCAAGCCATCAGGATGGCACCGTGGAACGAAGAGAAAATACGAAAAATGGACGTCGTTGATTCAACCAATACGGCTCATCTAAAAGCGTTGATTGCACAATATGGTTTCCCAACTTGGAGTCTTGTTGGGTATGCCGCTTCGGGTCAGGCTTGGCTGATTGCCCAGCATTCAGATCCTGTTTTTCTTGGCGAATTTCTAAAATCATATAGAAGGGCCGTAAAAGAGAACGATGCAGAAAAGAGCAACCTCGCATTGATGGAAGACCACCATAGGATGAATGAAGGACTACCTCAATTATATGGTTCCCAATTGTTTGGACACGATGCTTTTTTCCCGATAGCCAATATTGACGGCGTAGATGAACGCAGGCAGTCGATGGGATTGGAACCCATCAAGGAATATGCGAGAAGATTCAACCTTGACACGATTGTCGTGGCTGATTTTTTCTTGGATTACCATAGTTATTATTACTTAAACCTTAAAAATGCATGTGACGCTTATTGGGAAGGAGATTACCCGAAAACGATTTTGTCGTTTGGCACACTGCACTATCCGTTTCAAAGAGACCTTAACCTGTTGTGTGATGCTTGTCTTGCAAGCAATGACACATTGAAAGCGGTTGCCACGGCACGGAAAATGGTTTTGTGCGGCTACCGCTTGGAAGAGGACACTCTTTTGGATGGCTTTTTGCGCGATTCAGTGGCAAAGGAATACGAGGCTTTGGTCGAGGAATACCGTTTACAGCTGGATGACAAAACGAATGCGTTGTTTGATTCAAAGCAATCATTCAATGAAATCAAAGAATTGCTGGATGCCAAACAACATCCCCGCTATAGCATTGATGCATGGAACAATATCATCCCATTCATTATAAAGAAACATGCAGAGCAGGTCAGCGAAAGTGATTATTTGGAGTTCTTTGATTGGCTGTGCAAACAAGTTATTATAGGCAACTACCACTTATTCGACTATGCCGAATTGTACGATGAAGTCTATTGCAGATTGTTCGGGAAATCATACTATGGGCAAAAGACTTTTGGCAAGGAAGTTCCACTTTTCGAGGAAGAAAAGGTAAATGCAAGACGTGGAGAGATTCAATTGCCATCGATTGAGGCGTGGGAAGGAATTAGAAGCAAGGCTTGTCCTACTGACAACATGAAGTAAGGTGGACTCTCCCTAACCTGCGGGATTGTGGGTGTTTTTGGAAGACTTTCAGGATATATAAATAAGGCAAATCAAATCCGCTTCAGCCAAAGGCCGAGAAAGCGGTCATACACGATGTAGCCTTCAGAGGTTTGATAAACCAAATCCTTATCAACCAATACTTTCAATGCTGACTTGACGCTACTGGTGGTAGGCAGTTCAAAGCGTTTGATAAATTCATTGCCCAACGGCTGTTCAACGACATCCGCATGGGCAATGGCTTTAAGCAGACCGAACTGGTTGTCGGTCAAAAACGAGACAAGCATCTGATAATGTGGTGCCAAGGCATTGACATGAAACAGAATAGCCTCGACCGCTTGTCTGTCCGTTTCCACCTTTTTCCCTTGCTCGTACAACCGATTCAAGATGGCTTGCAGATACCAAGTATAGCCATCGAAACGCTGATAGATGTTATGGAACACCTCTTGGTTGAACGAGCCTTTCTTTGCCTCAAAGAACTTTCTGGCAAAATCATAGTAGGTTTCCTCTTGAAGTGGCTCCAGATTCATCAGTTGCGTACTCTGATAGAAAGGCCTATTGGGGGCACAAAACATCTCTTCCATCAAATGCTTCTTGCTACCGGAAAAGATAAACTTCACATGGTGGATAAACTGGATATAGGAACGCAACATGGCCTCGGTGCCTTTCTCCGGATATTCCGTAATTTGCTGAAACTCATCGATGGCCAGATACACGGGCTTGTTCAGGTCGTTCAGATGGGTGAAAATGCTTTTGAGCGTATATTCAGCCTGCACAGGAACCACGCTGACGGAAACAGTGGGCAATCCAGTCATCAAGTCAGGGGTAATCGTAGGCCGAAGTCCTTTGAAAAAATCCAAAACCTTGTTGCCAAAAGATTTCTCCCTTTCCAATGCGTCTTCGATAACTGCCCTACACAATGTCTCCACAAATTCCTGTAGGTTTTTGGTCGAAAAAATGTCAACATAAATGCAAATAGCCTCCTTGTTTTTCTTCTTAATTTGATAGAAAACATGGTTTATTAGCCCTGTTTTTCCTATTTTTCTTGGAGAAATTAGGGTTAAATTGCGCCCATTATTGAGCGCAGAAATCATATTTTTTGTTTCTTGCTCACGGTCGCAGAAATATTCTGGACCTTCATATCCCTGATAAACAAACGGATTATCAAGTTGTTTCTGTTTTGCTTTTGCCATAACGATATGTGTTTTCATTGCGTAAATCTCGTAACGAAACTTTCGTAACGAACTTTTCGCAATGCAAAAATAGATATTTTTGTTTTAATCACCATTTTTTTCGCTATTTTTGAAACTTTTTTTGCAGTCTGCTGTAATTATTCCGTTTTTCTTGCGACTAACGAAGCAAACGATGAAAGCTAAAAAAAATGGAGACGAAAGAATTAGAGAAAGAATTCTTAGAGGTGATTGAGGCTCAAAAGCGGACCATCTACAAGGTGTGCTACATCTATGCCAACAATCAGGACGACCTGGACGACCTGTTTCAGGAGACTGTGCTCAACCTATGGAAGAGTTTCCCGCGCTATCGGGGAGATAGCAAACTTGTGACATGGGTCTATCGCATCGCCATGAACACCTGCATCACGTTTCTGCGTCGCTCTGGCACCCGTCCGCAAGCCATTCCCTTATCAGCGGATATGGCACAGATTGCAGCCGATGAGGGTACTGCTGCTCAGCTTCAAGAACTTTACAAACTCATCAACCAGTTAGGGAAATTGGAACGCGCGCTGATTCTCCTTTGGCTCGAAGAACGGAGTTATCAGGAAATGGCTGATATCCTTGGCATCTCTAAGACTAACGTCGCCGTGAAGCTCAATCGTGTCAAAGAAAAACTCAAGAAAATGTCTAACAGTTAAAATTCAAAGTAATATGGAACTTGACGAATTAAAAACCAGTTGGAACGCACTCGACAAGCGTCTGGCAGAAACAGAAATAGTGAATCTTCGCGTGGTAAAGGAGATGATTCAGCAAAAAACCAAGTCCGCCTACAACGGTATCGTGGGACAGAACCTTTACTTCTTTGTGGTTAACATTCTAATCATAGGTGTCTTATTCCCCTATATCTATATGAACACACCTATTCGAACCATTTCGTTCGCAATCGTTGAAGCCATGATGATATTGGGATTGATTCCGATAATTTGGAAACTTTCCTTACTGTCGAAGTTCGACATGGGAGGCATGAGTTGCAACGAACTCAGCCGACTGGTTCTACGCTACAAACAGATAAGTCATCAACAAAAGTATTGGGGAATTGCAGCCGTTTGTTTGGCCATGGTTGCCTTCTACATCATAGAACTTGGTTTCAACCCAACGGCTGGCTATGCGTTTGAAGCCAATAGGGTGCTGATTGTTATTGGGCTCACGCTATTTACCTTCGCGATGGCTTTTGTGCTCGGCCTCTGGCAACGCCGCCGCCATGCGCAGCAGATGCTGGAGATAGAACGCGGCCTCGAAGAACTCCGTGAGTTTGAGAGTTGAATAGTCGAGGTATGTGAGACTCCGATCATGTTTTTGAATACAAGGCGCAATCGCAAAACGATTGCGCTTTTTTTGTATTTTTGCGGCATAATTCAGCTGAATAACCATGAAACTACTATGATGGAAACCGAAAGAATACTACTTCGTCCTTGGCGCGAAAGTGATGCCGAGGCCTTGTTCAAATATGCCAGTGACCCCGATGTGGGCCCTCGTGCAGGCTGGCCGCCACATAAAAGTGTGGAAGAGAGTTTAGAAATCATCCGCACCGTTTTTAATAATGACACCAATTGGGCCATCGAGCTAAAAGCGACAGGCGAGGCCATCGGTGCGATAGGGTATATGCCAACGCACGAAAGCAACCTTCCCTCACGCGAAGGCGAGCCTTTGGTGGGCTATTGGGTAGGCAGACCCTACTGGAACCAAGGCATCTGCACGGAAGCACTTGAGGTGATGCTTGAGCATATCCGCAAGACTACTGACATAAAATCACTGATTAGCAGCCATTACTTCGACAATCCAGCTTCAGGGCGAGTGATGGAGAAATGCGGATTCCTGCCTACTGGCGAGACCTGCATTGACGAAAAACTGACAGGTACGACAAAACCGACGCGCGTAATGCGGTGGGAGAGGCCTTCTTGAACAAATGGATGCTGTTGAATAACAACAAAGACCGAACCCACAAGGACTCGGTCTTTTTGTTTAGCCGTGTTTGTTATCAGAGCTTTATCTCGAACCCGATGCTCCTGAATTTATCGGTTGTAATTCCCGGCTTGTACTCGGGCAAGAGGTTGGTGAAGACACGCACTCCGTGGATAACGCCCAAATGTCGGGTGTTAAAACTAAAGCCAACTTCCAATTTCCAAGGATTGAAGATGTTATCCAAATTTTCTTTCGACCCCGTATTGAGATTGAGGCCAAAAGGTTTGGTTGGATCTTTGCTGGTGACAAGACGTTCTCCTAATAGGCGACCGCAATACAAGTCCAAAGAGACACTTTCGGTTTGTCTTTTGCCAAGATAATAGTCAAGTGAGACAGGTATGCCCATATAAAGGTTGTATAATCGGTTGCGTTGATAATCTCCCTGACCGTCAATCACCACCAATTCATTGTTTTCGTATTTTACCTGGTGGCATAGTGACTTTTGGTTCTCGTTCCATTGAAGTCCGGTGCGCAAGCCCCAATGATTGCCGAGTTTGAAATAGGTGTTAAAACCTATGTTGACTGACAATGTATTGTATTGCAGGAAGGGACTGTTGGGATTTGTTGGCGTGTTGCCTTGTTGTATGCCAATTCCTACGTCTAGAACAAGCGCGTCATTCCATATCTTTCTGCGGTCGGTCGTGACCAGTTTGCCATCCACTTCTTTGGTTTTGATTACCCTACAATCTTTTCCTTGCATATAAGGCCAATCGGAAGTGTTCCCATATTCATACAGCGTGATTTTGCCTCGCAGGATATCGGTGCCGTATTGAAAATCTCCTTCATAAACCTTTACCACAGCGTCACCTTCTCCCGATATGGTGTCAATGGTGAGTTGGGCGTGGTCCCAAACATCTATACTGGGCGAGTTGTCGGGATTGGGAATGTGATAATGCTGGACATGAAAACTTGAATTTCGAGCAAGGAAGAGGTTGGTCAAATCCTTCGGTGCGGATGCCGCGGAGGCTATTACATAATCCGCTTTTGCCGTTGCCCTGTCCAACAGACCGATTTGCCATAAGTTCATAGGCCCTTCAATCTCCACCACGGTGCCTTTTGGGAGTTGGGTGTTTTCAAGTATGGTCAAGGTCTGGTCTTTGACGTTGCAGAGTTGCACATTGTAGGCACGTGCTGCCAGATCATCATCGGTGATGATGGCGACACGATAACCACTGTCAGCCTCATGGTGAATAAGATGGACATCCCATCCAGGGTTGATTTCCAATTTGTTGATGCGCTGGTTGATGATTTGCTCGATGGCAACTTCTTCTTGCGCAAAGGCCATTTGAGTTGCAAACAAAATGGCTAATAAAAATGTGATGCGTTTCATAGTTCTAAGATTTAATAGAGTTTGATTTCAAAAGCCAGCGAGCCGTTTTTCATGTTCGGGTCTTGCGGCTGACCGAAAAGGGTTTTGTTGTCCATGTTGGGTTTTGTCGCAAATTCGTATTCTGGGTCCTTCTGACATTCATAGCACACCAGGTTGAGGCTCCGGATGACTCTCCGCTGGGGTTTTTGAACGGCTACAGGTGTTTCATTTACAGTGGGTATGGTGTTGAATCCAATGTTTTCAATATCAGTGGATTTGGCTGGCTCCGTAAGGATTACTTCGGCCAAAATGGGTTCTTCTGGCTTTTCTTCCACAACTTTCATTTTTGGCTTTCCCACCTTTGTCGGTGTTTTTTGGGGAACGGCAGGCATTTCCTCTGCCAAGAGTTCTTCCTTGACAATAGGCTCCTCGATGACGACATCCTTCTCTTCAACTTTCATGAAATCTGTGGCTTCCACCTTTTCTACAAGGTTTTTCTCCTCCATTTCAGGTATCTGTTTCGTTGTAGGTTTGACAAGCAGCCAAAGCAAGAGACAGGCCGCCGCCGCGCCCATGGCCCACCACAGTGGAACGAGTTTTCTGCGCTTGCGAGGCATTTCAACCGTCTTTTCCTGAGCGGCCAATTGGTCAATCAAGTCGCTGAGTTGCTGTTGCCGTTTGGCATTGCGACCGTGTTCTTCCAATGCGTCAAGCAGTTGCTTGAGGTCGTCGTTGCGTTCTTTTTCTTCTTTCATGGTAGTTCGTTTTTGTGTTGTTCGATAGCGTTTCTTAGTGTTGTATAAGCCCGAGAGAGGGTGGCATAGAGATGGGTTCGGCTCATTCCTGTTGCCTTTTCGATTTCTTCGTTACTGAGACCGTCTTCGTATTTCATCAGGATGGCATCGCGCTGACGCTTAGGGAGTTGGTCAACGAGTTTTCGCGCCAGTTGGTAACGTTCTTCCAAATCGTCTTGAGGTGGCTCAGTTAGCATCAGGCTTTCCGCATCAATGGATAGTAACGGTTTTTCTTTGCGGACTTGGTCGATGCTGCGGCGTTTGACGATGGTTAGACTGAGTCTTTCCAAATCTTTGCTTTCCTTTATCGTTGCGCGTTGCTTCCATAGTGCGATGACGGTTTCTTGAACGGCATCTTCCGCACTGTCGGGGTTGCCGATAATGCTTTCGGCGGTCCGTTGCATGAGCGGTTGCAGGCGTAGGATGTCTCGTTTGAATTCCTCAATCGTCATCGTTTTCGTTCGTTTGTAATACTATCGCAATAAAGTCCGAAATCTTACACTTCTTGCAGAAAAAGTGTATCTTTGCCAGAAATAATCTAATAACTCTTATTACTATGAAATCGAAAAACTTACTAAAAATCAATGCTTTAGCTTTTTTGCTAATGCTTTGCGGATCGCTTTTTGCGCAAATCCAGACTTTTGAATGGCAAGGCGTTCAACGGCAATACCTTGTGAGAGCTCCGCAGCAAACCGAAAAAACGACCATGCCTGTATTGTATTTCTTGCATGGATGGACCGACAACATTACCCATGTGGACAATGAGTTTCATTTCCAACAGGTTGCGAATGAGTTTGGCTGGACTATCGTTATCCCACAAGCCTTGGACGAAGGCTCGGGAACCATGTGGAATGCAGGCTTAAACCCAAGCAACACAGATGATTCAGGCTTCTTGATGGCTTTGCTCGATTCGTTGGCCGAACCTTACAACTTAAACCTCGACAGCGTGTTCTTCACAGGTTTCTCCATGGGCGGTTTCATGACCCACCGTATGGCCATCGAGTATGGCAATCGCATCACGGCTTGTGCTCCTGTCAGTGGGCTGATTACGCATTCTATGGCTAACTATACACCAGTGGCTCCTGTGCGGTTGCTCCACATTCACGGCACTGCCGACCCTGTGGTGGGATATAGTGGCACTTCACAGTATTTTGGCAATCTTGGTCTTGGTGTCGACGCCATCCTCGACTATTGGAAAAACGCCAATGGTTGCGCTATCGAACCAGTCATCGATACCTTCCCCGACCTCAAAAACGACGGTCTGCTCTTTGTGCGCTACACCTACGAGGGCGATACCGAATTGCAGCACATCAAGGTCATCGGTGGCAATCATACTTGGTATCACAGCGAAGACCAGTACGACATCGGTTATCTGAAAGAAATACACAAGTTTTTCGTAGGCAACGGTGGGGGTAATGTAGGCATCGCTGAACCTGAGCAAAACATGCTGAAACTTTGGCCCAATCCGAATTCAGGCTGTTTCACCATTGAAGTGGAAAGTGCTACCAACATCGAAGTGATGGATGTTAAAGGCCGCAGTGTAGCTAAACATAACTTGAAGCCTGGCACGAATCAAATAAAGTTAGGCAACCTTCCCGAAGGCTTGTATTTTGTCAAAGGCGAGAATGGCGTAGTACAAAAACTCATGCTGACAAAATAGCAATTCTGTTATTTAACGACTTTGGTTATGAATGCTTTTTCAGGTGTTCTGATGACGAACAAATAAGTTCCTGCGGGCAACGAGGAAAACGTCTCACCAATCTCAAAACAGTTGATGCCTTTTTGGGCAAGTCCTAAATCCTTGTTGACCAACAGTTTTCCATCAATGGAATAAATGCTTGCCGTCAAATAATCCCCTTTCG
>JAEEGI010023606.1_pt1 | contig 12057 bp, 12 predicted proteins | sample 8958751 | NCBI WGS metagenome assembly JAEEGI01 (sample SAMN16246545, study PRJNA631951) | gut metagenome | biome: gut microbiome; feature: rumen; material: KS-attached | host: Bos | place: Iran: Karaj | collected 2018-10 | reverse complement strand
TCGTTACTGGAGCGAGCTGAGGCGAGTGAACAGTAACGATGAACCACAGAACTACAGATTGTATCAGCGTTTTGCATTGACATGTATAGATAATCGATATACTATATAGACAGACAATATATCGGCAATCTATATAAGGAGGACATGATGGCTGTTGATAAATCTCTTTTAACAGGAAGTATGACAATGCTTATTCTTAAGCTCCTGTCAGAAAAAGACATGTACGGTTATGAAATGATCGATACCCTCAGGAAGAAGTCCCAGAACGTATTTGAGCTGAAGGCGGGAACTCTTTATCCGCTTCTTCACGGGCTTGAGGAGAAGGGAATGCTGAAGGTCTACGAGCAGGAGTTTTTGGGGAAGACCAGGAAGTACTACAGCATTACCAAAGAGGGAAAAAAACTTCTCAAAAGCAAGACGGAAGAATGGAATGAGTATTCCTGTGCAATAGCAAATGTACTGGCGATGGGGGTGTGACAATGGAGGAATATATTCAGATACTGCTGGAGCAGGTGCGATTTTACCAGGCTCGCAAGGGGATAGAAGACGAGCTCAGGGCCCATATGGAGGATCAGATAGAGGCCAATATGGCAGCAGGAATGGACAGGGAAGCTGCGGAAAAAGCTGCTGTGGCAGATATGGGCGATCCGGTGGAAGCAGGCGTTTCCATGGACAGAGTCCACAGGCCCAGGATTGCATGGAATGTTGTGATCATCGCGGTTTTGGTGGGAATTGTCAGCAGCGTGATCCATGAGCTTGTAGCCATAGATGCAGGGCATTTGGACCAGTCAACCAGCGTCCTTGGGAGCCATGTTTTTTACATAAAAGTCCTGATAGGGCTTGCGGCCATGATAACAGTATATCTGATCGATTATACTTTTATTGCCAAAAATGCAAAAGTGATCACCTTGATGATAATGGCAATGTTGCCCCTTTCCTATCTTGGCTATAGCGTAAATGGAGTGCATACATTTCTGCGTTTTGGTCCCATAGCCATTCTTACCTCGGCTTATTTGCTGTTTTATGTTCCACTGTACGGAGCGATTGTGTATAAGTACCGTGGTGGCGGGTGGCTGGCATTCATTGGCGCTCTGCTATGGATGTTTGTTCCGGCAATACTTGTATTAAAGAGAATCAGACTTTTGACTGCTCTGGTGATGATAATGGCAATGGCAGTACAGCTGACCATAGCTGTGGCAAAGGGCTGGTTCAAGGTTCCAAAGAAGCTTACAATATGCTCCTTATGGGCATCCATAACAGTGCTTCCGTTGGGAATCCTGGCATTTCTTTACCATAATGGTTTACTTGCCGGCTACCAGATGAACAGGATCAGTGCTATATGGGATCTTGATAATGATGCGGCTTACGTGACAAGGACCGTTCGCTCTTTTGGCAATGTGAATCTGGTGGGTGATACGGGAAAAGATGTCCTGGGCAGCCTTCCAAGTCCCAACGGCGACTTTTTACTGACATATCTGGCGAATAGATATGGTTTGCTTTTTGTTGCCGCAGTGGTTGCAGCTGTGGCAGCAGTTATCATAACAGGCTGCATCGCAACAGCCAAGTGTAAGAACCAGCTTGGCTTTGTAATGGGCGTTGGATGTATGGACGTGCTCCTTGTAAATATGCTGGTGAACGTACTTGAGAATATGGCGGTCATCCCTTACACCGGCTCATTTATGCCATTCTTCTCCGCAGGTTCCAGCAACTTGTTTTTATCGTATACCTTTTTGGGTATTATCCTCAGCATCTACAAGTACAAAGATGCTTACCCCCAGCATGTGGACATAGGGATCCGCGGCAGGATAAAATTTGGGGACATTGAGATTATGAAGAACTGATAGGGAAAAAAGATGTGATCTTCGGATTACATCTTTTTTTTTTGCGTGTTGACAGTGTTGGTCTATAGGGTATAAACTTAAAGAGGTCGATAGAGAATAGACCATAACAAAAAGGAGGTCTGTCATGGAAATCGGGGAAGTTCAAATGCAGTTTGCAGAGCTTATATGGAATAACGAGCCCATCGGCTCCGGAATGCTTGTGAGGCTTAGCGCTAATCAGTTTGGCTGGAAGAAGTCAACCACCTACACGGTGCTTAAAAAGCTCTGTGATAAAGGGCTGTTCAAAAATGATGAGGGTGTGGTTACATCGCTCATTTCCAAGGAGGAATTTTACACAAGAAAGAGCGAGGAATTTGTGGAGGAGACCTTTGGAGGCTCCCTGCCTGCATTTCTTGCGGCTTTCACCTCCAGACAGAAGCTTTCGGAAAAAGAGATAGCGGAGATCCGCAAAATAATAGACAGTGCAAAAGACTGATAAGAATGGCATACGGAGGAAATATATATGGGGACATTGTTTATTAAAGTGATAGAGATCAGCATAGTGGCATCTTTCCTGATGCTGGCTGTGATCATATTCAGACTGCCGCTTAAGAAGGCACCCAAGTGGTTCATGGGAGTGCTTTGGGCAATAGTGGCTTTAAGGCTCCTTTTTCCATTTCAGATTGAATCGAAGGTTGGCTTTCTGCCTGATGTTGGCAGCAGGATAGAGTCATTCTTTTATGATGTCACAACTGCTGACAGCGCTATCGAGGTGACTACTCATAACTACGAGCCAAATACCGGAGATGAGGTGACCTATGTTTTTGAAGCAGATAGCAACGAGGTTACGGAATCCGAGGAGATAGTAACTGACTATCTTCCCAATGAGGAGATAATAGTTGTAGAGGACAACGGAAAGGGGGTAAGCTCTAGCCCTTTGAGAAGAGACCTGTTCGTGAGATTACAGATGATCTGGCTTTTTGGCATGCTCCTAATCCTGGGCTACGCGGTATTCAGTTATATCTCGATTCGAAAAAAGACCAGAGAGTCCATCAGACTTGAGAATGAAAAGAATGTATTTATCTGCGACGAGATTGATACACCTTTTATTATGGGAATCTTCAAACCCGCAATATATCTGCCCTCCGGTCTTGATGATGAGACAATAAGGAACGTTCTTTTCCATGAAAAAGCACATATAGGGCGCCTTGATCATCTTAGGAAGCAGCTGGGATTCCTGATCCTGGCTGTGCACTGGTTCAATCCCCTGGTGTGGGTGTCATATGCTCTTTTCTGCAAGGACATAGAGTTGGCCTGTGACGAGAAGGTCATCAGTCATATGTCTTTGGATGAAAAGAAGTCCTACGCCAATTCACTGCTTCTTTGTAGCACCCATAAGCGCCAGGTGCTGGCTTATCCTTTGGCCTTTGGTGAAGTGGGTGTAGGCACAAGAGTGAAGCAGATCTTTAATTATAGAAAACCTACCTTCTGGCTTATTATGCTGCTTGCCATAGTTTGCGTGGTGCTCTCATCAGGCTTTTTTCAAAAATCAACTGAAGTGAAGAATGTCACTCAGGATGAAGCTGACGAGGATGTAATCGTAGTAACGGAGTCAGATTCTTCGCAGGTGACGGGGGTAACCCAGACCAAGGACTTATTTGTGCGGCAGTGGGCTGAGGATTTCGAGGACAGAAATGCTCAGGGGATCATTGAAGCCTCTACTGATGAAGTCAGGAAGACTCTTGTGGAAGAGGGGCTCCTTGAGGGAGAGGGCGAGGGTGCCACATTCGGTTGGTCCAGTCCCTGGCCCGGAATCAATTCGGACTCTGACTCTGATACCAGCTGTGCTTTCGGATACTTAAATGAGGAGCGCACAGAGGCAGAAATCTTTTATTGCGCTATCGACTCTGAACCCCATGTTTATCTTTGGAAAGAGTACATCACGATTGCTAAGGATGAAAACGGCGATTACAAGGTGATTTCTGAAGAACTCATAAGATATGAGGACATTGAGACTATCGATGATTATGATAATGCCTGGAACGCAGATTCCATGCTGCTTAACCCTCTGGATTACAGCCAAAACGGTCTGGGCAAAATTCTGAATAACAACGCCAAGAATAGCACCGGCGATGAATACAAGAAGCTTTTTGACCCTCTTACAGCAGCAAGATATCTTCTGAATCTATCGGAGAATGAAGATAAGGTAACCCTTTTGACCATTGAGTCACCGGAGGTTGGCTCCTTTGTTGCGGTGCATTTCAGTGATGCGGACTATGATGTAAGCATTGATATGGTGCAGCCCTGGGGCGAAGATGGAATCTATGTTCCTGTGAAATATATATTACCCAAGGAAGTGAAATCTGAGGAATATAAGACCGGAGATAACGGCTTTGGCAGCCTTCCAAATGCCAGGGGAGATGAAGGCGAGTGGATCGACTTAAATCCTGCCTCTGAGCCTTAATATTTAGAGAAAGAATTTTAAATAGCAGTAACTGCATATGATCATTTGTGAAACAGAACGCCTTATACTAAGGGACTTTCAAAAAGAGGAATGAAACAGAATAATTGCCATTACAATTAAAATAATGTCATTTCAGACCCGATTTTGTATATTTCAGAGGATATACGTTGTAGTCCCGGGCTGAGATGATATTATTTTATTATAGGAGAGACAAAGACAATGTACCTTATCTTTTTTGCCATATTGGTAGTGATACTTGCAATCTGCATAGTGATTCTGGCCAGGAACTACATTCAGCTTTTGAAAAGGGATGATGCTCTTCGCGAAAGCATCGACAACCTTTCAAAGCTTAACGACAAACTGCGAATGGACAGACATGATTACCTGAACCAGCTGCAGGTTGTGTACGGTCTCATGGAGCTTGAGGAATATGATGAGATGAATGCATACCTCAGGAAGGTGTACAAGGAGCTGATGAAAACGGGAAAAGCTGTAAAGACGTCTAAGCCCGCCGTAAATGCGCTCCTGGCTGCCAAATCCGCCGAGGCAGAAGCCAAGGAGATCGAGTTTCTCATCGAGGTGAAATCCGACCTTAAGAACCTGAATATCGAGGACTGGGAGCTGTGCAAGGTTTTATCCAACCTCACAGACAATGCTATAAAAGCCCTTGAGGACAGCGATGTTCAGGAAAAGAAGATCAGGATAAACATCACGGAGACTCAGCAGCAGTACATCTTCAGCGTGGAGAACAACGGCCCGAAGATCCCTGAAGAAATAAGGGACAGCATTTTCAAAAAGGGCTATACCACTAAAAAGGAAGAGGGCCACGGCATGGGACTTGCAATTGTCTCTGAGATAGTAAGTAAAGCTAAGGGAAAAATAGAACTTAAATCTGACGAGGAAGAAACAGTATTTACAGTCAGCTTTGGAAAGGAAGAGTAAAAATGGGAGCAGTTCAGATATTGGGAATTGTAGTTCTGATCCTGGGGATCCTGCTTATCGGCGTTGAATTCTACATGCCGGGCTTCGGACTTCCGGGAATCGCGGGAACAGTGTGCACCGCAGCAGGCATTTTTTTAACAGGAAGAAATGCCTCGGAGAGAATTCTGGTGGGGGTCATCGCCATTGTGGTGATAGCGGTTATGCTGGTCATAAGCATTGTGGTATTCAGCTCCAAGAAGATCAAATCACCGATCAAGCTGGATACGGACCTTCAGGGCAAGAACCTTTTTATCGATGAAGAGGACATGGAATATCTTATAGGGAAAAAGGGTGTGGCCATCACAGACCTTCGTCCCTCGGGAAAAGGCGAATTTGACGGAGTCAAGCTGGATATCCTTTCATCAAATTATTTTATTAAAAAGGATACCGCCCTTGTGATAACAGAAGTTAAGAACAACAGGATAATCGTTCAGGAGGAAAAATAAAATGATGACAACTATAATAATCGCAGCACTTATAATATTACTGGTAGTGGTATTTTTTACAGTGATCCCCGTGGGAATGTGGATCTCAGCCGTAGCCAGCGGCGTTAAGATCAGTATCTTTTCACTGGTTGGAATGAAGCTTCGCCGCGTAAGACCCGCCAAGATCGTTAACCCTATGATCAAGGCAACCAAGGCAGGTCTGGATGTTAAGACCAATCAGCTGGAGGCTCATTACCTGGCAGGCGGAGATGTGGACAGCGTAGTTAATGCTCTGATAGCCGCAGAGAGAGCCAGCATGAACCTCTCCTTCGAGCAGGCTTCCGCTATCGACCTTGCAGGCCGTGACGTTTTCGAAGCCGTAACCATGAGCGTAACTCCTAAGGTTATCGAGACACCTCAGATCTCAGCAGTTGCCAAGGACGGTATCGAGCTTCTTGTAAAGGCCCGTGTAACCGTAAGAACCAACATCGATCACCTCATCGGTGGTGCCGGTGAAGCCACAGTTCTTGCAAGAGTAGGTGAAGGCATCGTAACAACAGTAGGTTCAGCTCAGACCCACAGCAGCGTTCTTGAGAACCCTGACGACATCTCCAAGGTTGTTTTGGAAAAGGGTCTTGATTCAGGCACAGCCTATGAGATCATGTCAATTGATATAGCAGATATCGACATCGGAAGAAACATCGGCGCTAACCTCCAGAGCCTTCAGGCTGAGGCCAACACCAAGATTGCTCAGGCAAAGGCTGAGGAGAGAAGAGCCATGGCGGTTGCTCTCGAGCAGGAGATGAAGGCTGAGGTAGTTAAGGCAGAGGCCGATATCCCAAGAGCTATGGCAGAGGCCCTCAGAAACGGCAAGCTCGGTGTTCTTGATTATTACAACTTAAAGAATGTTCAGGCTGACACCAAGATGAAAAACGACATCGGCACCGGTGTCATGAAATATGTTGATAGCAAGAAAGACAAACAGTAATTAAGGAGTTTCTTTTATGTTAAAGGTAATGGTTGTAGAGGATGATGAACAGATTCGAATGATCCTCGGCAAGATGATAGAAAAAAGTGAGGGATGTCAGGTGGTGGCTTCCTGTGGAAATTTTGCAGCTGCCATCAGTGAATTTATTAAGAATCGTCCCCAGGTGGTGTTCATGGATATAGACCTGGGCGGCGAGAGCGGCCTGGACTGTGCCAAAGCCATTACCGAAGTTGATCCCAAGGTAAAGATTGTTTTTGCCACCGCTCACAGTGAGTACATGGCCAACGCTTTTGAAATCTACGCCTTTGATTATCTGGTGAAACCTTTTGACCTCGAGAGGATAACCAAAACTCTTTCAAGAATAAAAAGTATGTCAGAACCTCAGGAGCAGGAAATGCCCTCTGCAAAAGCCGATACCTCTTTTGACAAACTGGTCATCAGAGGCAAGGAGGAGATCAACCTCATCGACACAGAAGACATCATAATGGTGGAAAGAACCGACGGCATGTGCAGGATAGTGACCAGGGAGGAGATATTCCTGACAGCCACCTCCCTGTCTTCCATACAGGAGAAGCTTGATCCCGATAAGTTCATGAGGTGCCACAAGTCCTATATCGTCAGGACCGACGCCATCAAAAAGCTGGAGGTCTACGGTAGATGGACCTACACCGTAACCCTGAAGGATACTTCGGAAACCGCACTTATGACCTCGGACAAATACAACGAGATGAAGCAGAAGCTGGTATTTTAAGATGGAACTTTTCAAAATAAATGACACCATATCCAAGCTGGAGAGCAGCGACAATCCTCTTTCCGCAGATGTCTATTTTATTACCGGAAAAGAGTACACCTACATCGTGGATGTGGGGGCCTGCGAAAATGCCTTAAGGCTTATAAATGATACACCGGATAAAAAGATCATAATAACCCATTTTCATCAGGACCACGCCGGCAATCTTAAGGATGTAACCGGTGCAGCTGAGATCTTTGTGGGAAGCTATACCAAAAAGAGTACCGGCATCGGAACGGCTATAACGGAAAAGCTGCTGATAGAAGACGGCGTAAAGCTTGAGATAATCCCCATTCCCAGCAGCCACGCCAAAGGATCTCTTGGGGTTCTGGTGAACGGAGAGTATCTTATCCTTGGCGACAGCGTTTACGGAAGCGCCAAGGGCTACAATGTATCTCTTCTGGGAGATGAAATAGCCCTCCTTCAGTCCACCGATTTTACCAATGCTCTTATGAGCCACGACAACGTTTTTTACAGTAAAAATCAGGTTCTGGAGCGGCTAAAGACTATCTACAGCCATCGCCAAAAGAATGAGAACTTCATAATATATGAGGATGAATATTGAACATAAACCCCTGCACGATCTGTGTGGGGGTTTTTACAGTTCTCGACAAAAAAATACTATTTCACGACAATTTTTAAATGTGAAATAATATTTCGTGGTATATTATAATCGTAAGATAGACGTATTGTCTGCGAGATTATGAGGGAACGGGATGGAAGAAAACATGTATGATGAATGTGGTTTGCTGATTGTAAAGGAAAACCACTACTGCGAGCACTGGGAGCCTGATGATGGGGCTTTGGTTCCTATGAAGGAGTGCTGGTGCTGTAAGTGGTCCAATTTTCGTAATGAAATGAAGAATTCTTCTAGTGAATGCTTTAGCGTATGTAACTATGTTGGCAATGCAAAAGAAGCAGTGATCAAGTGAGGAACTTTTATGGAAAATACGGGAAATGAAATAAAACTTCACATTCAGCTGTTTGGCGGGCTTGCCATCACATATGAGGGGAAGAGCATATCGATTGGCAAGAACAAAACAGCGAAATACATACAGTTATTGGAGATAGTGTGGCTCAGCGGTGACAGGGGCATATCTAAGGACTCTCTTATAAATATCCTCTATGACAGAGAAGAGCAGTCCAATATAAGCAACAGCTTCAACAACCTGATATACCAGATGCACAAGCAGCTGAAGAAATCAGGACTTCCGGATGGAGATTACATTGTAAACAGAGATGGAATCTTTTTCCCGGATGACAAGATCGATATAGAGTCCGATGCCGTAGAGTTTGTGCAATGCGTTGAAAAGGCCAGAAAGTGTGAGGATAAGGCCGCGGAAGTAGCCCTTTACAGACAGGCCTTTGATCTCTATGTGTCCGAGCTTCTTCCTGAAATATCCACCCAGGAGTGGGTTATCATGAAGAGTGTCCAGTATCAGAAAATGTACGCCGAGTGCGTTATTTCTCTGGGCAATTACTATCAGAAGCGCAAGGACTATGACTCCATGTACCGGGTTTACAAGAAGGCAGCAGAGCTTTATCCCGATGACGAATGGCAGGTGGGCGAGATCAATGCCCTGATAGGCATGGAGTCCTATAAGGATGCCTATGCGATATATAATGATACCGTAAGGTACTATACCGACGAGCTGGGTATAACCCCCAGCAACGATCTGCTGGAGTGCTACGACAAGATGAGCAGGCAGATCACCAACTCCCCCAACGAGATCCTTCAGATAAGAGATGACATTCTCGAGCACAGGGAGAGCGTTGTAAAAGATGATGAAGGCGCCTATGATGTTTCCTATCCCAGCTTCATAGATGCTTACCATATCCTCAGCAGAAACATGGAAAGAAGCGGCCAGTCAGTGTACATGATGCTTCTTACTCTTGTGGATTATGAGGGGAAAAAGATCGCCAATCAGGCCAAGCTTGAAAACAGAAGCAAGCTTCTCCAGGAAGCGATCTCTGAGACCTTAAGACAGGGCGATACCTACTGTAAGTATTCTGCATCCCAGTATCTGGTGCTCCTGGCTGGAACCAGCAAGGAGAGCTGCAAGATAGTATTCAGAAGAGTACTGAACAAGCTCAAGATCCTGGCAGGACCAAGGACAGAGCTGGAGTACAGCGTCGTATCCCTGGCTGAGCTTCCGGACAGACTTGCCGAAGCAAAATAACCTCGTTTTACAAGATTCTTTTCGGGGGAAAAGATATTTCTTATGAGAATTCCGCAGGCGCCTCGTGCGCTCTGCGGAATTTTGGGCTATAAAGAAAAGCTTTATATTTCGTTCACAGAATTTTAAAGGAATATTGATATACTATATATAGGAGAAACATGCAGAAAGGAAGTGAGGTCTATGGCAGTGAAGCATTTAGATTACTCCAAGGTGGACTTCGCAGCAATTGCGGGAGGCGCAGACAGGATCATTGATAGCAATTCTATAACTGAAACAGATATAGAGAATATTCTTAAGGGGAAGGATCAGGAAAAAGATTTCAGAGTTCTTATGATGAAGTATGAATGTGCTTTATCAGAGGTAAGAACCAAATTTGATGTTTTAAATAAAGAATTATCAGTTATTACCAACAGAAATCCCATCGAGTCTATCAAGATGAGGATCAAGACTCCGGTCAGCATCTACAACAAGCTCAGCAACAAGGGACTGGATTTTAACCTTGATAACATCAACGATCAGCTTTCAGATATAGCAGGAATAAGAGTTGTTTGTTCCTTTGTAGATGATATTTATATGTTGGCTGATTGCCTTCAGAATCAGGATGACATCACAGTATTACAGAAAAAGGATTACATCAAGAAACCTAAGAAGAGCGGATACAGAAGCCTTCATCTTATCATTCAGATTCCTATTTTCCTTACAGACAGGAAGGAATACATGAAGGTAGAGGTTCAGTTCAGGACCATCGCCATGGATTTCTGGGCAAGTCTTGAGCACAAGATGAAATACAAAAAGAACATCGAGAATCAGGATGTTATCGTGGATGACCTGAAATTCAGCGCAGATCTCATCAATCAGCTTGATCGCAGAATGCAGCAGATAAGAGAGCGGATTGACGCAAGCGAAGATAAGTAAAAAAATTGGACCTGGGGGACGGGGAAATGGATCTGGGGGACGGGGTTGGAGGATCATTTTTTCTAAAAATGGTCCTCCAACCCCGTTCCCCAGGTCCATATTTTTTAGTCGTTTATTGCAGTCCAGCGTCCGCTTGCTCCGCAGGGAAGAACCAGACCGTTGCCCTTAACGGGAAGGCCGATCTCCTGGGCCTCAACAGTTCCCTTGTGAATAGGATCAAGAACTGTGTGAAGCATATAGGAAAGAACAGCGGGCTGAAGTCCTGTGGTGTAGGAATTAATAAGGAAGAACAGCGGATCATCAGACAGAAGCTGTGATGTGAGCTTGATAAAAGGAAATACGCTCTCCTCGATCTTCCATATCTCACCCTTGGGGCCTCTTCCGTAGGAAGGAGGATCCATGATGATTCCGTCGTACTTGTTGCCGCGTCTTATTTCTCTTTCTACGAACTTAACACAGTCGTCCACCAGATATCTTATGGGAGCATCAGCAAGTCCTGAGGAAGCAGCGTTCTCTTTTGCCCAGGCTACCATGCCCTTGGCTGCGTCCACATGAGTTACGGAAGCCCCGGCCTTGGCAGCTGATACTGTAGCTCCGCCGGTGTAGGCAAAAAGGTTAAGAACCTTGATGGGACGATTTTCTTCTTTTATTAAAGAAGAAAACCAATCCCAATTGGCAGCCTGCTCCGGGAAAAGTCCTGTGTGCTTGAAGCTGAAGGGCTTGAGGTTAAAGGTAAGTTCCTTATAATTAATGGACCATTCCTCGGGGAGATTCTTGAACTCCCACTCGCCTCCGCCCTTGTTGGAGCGGTGATAATGTCCGTTGAACTTCTTCCAGCCGTAATGCTTCTTATCTGTGTTCCATATTACCTGGGGATCGGGACGAACCAAAAGGTAGTCACCCCATCTCTCAAGCTTCTCTCCGGAGGAAGTGTCAAGGACCTCATAGTCCTTCCATCCATCTGCAATCCACATAGTATATACCTCGAATCAATAATTATTTAATAAATGTTTAGTTTCCTATAATAGTCATTTCTATATATTAATGATAGTATCAGAAAATCAGTACTATGACATTAAGTAAAATGGCTTTGAAGCAAAAATGCACGAGATATTGTACTACTGTAGCGGTAAAATAGATATTATAAATTGGCAAAAGATTAAAATACATCAAGAAAAATAATTCAAAAACACTGATTTTGCGAAAAAACTGATTAATTTACAAAAAGGTGTTGCATATCAAATAAAAATGTTTTATACTCATTTACGCTGTGACATGATAGCTATGAAGCGTGAGGTTGCTGCTTTATCCAGTTAAGCAGGTTTTCCGTGGAGCGAATGTCAAGGACCGAGTGATCGGCCAAACAAACTGACGACAAGTCACTGTACAGTTAATTTAGGTCTGCCGACTAACCCAAGGCAGAAACGACGTGTAGGATAAGTTCGGGATCTTATTTTGCGATGAGGTTCTGGACACACACGGGAGAGTGTACAG
>JAEEGI010023605.1_pt1 | contig 12057 bp, 7 predicted proteins | sample 8958751 | NCBI WGS metagenome assembly JAEEGI01 (sample SAMN16246545, study PRJNA631951) | gut metagenome | biome: gut microbiome; feature: rumen; material: KS-attached | host: Bos | place: Iran: Karaj | collected 2018-10 | reverse complement strand
ATCCTCAACCTGGCTACTGTTAAACCTGATCTTCGTGATCTTGCCTGTAATCGGAATACCCATGGTGATAAAGTCTCTGTAGGTGTGGCAGGTCAGCTCTTTTTCTACAAGAGTTATATCATCGTGGCTCTTGCCACTGGATTCCTCGTCAATGATCTTGACCATCAGTCCTGCAAATTCAGGGTCAAACTCAACTCCGGCTCCCTTTACAAAGGCTTCTCTGGCAACGAAGTCAGGCTTTGCGTCACGATATCTCTTCTTGGTGGTCATGGTAACAAAGGCGTCAGCCACAGCAATGATCCTGGCTATTTCAGGTATATCATCGCCTTTTAGTCCCTCGGGATATCCTGTTCCGTTATATCTCTCGTGGCTTGAATATGCTCCGACGCTAAGGAATGGGAACTCCGTGATGTTGGACAGGATCTCTTTTCCTATTAAAGGCTTTTGCCTGAACGCCTCAATATCCCATTTGCTGGGATCCTCTTCATTCTTGATGACAGAATCGGGAATACCGATAAGACCTACATCGTGAAGAAGCGCTGCATAATAAGCTTTCTCGCAATGGTCCTCATCAAGGCCGCATCGCGCAGTAAGCTTTCTGGCGTATTCAGCAACCTTTACGGCGTTACCCTTGGTGAAATCATCTTTCTTCTCAACAGCAGATACAAATGCCTTGGCAGTCTGGTCAAAGAGCCTTTGCATTCGCTTGTGCTCTCCCTGCATATTCTGCAATTCCACAGCGTGGGCACGTTCCACCGTGTCATTGATATCGAGGTATGTGAAGATATACAAACTTACGGAAACGGCAACCATCGCCATGTTAACGAGTGAGATTCCATAAGCGAATATCTGGATTATTCCGCATGCTATCGGAACAAAAATATAAAGAACAAGTGATGTGTAAATAAGCTTACTGAAGTACTTCTTGTACTGTCTTATTACCGTATACTGCACGATGGGACAGATTACCGGAATAATATAAGCTATAAGGAATCCTCGTCCTCTGAAATATCTGTTATTTGCATCGAAATAATAATAAATGTTCGTAAATGCAGACACAACAGCGAGAATCATGCCAAAGAAGGAAACAATGCCTACAACATTTAAACGAGTTGAGGTGACCTTCCGATCTTTTATATCGGCAAGCAGGTTCTTAAGGTAAATGTTAAAAGAGAATACTACAGCGCTGGTTAACAGGAACACTGCGCAGTTACTGACCCTTACCATGATATAACCCTTTTGGCTGGTGTCTCCGGCGTAAACATAAGCAAGCCTGTCAAACCATAGCAGGAAGAATGCAACAATTTCCATCAGAAACAGTGCCCATTTCCTTCTTGCGTCCAGAAACCTTGTTATAAGAAGAAGAATAGCCATCATTCCGCATGCTCCGCACAGAAGGAGCATTATATTCAGTTGGTATGCTCTAAAAAATTCGAACATTGAACACCCTTTTATCTGTGAAGTATAAAGAACTCATTCAGCTTCTCCAAAAGCTCATCCTTCTGGATATTCTTAAGGAAATACCCTTCAGGTTTTAAAGAAACCACCTTCATAACGCTTTCCTTGTCGCTCTTTCCGGTAAGGAACATTACCGGAATGGACTTGGTCTCCTCGTCACTTCTTAGCATCTCCAGTACCTGTGGGCCGCTGGTTACCGGCATCTCATGATCAAGAAGGATCAGATCAACGGTGTTTTTTCCAAGCCATTTAATGGCCTGAAGTCCGGAATTTACCATGAACACTTTGTATGTGTCCTTAAGCCACTCCCTGACAAGGCCCAGGTAGTTAGGGTCATCATCCACCACCAGAATGCTCTTTTTAAACTCACCGTTTTTCTCTTTTTCAAAATACTCTGTGACCGTCGTGATATAAGCCGCGTTATCCACAGGACGCGGGAAAACCTTGTATACCAGATGATCCGGTATATGGCTCTTAATCAGCGGAATATCGTTTGGCTCTGCTATCAGGATAATCTGCTGGCCACGCTCTTCCACGTTATCCGAAAGGAAGTGAAGAACCTCCTCCTGCGCAATCGACGTACTATCCATGTATAAAGTGATCAGCTTTACACCTTCAAGTTTTTGATTTACTTCATCTACTGTACAGGGCACAAACTCGCACTCTATCCCTGCATCCTTTGTTTTCCCTATTAGCACCCTAACGAGGAACGATTCTTTTTCTCCTACAACGATCATGCGGTCATTAAACATAATCTCTCCTTTTTTGCGGAAGCATCACTTATTAAGCACTTCTTCCATTCCTTCCCAATCAAATACTTTTAACATTTTAGCAAGCTCCGACATTTTATCTTTATCTTCCTTAGGAAGCTTGTACTCCTTTAGCTGATTCAGGATCATCTCCACTGCGTCGAAATCCATCTGAGGAATAATCTCCTTAAGGGCCTCATACGCATCCTTAAGCTCGTCCTCCGGAATCTCCTTCTTATCAGCATCATCATCTGCGCCTTCACTCTCATCAAGCGCTGAGAGCTTATCCTTGAATTCCAGATATCCCTTTAGCAGGTCATCGGTGTACATATCGATAAACTCTTTGTTGTTCTTGTTACCCGCTTCCTCAAGGCTCTCGGCAAGCTTGGACATCTCCTGCGCACCGATTATCCTGAGGGAACTCTTAAGGGCATGCACCTTAATGGTGTAGAGCCTTATATCTTCTGCCTCATAGGCATCACTTATAACCTTGGCATTGCCGTCTATAGTATCCAGGAACATCTTAAGGGAGAAGATAAACTGCGAAATTCCGCCTGAATTCTTGATTCCCTCGTCCACGTTGATCTCTTTTACGTCATAAATCCAGTTAAGCTCAGGAGGAATACTGTCAATATCAGCCACCATATCCGTCTGCTCCGGCTTGAACATGATCTGCTCCGGAAGGTGCTTCATTATGGCCTTCTCAAGAGCCGCACTGTCGATAGGCTTGGACAGATAACCGGTAAAGCCCTTGGACTTATAGAATTCCTCACCTGCTGTGGCATTGGCAGTAAGCGCATATACCGGAATGTCAGGATCCGTCTCTCTGATATGAGCAACCGTCTCAATTCCGTCCATTCCCGGCATCATGTGATCCAGAAGAACCACATTAAACTTGGTGGTCTTCATCTTTTCAAGACAGTCAGGTCCGCTGGAAGCAGTGGTGACAAACATCTTGGTAGCCTTTAAAAGACCTTTTATGACATTGAGGTTCATCGGATTATCATCGACAACCAGAATGTCTGCATCGGGTGCAACAAATTTAGGTACATACGGTCCCTTTGCTTCCGATCCGTCATGCTCCATGAAGATTCCGGTCGGTGTAGGATCTATTATCTTCTGGCTAAGGCACAGGATAAATTCCGAGCCCTCTCCGTATACACTCTCACAGGTCAGGGTTCCACCCATGAGCTCTGTAAATCTTCTTGATATGTCAAGGCCAAGGCCTGTTCCCTGGATTCCGCTGTTCCTCTGCTCATCCAGTCTCTCGTAGGCGGTAAAGAGCTTGTCCATATCCTCAGGTTTAACACCGATACCCGTATCCTTGACGGAGAACCTGAGCTTTGCTTCGTCTCCGTTTCTCTCATCCATGGAAACCGTAAGGATCACGCCACCCTTTTGAGTATATTTTACAGCATTCGTGAGCAGATTAAGAACTATCTGTTTGATCTTGCCGTCATCGCCGTAGAGACGCTTTGGAATCAGCTCATCAACCACGACGTCAAACATAAGCTCTTTTTCCGTACTCTTGACACGTATCATGGATACGATGGACCTTAGCTGCTCCTGAACATCGTATTCCTGCTCCACCAGATGCATCTTACCGGACTCAATCTTAGAAATGTCCAGAAGGTCATTGATAAGTCCAAGGAGCGTCTCCGATGCATTCCTGATATCCAGCGCATAGTTTATCATTGCAAGGAAATAGCCCTTGGGCACATCCTTGGGATTCTCTCTCATGATCATCTCATCCATACCCATGATGGTATTGATAGGCGTACGGATCTCGTGGGAGATGTTCGCAAGGAACCTTGTTTTGGCGGAATTGGCACGCTCAGCATCATCTCTGGCCTGCTTGATCTCATCATACTGTCTTCTGATGACAGTGGTTTTCATAAATCTCCATACAATGGCACCTGCCAAAAAAGCTATCGCAATAGCCATCAGTACCCTGACTATCATAAGGTCTGAAAAACGCGCCTTCTTGTTGATATTTACCGTCTCTTCCAGCACCACGTTCTTCTTGGTATGATCAAGAACCTGTATGTGAAGCACATGATTTCCGCTTTCCATGCCGGTGTATTCGATGTCCTGAAGATCACTTCTAAGAACCAGGTTTTCATCGTCCTCATCACCCTCCATATAGATCCTGACCGGAGGATCGGTGAGTGTATAGTCCAGAACCGAAACAGCTATCCTTACACGTCCTGTTCCGGATGGAAGGTAATATTTTCCGGTGCTGTCGGGCAAAATGTTCTTATCGCCCATATAAACTGATTTAACTCTGGCCTTGACCGCTGTCCTATCCTCGAAGAAATGCTTTATGTTGACCTTACATACACCAAGCCTTCCGGCCAGATATAAGTTTCCGTTCTCGTCCAGCGCACTTTGAGCATTGGAGGTAGGTGTGCCGGTAAGACCGTTTGCAAGGGTATAATGCCTGTAATCGGTCACGTCATCATCGACCATTTCCTGCGCTGAAGCCATATAAATTCCGGCAGAGGATATTACCCATACATCGTCGCTCTCATCAAATATGATGTCGTAGTTATTCTTATATGGGAATGACGTAACATCTGTTATGATATCATTCTTCATATACTGGATGGAATTGGATGTTACCAGCCAGTACAATCCTCTGGTCTCGTCCTTTTTTATCTTCATGATGACGTCGCTGGTAAGTCCGTCATCTCTTCCGATTCTTCTGATTCCTGCATCGCTGATGACATAAATGCCATCGCCGTCAGTTCCGGCATAAACCTGACCGTTATCTCCTTCTTCAAGAGTTAAAAATACCGTGTTTCTTATGGCCGGATCGTCAGCAACCACCTTCTCAATCTGTCCGTCACGGATCTTTACCATGCCGATATTCGTACCTACCAGAACAGAACCATCTTGGGACTCTATGGTGCATCTGACCTCATCACTGGGCATTCCGTTTTTTGTATTAAAACCTGTTATCTCTCCATCCTTTGTGTAACAAACAAGACCAAGCCCATTTGTAAAAGTAGATATCCATAGGTTCCCCTCGCTGTCAGCCATAATACAGCGAATTCTGGCATCACCTATATATTCTGTCAGCTCATTCTCAATTACCCGGTTGTCTTCTCCCAATATGCTAAGCCCCTGATTGGAGCCTACATACAGATTACCGTCATGCACACAAGTTGCATTGACTACATCCCTCGGAAGATCAGTCTTACTGGACATATCCACGAAATTACTGGTGACGATCTTCATGGCTCCCCGAGTAGAAGAAGCAACCCAGAGATTGCCCTGATAGTCACTGGTAGCCATCTCTATTCCGCTGTCAACCGGAAGGTCTTTTACCAGATTAAAAGATCCGTTCTCATCCAAAAATCCCAACTGATTAATTGATGATACCCATACTCTGCCACAGTCATAATTGAGCCAGTGAACCATGTTCAGCGGAGCCACGGATATATGTGACATATCCCCGGCAGCATCTCCAAAATGCCCGTAGTATATCTCGCTTCCTTCAGTACCTATATATACGTATCCGTCTTTATCCGGATCAGTAAGAATGTTGGAGATTCTGTTCTCCATTCCCAGCTCCTGAGTACTGTAGCACTGCGTAACTATCTTGTCCTCAATTGAAAAGATAATGCCATTCTTAGTCTGTCCGTAGATAACGCCCTGAGAGTCACTGCAGAGACTAAGTATCCTCTCCTCATTGATCCTGGCATCATAAAGCTCATGTATCGTGAGGGTCGGATCCGCATAGCATACACCGGCAGTAGTTCCTATATAAACATTTCCGTCCTTATCTTCAGCAAAAATCCTGATGGAAGAAGAAGGAAGCCCCTCTTTATATGTGATCCAGGTCACCTTCTCATCGTTTATCACGATGACGCCGTTATCATTGGTTCCTACCCAGATCCTGCCCTGGCTGTCCTCAAACAGACCTCTTCCGCTGGTGAGTCCTTCGGAGGATGTGATCTTCTCAAACACGCTGCCATCGTAACGTATGATTCCGCCGTAGCTGCCAATCCAGACATATCCGTCGCTGGCGCCGAGGATAAAGTTGGCATCGGAAGTAGGAAGGCCGTTTGTTGCATCATAAACCGTCGTGGCATATCCTACAGAACCGATCTGCCCCGATACAGCATAGCCTCCGCCCAGCTTCTGTGAGCCTTCATTTGCTGTTTCCTGCCCTGTTTCGCTTTCTGTGGCAAAAGAGCTGACAGAATCCGCGCACACAGCAGTAGCAATAAACATTACTCCGATAGAAGCCGCTATGAAGTTTTTGATCCGTCTTCTCTTCAATCTGCTGTTCCTTACATTTCTCTGTTGTACTTCTTCAAAATAACCTTAACTTCAGACAGGTTCTCCATAAAGACCTCTACGCACTTGGGATCGAACTGGGTTCCCGAGCCCTCTGTTATGATTGAAAGCGCCTTATCCACAGGGAATGCCGGTTTATAGACTCTGGGAGATGTAAGGGCATCAAATACGTCCGCTACAGCCATGATTCTGGCTGAAAGCGGAATAACCTCTCCGTGAAGTCCGTCAGGATAGCCCTTGCCATCCCATCTCTCGTGGTGGTAAGCTGCCATATTTCTGGCCTCTTTGAGGTAGTTCTCACCTCTGACCGTACTGATGGCATCCTCCATGATCTTTTTACCGGTCGTTGTATGTGTCTTTATGATCTCAAACTCTTCATCAGTAAGTTTCCCGGGCTTATTAAGCACAGCATCCGGAATGTTGATCTTGCCTATATCGTGAAGAGGAGCAGAGCGCACCACATCAGAGATAAACTTGGCATCGATCTTCTCCGAGTAATATCCCTTTTTCTGCAATCCTTCCACTATTATCTTTACATAAGCTGCTGTCTTCTGAATATGTGCTCCGGTATCGGAATCCCTGTTCTCGACCATGTCCGCCATGGTTACGATAAGACCGTCCTGCATCTTGGCTGTAGTATCAGAGAGCCTTCTTAGGTCTCTCATCTGCTCTGACAGGTTCAAGGTCATGGTACATATAGAGTTGTAGAGCTGTTCAACTTCATCACCGGTCTCAATCTCCAGGGACCTGATACTTCTTACGTTTTGGTCAAGCTGTTTCTGCTCATAGCCCAGATTCGAGAAGTTATCTACACACTGCGCCATGCTCCTTATCGGGAAAACCATGGTAACATTGGTTACCCACAGATTATGAGCAATTACCAGGATGAAAAATCCCAAGAGGATAAAGAATGTCTTTAACGAGAAACTCCTCATATATTCCCACATATTTGTAATGGAAACATCTGCAACTCCATAGCACACCACTTGTCCTGTGCTGTCCTTAATGGGATAAAAAATGGAACGCGTCCAATGGTTGAAATTTCCATGCTCAAGAGGAGCAATATTTTCACCTGCAAGAAACTGTGGCAAATGCTCCTTAAATTCATTATCATATTCAATCTTCGCAGGTATGAGCTCAACACCCTCGCCGTCCAGATCAAAAATCCGGCGACCGGCGTCTTTTTCAAACTTCACAAAAAAGATGGTCTCCACCGACTGCGATGAATTCTTTATCTTTTTTAGAAGCTCCTGGGTCTCAACATACCCTTCCGCACCCTCACCGGCAGTAATATAGTCGCCTATCCTGTCAGGATCGATGACTTCTGAACAGAGTTTTAAAGTATTTAATGCATCAATGGTCTTATCCTGCTTAGCATTATTAAAGTACAGACTAAAGCCTGTCCAGCCTGTCACAAGCACCAGTAAAAGAGAGGTGGATATTACAATGGCAGTTGTCCTGTTACCCATGCTTTTTCGAGTGACTTTTCCCCATTCCCTAAGCTCTGCCAATTCCTTTTTGCTAAGAGGATTCTGCTTCCAATTTCCCTTCTCAAACCCGTTTTGAACATCTTTTGGGATAACCCTCAGAAGAATCGCTGCAACAACAGCAGATATACCGAGATCCAGAACATATCTGATGAGGATGTAAAAGTAATAAGCCAGGAACAGATTGCCGCCTATAACTGCAGCAAAAAGACCCGTGGCTTCAGAATTTCTGACCGCAGTAGCACCGTCGAGAAGATTCCAGTTCATGATGGCGCTTACAGTTCCTGCAAAGAAAGCTCCGATCACGACATAAAGTAATATTTTGGATATCTTTTTAAATGAGAATTTTCTGATATACCACACTGTATATATGGCTATTATTGCGTTAAGAAAGCCAAAATATACAGCCTCAGAGTAATAGATCCCGCAAATGGTGCTGGTCAGGACTGCGGTAACAATACCGGGGAAAAGACCTCCTACCGCCGCTACGGTAATAGTTCCGAAATTATTAAAGAACAGTGGCATGCCAACTTTGCCCATAACAAAAGAAAGCAAAACATTGACTGCAATGCCGATCAATGCAAGCATAATTCTGATGCTGGCTCCGCCTTTTGTTGGACTGGGATATCTATATTCAGCCATGATTCACCATCCACGGGGTATAGAGTACGATAAAGCGCATGTCTATTATCATTTTACCACAACCATTGCTTCAATATTTCCCCAATCAAAATTTCTTAATAGTTTTTCTAAATTTTTAACCTTTTTCTCATCTTCCGGCGGAAGTCTGTACTCCTTTAGCTCCGACAGAACCATCTCTACTGCTTCGTAGTCCATCTGGGGGGCAAATTCCGCAATGGCTGCATACGCACCGGCAAGCTCAGATTCGGATATGAAAGGCTTATCGCTTATAGCGTCTCTGCCATTGTCATTTATAGATTCTATTGGTGATAGTTTTTCCTTGAAAGAAGCACAAACCTCAAGAAGCCTCGGAGTTTTATCAGTGATCTTTTCCCTGTTGTTTTCATCTCCTGCGTGTTCCAGCTCCTCTGCGAGGTTCGAGAGCTCTTTTGCCCCCATTATCCTGGCTGTGCTCTTAAGAGAATGTACCTTGATGGTATAAGTCTTAATATCTTCGCTGTCAAAAGCGTCCCTAATCTCCTTGATACGGTTCTCAAGGGTATCAAAAAAAGTCCTGATAAACTTGATATACTGCTGAGGCTGGCCACAATTCCTCATGCCCTCAGCCGGATCAATGTCCTCAACTTCATTGATCCATTTCAAAGATTCAGGTAGCTCCATGGTTATTTCCTCTCATATCAAAACTTTAAATACAAGTATATGATAGAATATTTGCCGGATAAATGTAATGGTTATTCTTAAAATTCAAGCTCTTTTCTCCTGAAGATCAGCATTGTTATCCCGGTAGCTCCGATGATGTAGATCAGTATCGCAACGAGAACATATCCTATTCCACCTACAAAATCCCCCATGATGAAATCTGAGGCTGCAACAGACATCATGCCATCGACATAATATCTCTCTGCATGATATTTGGCGAGATTGGTCATCTGTAATATCAGCTCAAGCGATAGCGGTATTATGATCTGGAATGTAAGATACGCAAAAAGACCTATGGCAGCATTTTCTGAAAGGAAATAGAAAAAAGCTGCTATTGTAACATAGGCTATTGTCGCAAGGAATTCCATTATAAAGGATACAATAAGGAACCTGGTCTCAATGGGAGCAAATGTCGCTCCAAATACAGCCTTAAGTATAAAAACATAGATAATGGTAATGGCCTCCATCAGCAGAGTCATCACGCACAGATCCAGAAACTTCCCGATAACAAATTTGTCTCTCGAGAGTCCTCTTCCTATTACCCCTATCATTACCATGGATTTGAACTCATCGGCATATATGCCAAGAAGCGCTGCAAATCCAATGATCTTCATTGCAAAAGAATGAAGTCCAATGAGCTTACTGAATACGGCAAAGCTTTTGTCCGGGGCTTTACCAATTGAGTTTGCAATGGATACAGCATCGAATATGAACCATACAAGGAGCAGTATCCAAGGGAGTATTTTGACAAGGACACGCTTAAGATCAGCTTCAAGTAGTCTTCTCATAGATCCATCTCCCTTCTGTCAAATGTCGCAATATTGATTGCTACAACGATAGCCAGATAAATAAGTGCCGGTATGATCGTATAACCAATGTTTCCCGCCTGGAAATCCGCAAAGGAAGAATCCAAAAGGCCCATAAAGCTTATGTCATAAACAGGAAGTTTAAATCTATCCTGAACCGCCTTTAGAAGGCCGGTCCCAACAGCGCCTGCCAGCACCAGTACCAGCATTCCTCCGGCTGCGCTCATGGTCAGGAAAAGAACCAGTGATGCCAGTGCCATTATTCCAAGTCCTCTGATGACGCTGTATACGCAAAACAGAAGAAGAAACGCGTTCTGTTTGGGAGATATCGGAAGCCCTGAAACAGTATTCTTTATCAGTGCTGCAACATACAGGATAAGATATGTTCCGCAGTATAATACGAGTGAGTCCTTAAGCTTGGAAAACACTATGTTTTTACGCTCCATTCCCATTCCGATCATGCTTATCATGATTCCGCTCTTTATCTCATCGGAATAGACAGATAAAAAGATTGGAATACTTAAGAATATGAGACCAATGTTTCCGAATAAAGACTTGTACAACTCCATCTGGCCGGCAGCTGTACTGGCTGCTCCCTTAAACAGTATAAACAGCACCAGTATCAGCACAATCACGTACATTGACGGCTTGGCTATTATTCTTTTTAAATCTGCTTTCATCAGTCTATTCATTGATTTGAACCTCCGATCAGTCGGAAATAAACATCCTCGAGAGAAGATTTCTCTGTGACTTCACGCATGATCTTGATTCCGTTCTCTTCCAGCACTTTCTTGGCTCTTTCAACGTCATCCACTGCGATCTCAACTGCCGGCTGATTCTCCTGAAGATCCTGCTGAGTAATCTCTTTTACCACATAGCCTTCATTGACGATTCCAAATCTGTCAGCTGTATGCTCAAGCTCTCCCAGAATGTGGGATGAAATGATAACCGTCATGCCAAACTCATCTCTGAGCTTCTTGACCAGATTACGGATATCGGCAATACCCTGTGGATCAAGTCCGTTGGTGGGCTCGTCCAGGATGAGAATATCGGGATTTCCAAGGATAGCATTTGCTATTCCAAGTCTTTGCTGCATACCAAGAGAGAAGGATTTTACAGGCTTATTGACACCTTTAAGGCCAACTATCTCAAGAACCCTTGCAATCTCCTGTTTACGCTCTTTTCTGGGGATTCCCTTTACAGTTGCAAAATACTTAAGGTTCTTTTCAGCATTGAGGTAATTATAGAATCTGCAACCAACAAGGAAGCCTATCTTGCTTCTGTTCTTAAGAAGCTCCTTCTTGGTCGTAGAACCCACAATTGATACGTTACCTGAATTTACCTCAGACAGGCCCAGGATCATCTTAAAGATTGTGGTCTTACCTGCGCCGTTTCTGCCCACAAGGCCGTAGATATCGCCCTTGTTTACCTGCATATTTACGTTTTTAAGCACTTCGTGCTTGCCATAGGATTTATTTACATTTTCAAGTTTAATTACCGCTTCGCTCATCTTATTTCCTCCCTATCACCAAACCGCGATCCTTTTTTCAGGTTCGAGGTACATGCCATCGCCTTCTACTATTCCGTATGTCTCGTAAAACTCATCAAACTGCTGCAATCCAACATTTACTCTGTAAAAAGCAAGAGGATGAGAATCCCCGGAGAAATAGCTCTTTTCCGCTTCCAAAGGCATGTTTACCCTCCAAAGCCGTGCATAGGAGGTAAAGAACAGATCATAGTCAAAGTCCGGAACCTTGGAGGCCAGATAAAGAGTTGCCTTCAGGCCGCCCATGTCGGCTGTTGCTTCTCCGGTGAGGTTTGATCCGTTATAAAGGCCTGATCCCGGAAATGGCGTTAAGGTCGAATAATATGAAGCAACCTTGTCGTTGAGATCAACAAATGCCACCTGAT